>OFMC01000731.1_pt1 | contig 31227 bp, 19 predicted proteins | sample 1541271 | NCBI WGS metagenome assembly OFMC01 (sample SAMN04209252, study PRJEB22552) | human gut metagenome | biome: gut; material: feces | host: Homo sapiens | place: USA: Oklahoma | reverse complement strand
GATACTGCGTTGTGAGAACCATGCCCGTTCGGTCACGTACCAACGTACGCTCCCTCGCGGGCAGAACCTCACGCCTTGTCTCACACAAAATTCCGTGATTGCCTGCCTTTCGCAGGAATTGACAGCCGACAACGCGTAATTCCGCACGATACTGCGTTGTGAGAACCATGCCCGTTCGGTCACGTACCAACGTACGCTCCCTCGCGGGCAGAACCTCACGCCTTGTCTCACACAAAATTCCGTGATTGCCTGCCCTGATAAGGCTCGCGGAGAAACCGCACATAGCTGCGTTGCGAGAAGCAACACATATATTCTTGTAGGGGTCGGCGACCCGACGACCCGATGCCGCGCGAGCGGCACAATATGAAACGGTGTTATAATATGCCGTTATGGGGCGGCGCCACGACGCTCCGGTGCAAAGCGCTGCTTTGCAAAAAAGTATGACTGGCTGAGGGATTGCTTTGCAGTCCCTCAATAGTACATTGTAAGTAAAAAGGAGTAATTTCCCTTGGCTGATAAAAGAGATTTTTACGAGGTGCTCGGGGTCAGCAAAAATGCCACTGAGGACGAGATAAAAAAAGCATACCGTCAGAAGGCGAAGCAGTATCATCCCGATCTCAACCCCGGTGACGCTGACGCCGAGGCGAAATTTAAGGAGGTCAACGAGGCCTACGAGGTGCTCTCCGATAAGGATAAGCGCGGCAGGTACGACCAGTTCGGCCATGCCGGCGTCGATCCGAACTTCGGCGCGGGCGGCGGCGCAGGTGGCTGGGGCACAGGCTCCGGCGGCGTTGACTTCGATTTAGGTGATATTTTCGGCAGCTTCTTCGGAGGCGGCGGAGGGTTCGGCGGCTTCGGCGGCGGACGCTCCGACCCCAACGCCCCGAGGCGCGGCGACGACGTTCAGGCGCGCGTCACGATTTCATTTGAAGAGGCGGCGAAGGGCTGCAAACGCAAGATAGAGATACACCGCATCGAGACCTGTCCCGACTGCGGCGGCTCGGGTGCCCAGAAGGGCTCGACCACCAAGACCTGCCCCGACTGCGGCGGCAGAGGTCAGGTGAATGTCCAGCAGAGAACACCGTTCGGTGTTATTTCGACCACTAAGACCTGTACCAGGTGCGGCGGCAAAGGCAAAATTGTCGAGAAGCCGTGCCAGAAGTGCCGCGGCGGCGGACGAGTGTCCAAGCGCCGCGAGCTCGAGGTGAATATCCCTGCCGGTATCGACGACAGACAGGTCATCTCCGTGCGCGGCGAGGGCAGCATGGGCTCGAACGGAGGTCCCTCCGGCGATCTTCATGTGTCCGTGTTCGTCAGACCGCACCCGTTCTTTGAACGCGAGGGCTATAACATCTGGTATGACTGCAAGGTAAACTTTGTCCAGGCGGCTCTGGGCGACAGCATCATGGTGCCTACCATTGACGGCAAGGTCAAGTTCGACCTGCCCGCCGGCACTCAGCCCGGCACCGTCATGTCCCTCAAGGGCAAGGGCATTCAGTATCTCAATTCGCGCGGCAGAGGCGATCAGTATATACGCATAATCGTCGAAGTCCCGAAGGATCTGACTGCGCCTCAGCGCGAGGCACTCAAAAACTTCAAGGATACCATGGGCTACAGCGATGTCACCCCTGATGAGAAGCGCGGATTCTTTGGCAAAAAGAAGAAATAATTTCTCAGACCGGAACGGCACGCACCGCTCCGGTCGCGTTTTTATACAGTCAAACCGTCCGTGTCCTTTATTTTACATATTCCTGTCGGCTCTGTCTGTTGACGGAGCGGGTAATATGAAGTATAATAAACAGATAAAGCGTTTACGATTTAAAGACGGGGAAAGCCGCTTTTCGGCGGCATATCAACGAAAAAGGAAGATATATTATGGAAGATAAATTTGAATCTGCGGCTCTGCTTATGCCGACCGTTGCTCTGCGAGGTCTCGTGGTGTTTCCCGGCATGCAGGTGCATTTTGATGTTGGCAGAGAAAAATCTATAGATGCGCTGAAAGCGGCGCTCGCGGGCGACAGAAAAATTTTCCTGACCGCGCAGAAAGATATAGCGGTCGACGATCCCGATTTCAACGACCTCTATAAGCTCGGCGTTGTCGCGACTGTTTCGCGCGTCGCGAAGCTCCCGGGCGAGGGGGATATAGTGCGCGTGTCCGTCAAGGGCATGTATCGCGCACGCCTGAACGGAATCGTCTCGTCCGAGCCGCACCTTGTCGGCGCGATAAGAGCCTGCGCAATACGCAAATATGACAGAGAAAACGAGTACGGTCAGGCGCTCATCAGAAGCGCAAAGAGCATCTTCGAGGGCTATGCGCAGAGTGCGCCCCAGCTCTCTCCCGATGTCGTGCTCGCGGTTCTCGGTTTTGACCATCCCGGCGACATGGCGGATTTCATCGCCGGCAATATAGCTCTCGAATTCTCGGACAGGCAGTCTGTTCTCGAAGAGCTCGACCCGATAAAGCGCCTTGAAAAGCTCTGCGTGCTCCTGCTCAAAGAGTCCCGTCTGCTCGAATATGAGGACGAGATTCAGGAGATGGTGCAGAAGCAGATGGACGACAGCCAGCGCGAATACTATCTTCGCGAGCAGCTCAAAGTGATTTCGTCCCAGCTCAACAACGGCGTGTCTCCCGAGGAGGAGATTCAGGAGTTCCGCGACAAAATCGCGGCTCTGCCCGTTGACGATGCATCAAAAGAGAAGCTTCTGCGCGAGTGCGACAGACTCGAGCGCTACGCGGTTCAGTCGCCCGAGGCGGCGGTGAGCAGGAACTATCTTGAGACCTGCCTCGAACTGCCCTGGGGCAAATATACAAAGGATAACCTCGACCTTACCCGCGCCCACAAGATACTTGAGGCGGATCACTACGGGCTCAAAAAGGTCAAGGAGCGCATCCTCGAATTCATGGCTGTGCGCTCGCTCGCGCCCGATGTCGGCGGCCAGATAATCTGCCTCGTCGGCCCTCCCGGAGTCGGCAAGACCTCGGTCGCAAAGTCGGTCGCCCGCGCTATGGGCAGAAAATATGCCCGCATATCTCTCGGCGGCGTCCATGACGAGGCGGAGATACGCGGCCACAGAAAGACATATATCGGCTCGATGCCCGGCAGAATAATCGCCGCTATCCAGCAGGCGGGCAGCTCGAATCCGCTCATTCTGCTCGATGAGGTCGACAAGCTCGGCAGCGACTACAAGGGCGATCCGTCCTCCGCGCTGCTTGAGGTGCTCGATTCCGAACAGAACTATGCCTTCAGGGACAATTATCTTGAGATTCCCTATGATTTGAGCAAGGTGCTGTTTATAACCACGGCGAATGTCGCGTCCGATATCCCCGCGCCGCTCTATGACCGCATGGAGGTCATTGAATTGGGCAGCTACACTGCGGAGGAGAAGTTCCATATCGCCAAGAAGCATCTTATCCCCAAGCAGCTCAAGAAGCACGGGCTCACGGCGCGTCAGCTCCGCTTTACGGACGGCGCGATAAGAAATATGATTGACGGCTACACCCGCGAGGCGGGCGTCAGAAGGCTCGAACAGCTCATAGCCTCTGTCTGCCGCAAAGCCGCCAAGCGTATAGCTGAGGGCGAGGAGAAGATAAGCGTCAAAGAGAGCGATCTTCAAGCTCTGCTCGGCAACCCGAAGTTCAAGGAAGAGAAGCTCAGGGATTCCGATGAGGTCGGCGTGGTCAACGGGCTTGCGTGGACTTCCGTCGGCGGCGAGCTGCTCGAGGTCGAAGCGGCCGTGCTCGATGGCACGGGCAAGCTTGAGCTCACCGGCTCTCTCGGCGATGTGATGAAGGAGAGCGCCCATGCGGCAATGTCCTATGTCCGCTCACGCGCCGATGTGCTCGGAATAGACAGCAAATTCTATAAAAATAAAGATATACATATTCATTGCCCCGAGGGTGCAGTCCCGAAGGACGGCCCGTCCGCGGGTGTCACGATGACCACGGCGCTCGTCTCCGCGCTGACCGGTGCCCCCGTCAGAAGAGATGTGACGATGACCGGCGAAGTCACCCTGCGCGGCAGAGTCCTGCCGATAGGCGGACTCAAGGAGAAGTCCATGGCGGCTTACATACGCGGCATAAAGACCGTTATCATACCCAAGGCGAATGTGCCCGATCTCGACGAGGTCGACGATGCGGTGAAAGCGAATGTCGAGTTCGTCCCCGTCAGCCATGTTGATGAGGTGCTGAGCGTCGCGCTCCTGCCCGTCAGCAAGCCCGCCGAGGTCGTTGACGCGCACGATGACTCTAAAGACAGCAAACACGCCGATATCCCGGCGCACGATAAAACAGGCGGACGCAGAAGCCGCGTCACGCAGTGAGGTTTTTATGAGATTTGATATCATTGAATTTGACCGTTCTTACGGTACTTCGGCTCAGCTCAAGAGGTTTGCCGAGCCCGAGATAGTTTTCTCCGGGCGCTCCAATGTCGGCAAGTCCTCGCTGATGAACAAGCTGTTCAACCGCAAGAATCTTGCCCGCGTCAGCTCCGTTCCGGGAAAGACCGTCACCGTCAACTTTTTCAAAGGCGACAAGGTGAATTTTGTTGACCTCCCGGGCTACGGCTACGCCAAGGCGGCAAAGAGCGAAAAACTCCGCTGGGCGGATCTCATGGAGGGCTATTTCGGCTCCGAGCGCAATATAACGCTCGTCGTTCAGCTTATAGACTCGCGTCACAAGCCGAGCAAGGATGACTACGATATGCTGAACTTCCTGAAGTCCGGCGGATACAGAACCGTTATCGCTCTGACGAAGATAGACAAGCTCAACAAAACCGAGCGCGCACAGCGCCTTGAGGCGTTCAAAACCGAGCTTGCCGACTTCCCGGATTACGAGACTGTTCCGTTCTCGTCGCAGACCGGCGAGGGCGTGGATACGCTCAGAAAAATAATCGCGAGCGCGGCGGAATAAGCAAAACAATGCGTAAAGCCATATAGCTTTACGTGCTGATCTGACGGATTTTTGTTTTGGTTTTGCCAATTGCATATAAACGCGAAAAGCGTTGAAAAATATCGGGTTTAGCGCTAAAAAACAAGACTTAAAACGACCGTGCCCGATATTTCAATGATACAAAACCTGTAAAGTTAATCAGCTTTACATCTTAAAATGAGAGGATGATGTATATGTCCGATTTCACAACCGTCTATTTCACATGGATCAAGAGGGGATTCAACATCCCGTCGACCCTCGTTGAGTTCTCGCTCTTCGGAAACGAGATAAGCATCAAGTTCTACGGAGTCATTATCGCCTTCGGCTTTATACTCGCCGCGCTCTTCGGCGGCAGAATGGCCTACAAGTGGCGCATAAGCCTCGATAAGATGCTCGATGTGCTCATTTACGGCACTCTCGCGGGAATAATCGGTGCGCGTGCGTACTATGTTATATTCCAGTGGGACTATTATAAGCTCCATCCGGCGGAGATACCGCAGATCTGGCAGGGCGGCCTCGCCATCTACGGAGGAATAATCGGCGGACTCATCGCCGCGTTCATAGTCTGCAAGGTCAGAAAGATAAATATTCTTAACCTCCTTGATATGGGCGGCATCAGCCTGCTTATCGGTCAAGGAATCGGACGCTGGGGCAACTTCATGAATCAGGAGGCCTTCGGCACGAATACCGACGCCCCGTGGGGAATGTGGAGCAAAAAGATAGCGGCGACGATAATTCAGGACAGTCAGCTGCTCGCGGAAAAGGGCATAACCATGGATCCAAATAAGCCCGTTCATCCGACCTTCCTCTATGAGTCGCTGTGGTGCCTCATCGGATTCCTCATCCTCTATGTTATCTATAAGAAGTTCAGAAAATTCAGCGGTCAGCTTTTCCTCGGCTACGGCGCGTGGTACGGGCTGGGCAGAATGATAATCGAGGGCTTCAGAACCGACAGCCTCTATATCGCACACACGACTATAAGAGTTTCGCAGGTCGTCTCCGGCGTGCTTATGCTCATCTGCCTTGTGCTGTATATAGTGTTCACAGTCAAATATACGAAGCATCCCAAGCCCATTGAGGGCGTGGATTACTTCCCGGAGGACGCCGTAAAGACCAAGAAGGAGCGTCTTGCGGACGAGGCCGCCGCTATGCAGGCGCAGACCGAGGAGACTTCCGCGGAGAAGTTCGAGGAGGTTTCCGAAGAAGCTCCCGAAAAAGAGCCCGAAGAAAAAATCGAGGAGACTCCCGAAGAGGAGAAGCACGAAGACAGCGGAAAAACGGAATAAATCAATTGGAAAGAGTGTATAAGATGGCAAAGCTGATAGACGGAAAGCTTATTTCCGCAGAGGTGCTCGACTCGGTACGCGAGCGCGTGGAATATCTGAAAAGCCGCGGCGTTGAGCCGTGCCTTGCGGTCATAATCGTTGGAGACGACCCCGCCTCGAGGGTGTATGTCAACAACAAAAAGAAGAGCTGCGAAAAGGTCGGCATAAAGTCGCTCGAATTTGCGCTCCCCGCCGATACGAAGCAGGAGGAGCTCATCGCGCTCATCGACCGCCTCAATGCGGATTCATCCGTCAGCGGCATACTCTGCCAGCTTCCCGTGCCGGAGCATATCGACTCCGAGGAGATTATCCGCCGCATCTCGCCCGAAAAGGACGTCGATTGCTTCCATCCGCAGAATGTCGGCGCGGTGGTGACAGGGGGCAATGTGTTTTTGCCCTGCACCCCGGCGGGAATAATCGAGATGCTGCATCATGAAAATATAGCGACCGCAGGCAAAAACTGCGTTATCGTCGGCAGAAGCAACATTGTCGGCAAGCCCATGGCAATGCTCATGCTCAGGGAGAACGCCACCGTCACCGTCTGCCATTCTAAGACCGAGAATCTCGCCTCGTTCACCTCGAACGCCGATATACTCATAGCGGCGGTCGGCAGGGCGAAAATGATAACCGCGGATATGGTAAAGCCCGGCGCGGCGGTCATTGATGTCGGCATGAACAGGGACGAAAACGGCAAGCTCTGCGGCGATGTCGATTTTGAAAGCGTCAGCAAAATAGCCGGCGCAATAACGCCCGTGCCGGGCGGCGTGGGTCCGATGACTGTCGCACTGCTCATGCGAAATACCGCAGAGGCTGCGGCTCATCAGAACAATATAGGATAACACCGCTTTTGCGGATATCAGGAATAACTCATTTTGAAAGGATGGTTTTTCATGGCATCAGGAAAGAAACTTTATAAAAAGACGAGCGAAAAGAAAATCTGCGGCGTCTGCGCAGGTCTTGCCGAGTATCTCAACATCGATGTGACGGTCGTTAGAGTACTTTTTGTACTTCTTTCGCTTTTCACCACTGGATTCCCGGGACTTCTCGTTTATGTTATAATGGCGCTTGTCATGCCCGATGAGGATGATATTCAGCCTCCTTATGACAACAGCGTGGATCAGTAACAGCATCGGCTCTCCGGTTTTTAGCCGGGGAGCTTTTTACTTGCAAAAAACTGCGGAAAACCGCAAAAAAATTTGCCTGAATGTTTGACAACCCGGTGCAGTATATGATATAATCACCTATGCCGCATATCTCGGGCAGTGCTATGCACTATGAAGCGGATTATCCCGCCCGCACATAGCGAGTCTTAAAAAAGGAAGGTAAATATTGATGTACGCAATTATCGAAACCGGCGGAAAGCAGTATAAGGTTCAGGCCGGCGATGTCGTATTCATCGAGAAGCTGGACGTTGAGCCTGAGCAGGAAATCACCTTTGACAAGGTCATGGTCGTCGGCAAGGATGACGGCGTCGTTGTCGGTACCCCCACTGTCGCAGGAGCCACTGTCTCGGCTAAGGTTCTCAAGAACGGCAAGGCTAAGAAAGTCACCGTCTTCACCTACAAGCCCAAGAAGAACGAGAAGCGCAAGCTCGGTCACAGACAGCCCTACACCAAGGTGGAAATTTCCGCTATCAACGCTTAACCAATGATAAGAGCGGTATTTTTTGAAGGCGAAAACGGCAGGGGATTCGAGATAAGCGGTCATGCGGGCGGCAGCGCGGGCACGGATATAGTCTGTGCGGCTGTTTCTTCCGCAGTTTATATGGCGGCGAATACCGTCACCGATGTTATCAAGATTCACGCCGATATCTCCGAGCAGGACGGATACTTGAAGTTTTTCGTCGGCGAGGAAAATGATTCGGCTGCAGCGGTTCTCGATGGACTGAAACTGCATCTGACTGAGCTTTCAAAGCAGTACCCGAAAAAGATCAAAGTCATTACGGAGGTGTAACACAATGCTCAAGATAAATATTCAGCTTTTCGCACATAAGAAGGGCGGCGGATCGACCAAGAACGGCCGTGATTCTGAGTCCAAGAGACTCGGCGTCAAGAGAGGCGACGGTCAGTTCGTTCTCGCAGGCAATGTCCTTGTCAGACAGCGCGGAACCCACATCCATCCCGGCAACAATGTCGGCAAGGGTTCTGACGACACCCTCTTCGCTCTCGTCGACGGCAACGTCAAGTTCGAGAGAATGGGCAAGGATCGCAAGAAAGTCAGCGTTTACGCTGTCGAGCAGTAATCTGCCTGAATTTTTAAAATTACGGCTTCGCTTCGGCGGAGCTGTTTTTTTTTATATTTAACGCTTAAAATCACTTATATATTGCTTCAATATATGTAATAATGCGCGTTTAACAAAGTGTTTTGTATACCTTTTATATATAGGGCATTTTCGGGCAAAAAATCCGTCGAAAAATGCAAGTAAAAAGCTCCGCCGATGTGACGGAACGGCGGCGGGTGATTATTAAAAAGTGTAAAGCGTTTTACTTTACACTTTTTCAGCCTTTTTTACAGGTAAAATTATGTAAAGCGAAGAGGTTTACAAGCCCTGTTTATTTTTCTTTGGCGATATAGTTTGATGTGCAACGAAACAGGTCGGCGAAACTTGAAAATGATTCTTCTAAAACATCAAAGAGCCGAATTTGTTACGGATTTTCATTGATTTGTAACCATTTGTAACTTTTTGGACTTTTCACAAAAGTTTAGCCATTTTTTCCCATTTTAACGGGCGGTTTCAAGGGTCAGTGCCACACTTTGAGCGTTATCGTATTTGATTTGCAAGTACGCTCTTGTGCAAACTGCACAAAATGAGAGCCTTAAAAAATTTGACAAATGCCGATTGTGTCAATATAATAGCAGGAGTCGTTTCAAAAACGGCTCAGCACACCCACGGAACCCAAAGCAAAGAACAAAGGAGTTTTACCTGATGTTAGAGCATATCAAGGCTTTCTTTGCAAAACTGCCCGTGAGAAATATGTCAAAACGCAAAGTTCTGGCAACGGTTTCAGCCCTTGTGGTTATCGTCTCTGTTGTGACGATAACGGCATTCGCGGCTGCGGCGACTTATAAAGTCACCGTAAACGAGGCAGGCAAAAAGGCCTACACAGTTTCGACCCGCGCAGACTCAGTTGAAAAATTTGTTGAGGATAACGCGGACGCCCTGTCACTCGGCAAGTATGATTATCTCGACACCTCTTCTTTCGAAGTCGGCGAGAACTGCACAGTGACCGTCCTTCGCGCGCAGGTCATCAAAGTCATCGACAACGGCGAGGAGCACTTCCTCAACGGAGCCGGTCCTGCGGCTCAGATGCTCGAGAAGCACAACATGGCTCTCGGCAAGTTCGACGAGATAAACCTCGCTGACAATGAGTTCGTCAGCAGCGACAAGACACTTGAAATCAAGCGTTCATTCGGCGTCACTGTTATAGCGGACGGAAAATCAAACGATGTCCAGATAGCCTCCGGCACTGTCAAAGATGCAGTCGCCCGCGCAGGCATCACACTCGGCGATAATGACGAGACCGATCCCGCGCTCGATACGGAGCTCACCAACGGCATGGAGATAAACGTCCTGCGTGTTGAGTACAAGGAGCGCACCGAGACCGTCAAGATCCCGTTCGACACAGTCACAAAGAGAACCCCCGACCTCTATGTTGACCAGACAAAGGTCTCCGTCGAGGGCGTGGACGGCGAGAAGATAGTCACCTATAAAGACAAATATGTCAACGGCGACCTCGACTCTTCCGAGACCGTCAATGAAAAGATAACCAAGCAGATGGTGACCGAGGTCATCCTCAAGGGCAGAGTCAAGCGCGTCAAGAATATCAGACTCAAGACTCATACGCCGATATCCGAGCTCAAAGTTCCAGCGCGCGTTCAGCTTGATGCAAACGGCGTGCCCAAGAACTACAAGAGAATAGTTGACGGCACCGCAACCGCATATTACGGCGGCGGCGGAACGGCATCGGGCCGCAGGGCAATGCCCGGACACATCGCGGTCAACCCCAAGCAGTTCCCTTACGGAACCGAGCTCTATATCGTCTCGCTTGACGGCAAGTTCGTCTACGGCTACTGCATAGCGGCCGATACCGGCGGATTTGCAAAGAGAAATTCCTGCACTGTAGACCTCTATATGAACACATATGAGGAGTGCTGTGCATGGGGCTACAGAGGTGTGCGCATCTACGTTCTCTGATGAATAAAAAATCAGGACTGTCTGAACGGACAGTCCTTTTTTCATGCCTATTCCACCACGCCCAACAAAAAATCCTATCCAATAGCGGATAGGATTTTTGTCTTATAATCATTGCTGAGTTTTTATACTCTGTTGCTCGGTCGGTCTTCAATTATCCTGCCGTCCGATATTCTGACAACGCGCGTTCCCTCTTCGGCGATCTCGTTGTCGTGGGTGATGAGGATTATCGTGCGCCCCTCGTCGTTGAGCTCATGGAGTATCTTCATGACCTCCTTGCCGGAGTGCGAGTCGAGGTTGCCGGTCGGTTCGTCCGCGAGGATTATCGGCGGGCGCGCGGCGACTGCACGGGCTATCGCGACTCTCTGCTGCTGACCGCCGGACATCTGCGAGGGCAGGTGGTTCATGCGCTTTTCGAGCCCGACTCGGCGCAGTGCGTCGACCGAGAGCTTCTCGCGCTCCTCTTTCTTTACGCCTCTGTATATCAGCGGCAGCTCAACGTTTCCCTTTGCCGTGAGGCTCGGAATAAGATTAAAGCCCTGGAAGATGAAGCCTATTTCTTTGTTGCGTATCTCCGAAAGCTCGTCGTCCGACAGGTTTGAAACATCCTTGCCGTCAATGAGATATTCGCCGCTCGTGCAGATGTCGAGCAGACCGAGCATGTTCATCAGCGTCGATTTGCCCGAGCCGGAGTGACCGACGATCATCAGAAATTCTCCGCGGTCAACGGTCAGCGAAACTCCGTCGAGCGCGTGAACTTCGTTCTCGCCGGGATTGTATATTTTATATGCGTCCTTGACTTCGATAAGATGCGCCATTGCAAAGCTCCTCAAGTGTTTTTTATAATTTTATCGCGATGTTGTTCATCAAGTCAAGTCAACATTTGTAAATTATTTTCGCGGCGGTATATTTCTTTCGTGCGTGCAGAAAATAGACGCAAGGGAGATGAAAGTATGTCGCTGTCCGGAAAAGAATATGAAAAAATGACGAAGCGCGCCTCGCCGCCGAGCCCGAAGCTGATGAACCTGCTGAAAGCTTTTTTGATAGGCGGGCTCATCTGCGCGATAGGCGAGGGATTTTCGATGCTCTATGAGTCGCTCGGCGCGGACGAAAAGACGGTGTCGAGCCTTGTACCATGTACTCTTGTCGTTATTGCCGCCGTGCTGACCGCTCTCGGCGTGTTCGATAAAATCGCCCGTCATGCGGGCGCCGGTACACTCGTGCCGATAACCGGCTTTGCAAATGCAGTCGTGTCGCCCGCAATGGAGTTCCAGAGTGAGGGCAGGATTCTCGGCACGGGCGCGAATATGTTCAAGGTTGCGGGGCCTGTTATAGTCTATGGCAGCGCCGCGGCAGTCGTCTACGGCGTGATTTATTATATCGCGCTCAGGATAATGGGGTGAACCGATGGCAGAGAGAATTGGAAAATATACGCTGAAATTCGGCAGCCGTCCGGGAATAATCGCATCCGCCGCGATAGTCGGCAGCAAGGAGGGGGACGGACCTCTCGGCGGGAACTTCGATGAAATTATAACCGACGGCACATTCGGCGAAAAGACATGGGAGAAGGCGGAGAGCGCGTTTCAGCACCGCGCCGTGGTGAAGGCTATTGAAAAATCCGGCATGACCGCCGCCGATATAGATATGCTAATGGCGGGTGATTTGCTCAGCCAGTGCAGCGGCTCGGCGTTCGGCGCACGCGATCTCGGCATACCGTTTGTCGGGCTTTACGGCGCGTGCTCAACAATGGCTTTGTCGCTGGCATTGGCGGCGCTGAGTGTCGATTCGGGTGCGGCGCGTATAGCCGCCGCGGCAACTTCGTCGCACTTCTGCTCAGCGGAGAAGCAGTTCCGCACACCGCTCGAATACGGCGGTCAGCGTCCTCCGACTGCCCAGTGGACGGCGACGGCGGCAGGGTGCGCCGTGATAGGAAAGTCCGCGTCGCCGCATATAGAAGCCGCCACATTCGGCAGGATAACCGACTACGGAGTCAAAGACGCAAACAACATGGGTGCGGCTATGGCGCCCGCCGCGTGCTCGACAATAACTGCCTTTTTGCAGGACACAAAAACACAGCCGGAGGATCTCGACCTTATCCTGACTGGCGACCTCGGCTATGTCGGCTCAACGCTCCTGCGCGAGCTGATGAGAAAGCAGGAGCATATCGATATCACGACCTGCCACAACGACTGCGGACTGATGCTCTATCGGCTCAACGAGCAGGATGTGAACTCCGGCGGCTCGGGCTGCGGGTGCAGCGCGGCGGTGGTCTGCTCGCATATCGTCAGTGAGATGCGCTCGGGCAGGCTCAACAAAGTGCTCTTCGTCGGAACGGGCGCGCTGCTCTCGGCGGTCTCACCGCTCCAGGGCGAGACAGTGCCGTCGATAGCCCACGCGGTCCTGCTGACAAACTGAAAGGGGATAGCAATGGATACTGTGCAGAGTGTTTCAAAGAGCCTGAAGCTCGTCAGCTGCGCGCTGACCTCGATGCGCTGGCTCGATATAATCAAAAAGCTTATCGCCGCCGCGGCGATAGCGACAGCCGCCTGCTCGGCGCTGAGCATAATAGCCGCGTGCAGGGAGAAAAAGTGAAAAAACGCGAAAACCGGCTGTAAAGTATAATCGCTTTACGGCTGGTTTTTGTGTTATTAATAGGCTTGTCCGGCTTTCGTGCAGGGAAACCTGATTGACGAAGCCGAGACTGAGAGCTTATTTCACGAAATTCGCACTAAATTTATTACCCTGTACCTTGTAGGGTGCGGCGAGGTCGCCGACCCCTACAACCGCCCACGCACTGTCCGCACAAAATCGCACCGACAGGCTACCCTGCAGTGGAACTGTCACGAAGCGACTGAGGGGTTAGCGCACTTCGCTCAAAGCAGTAAATGTAGGGCAGATGCCTTCCGCCTGCGAAATTTGCACTATCTTACGCATATGCACCTTGTAGGGTGCGGCGACTCGACGCACCGCTGTGCGCGAGCGGCACAAAGTTTTCGCAAGATTTGTTCTACTGACCGCAGGGACGGACTTCGCTCGCCTGCTTTTGAAGTCTGTATAGGGGTGACGGAGCCGATTTTTCTGCTTATCTGTGTTGCTTTTTACCCCGATAAACCACTGCCGCGATGCCATGTTACTATACATTATATATATAAGCCTTTTTATATAGCGGTTATGTAAAACAAATATAGCCTTAAAAGCCGTGTTTTTATTAATTATCAGCAAATAAAAGCCCTACTTATTTCCATAACAAATATTAATATGATAAATAGACGTTATTATTCTCAGAACTCATGATTTTTTGTGCAATTTTTACCCGCAAAAAATTAAAATTAATTCTCCAAAATCATAAAAGCGTTAATTTTAATGGAAATATAGAACAAAGATGACATTTTTCAACATATTTGTTAAATCTGTATTGTTAGCATACAATAAAAAATTGAACTTTCATTGTACAAAACGCACAAAAATGATTAAAAAATTTTAAACTTATTGACAAAGTGCCGAACGAGGGGTTATTCTTTACATGGGGGATAATCATACCCTCTTGCTTTGTATTGCCCGAACAGAGCAAAATGACTTTGTCGCCAATGTGTTCCGTCAATTTGCGGGAGACGGAATGCTCTGATATATGGTGAAATTTTTAAAATGGAGGTGTAAATTTGAAGAAAATGAAACGCTTGTTAGCAATCATCCTTGCTTCACTGCTCATACTCTCATCGGCTACCGCCGGCGCGAGTGCGTACCAGGCTTATAAGGATGACGCGCTGACAAAGTACGACTTTACTGACACTGCGGTTCTGACCACAGAGCAGTATGCGTCTGCGCTTCTTGACTACGCTGACAAGGCGCTTGCCAAAGAGAACATCACGATGGATCTTTCGATTCTCGGTAAGCTTGATGCGACGTCTATAGACAATGCTCTTTCGAGCGTCTATAAGCTGATCAACGGCAACAAGATCATCCTTTGGATGGCCGGCGATCTGAACAGCGTCAATGTCGATGCAATCAAGAACCCGCGCAGAAGCAATACCACTGATGTCGCAGTCATCAAGGCGCTCCTTCAGTTCCTTGCGGACAACAAGGGAATCGTCAAGAAGGTTGTCGTCGGCGGTGTCGGTAAGTACAAGCGAGACGGCGGTGTCTCTCTCGGCGTTGCCAACTCGTTCGTAAAGGTCGATCTGAATGTCGAAGTTATGCTCAGAGAGATGATTTGGGGTCTTGCATATCCGAATACGGAATACAACAGCTCCAATAACATCGACAGCATGCTTCAGGTCATCATTCAGAACGCTCTTGCAGGCGTTAAAGAGATTCCTGACAGCGTCAAAAATCTCGTTGACCTCAACTCGACAAAGTCTACATATGACTTCATCGAGGATCTTCTTCAGACAGCTTATAACGATATAGCTGTTCCGATGCTCAATGACCAGACAATGAAGTGGCTCGGTCAGGAGATCGACAAGGATACCACAGGTACTCTTGCGGGTCTGTTCAACAGGGACTTCAGGGTTTCGGCCTATACCGTCCCCGCGGGCAGCACTCTTGTTGCTGAGCTCAATAACATTGCCGGCGGCATTGTTAACGGACTTCTGAAGAACTACAACGGTTGGGTCTCGGGTGACAATTCAAAGCTCACCGATAATGTTGTCGCAGTTGCGAGATACATTCTCAAAGAGACCGGCGATTACTTCTTCCCGGATTGGCAGAAGCACATCGCAACAGCCGAAGAGATCGACGCAATGAGCAAGGAAGAGCTTATCGCTTATCTTGCGCGCTCGATCATCAACGCATCAGTCGGCTATATGTACATCCCCGAGGATGTCACGACTGTTATAGGCGTTGCATGGGAGGCTGTTAAGCAGCTCATGGCTCAGTTCCTTCCCGAAAGAGATTACAGCGGTTATCCCAAGACTGTTCAGGGTATCCTTGACATGCTTGCGGATTTCGTCGCCTACAACGTCAATCCCGGTATCGACCTCAACGCAGGTGATCTGAAGAAGGCGCTCAACTACGGCGACGGTATGGATAAGATGCTGACTACTGCCGTTCAGTGGCTTGCCGCTGACCCGCAGTATTACACAGGTCTTCTTCCCAGCACTGCTATCGATACCTCTGACGGATGGAAAGCTCTTGATGATATCTTCTTCAAGCTGTTAGACAAATCTGTTCTTCCCGCAAAGTTTGCCAACAGCGGAAGCGAGACTATCCTCAAGGATATTGTTTATTCTATCCTCAACGGACTGCTCGTTGATCAGGATCTGACCTGCATCTCTGACCTGTTTGTTAAGAATGAGTCCGGCGCATTCGCCACTCAGACTCTCAAGCAGAGCATCGTGAGACTCGTCACCGATATCCTCAACGCAGTTCTTCCGGGAACGATAACCAAGACTTACGGCTCGCTCAATGAGATCGTTTCGAACTCTGAGCTCGGCTCGATAGTCGAGAACCTTCTCGGATCTTTGAATTCCAACAAGGACAAGCTTGTTCCGCCTATCGTCAACATCGTGGCTCAGGTCATGAAGCTGACTGATAAGGCAAAGTTCAAGGAAATGGAGATCGCCGGTTCAAAGAGAATCAAGAACAGCAGCGAACTTGATCTCACGGTTTATAACGGAAGCCAGGGCATTAACAGAGGTTATACTGATAAGAACAATAACTTCACTCAGGACAAGCTTCCCCGTTATACAATCGATAGTTGGAGCGCTGTTGCTTATAACTATGACGGCAGCAAACAAAAGGATCTTTCGGTATCCGGTCTTACTGCCAATGAGGAACTCAATGGCGGCGATAATAGGTCGGTGAAGATAAGCGGAATCGACAGTAATAATACGCTTGTTGTCTTTACTGTATATTATTTTGCCCTCGATGAGGCGGGAAATAAGCTGACAAACGATGCTTCGGTTTGCAGATTCTATTCTTACAGGCTTGATGGTGCTGATGTTGATAACAATACCAGCGGAATTAATACGGGCTCAAACAAGACAAGTGCGTCTGTTAATGATTGCCCGCCCAAACTTCTGCTGTTTAATCAGAACAACACCAACCCGCTGAAGACGATATGTGCGCAGAGTGTTACTTTCAAGGTGCCGAAGGGCAAGGGCGCACATACAGGATCTAATGCATCGGCTAATCTCGGTGGCCTTAGTTCCAACCTTAAGAGTGCGACCTCCTCGGCGTCAATGGATGGCGGAAATGCTATTTCAGGTTCAAATGCCTATGACAGCATTGATCTTTGGGAGGAGACAGCTTCTATTGCAAAGTTTGAAGTTGGCTTTGACACTACGATCAATTGGGCTGCTACGGCAAAGAAGGGTAACAAAACCGACCATTACAATGGTGCTACCCGCATTATCTGTTATAACGATTACGGACTTCCTGAGCTCTACAATATAGAAGCTGGCAAGAATCGCGCAAGAACAGATTATGACAGCAGCGCGGATGCAGCTTGGGACGCATATATAACCGCCCTTAACAATGCGGCTATATATACGCTTCTTCCCGGTACGATTGCGCTCTACACCAATAGCGAATTCCTTGCAGGATTTGAAGCTAGACAGAAGGCACTTGCCTCTGCAGTTGAAACTTTGGAGACGCATTTGGTTTCCGCTTCTGTTGACTCGCTCAAGACCGCCGTTGAGGCAGTCCAGGGCAAGGACAACGCAGAGGGCGCCGTTTATTGGGATGACGGTTATAACTATTTCGGTTATGACGATTTCAATTCAGTCACCTGGAACGGCTGGAAGGAAGCCAGAAACCGCGCTCTCAATCTCTACAACTCGACCATAGCTCCCAAGGAGCCCGTTGCTCCCGAGAAGCCCGGCGATGACGCCACTCTGATCGAGAAGCAGAAGTATGATAAGGCATATGCACAGTGGGAGACCGACCACGCAGCGTGGGAGACCGCGCTTGCCACCTGGCAGATGCCCACTATCTCCGCTATCGATGTTGCTTATGCTGAGCAGCAGGTTGCGCTTTGGGGTCCCAGACTCATAAAGCTTGATGCTGTTAAGACGCACCTTGACGCGGCGATCAGAATGTGCACCATCGATTCCGCCGATGCTTCCAAGTATGACGCGGACAGATGGGAAGCATATGCAAAGTCATTTGCTTATGCTCAGAAGGTTTCGACCTCGTTCAACGCCTCTACGACCATGCGCACGCAGGTCAGAGAAGCTATGAACAACCTTATCTACAACTGGAAGCGCCTTATTGCTAACCCCGTTGTCTCCGTCACCTTCACCTTCACCGTGAATGGCGTGACTCACGCGGTTCTTACCGGCAACCAGGGCGATCCCGTTGATCTTAGCTCCATCGAAGCTCCTGCCGCACCTGTCGGCATGCACTTCGTCGGTTGGGGCAACGTACCCGCAACGTTTGACGCTGACGCTACATTCGAAGCTCAGTTCGCAAACAACACGGATACAAAGTACACCGTGAATGTTTATAATATGGACACCACCGGCAACTATCCGGCAACTCCCGACAGCACCTATCAGGGCGCAGGCGAGACCAATTCTACAGCCGATATCACTGCCGATGCAGTCGCCGCTGAAGGCTTCTCGCTCGATTCGGCAAAGAGCACCCTTACCGGCACTATCGCCGCTGACGGTTCTCTTGTCCTCAGCATTTACTATTCACGCAACCAGTACACCATAACTTATGCTAACACGGATCTCGAACCCGATACATATTATTATGGCGCTACTGTTTCCGCCCGTACTCCCGAGAAGGCTGGCTATGCTTTCCAGGGTTGGGAGGAAGAGGTTCCCTCCACCATGCCCGCACAGAACATCACTCTTACGGCTAAGTGGAACGAGAATCCCGCAGACTACACCGATTATGACATAGCTGTTGCAGCTGCCAACGCTAAGAAGGCAGAGGCCAACTACGACAAGACCTACACCGAGGCTTCCAGAAAAGCTCTTGACGCCGCTCTTGCAGTTGACGTCTCCGGCAAGAAGCTCAGCGAGCAGGGTGTTGTCGACGCTCAGACCGCAGCTATCAACGCTGCTGTTAAGGGTCTTGAGAAGATGACCTACAACGCAACATTCTATGTTGACGGCGAAGAGTACAGAGTCGTTCCCACCAAGGTCGGCGAGCAGATCGTCGCCCCCGAGGCTCCCTCCAAGCAGGGTTACACCTTCACCGGATGGACTCCCGAAGTCGGAACGATGGGCATTGAGGATGTTTCCTTCAACGCAGTATTCTCCGCAGGCACCGTTGCTTACACTGTCGAGACATACGTAATGGATGTCAACGGCAACTACGGCGACGCTGCTATCGAGAACAAGTCCGCTACTACCGGCGAGACCGTCTCCGTTACTCCCGAGGCTCGTGAGGGCTTCTCGGTTGCAGCTGAGAGCGTACTTTCCGGCGAAGTCAAGGCTGACGGCAGCCTTGTTCTCAAGGTTTACTACAGCCGCAACCAGTACAAGCTTACTGTTGACGGCAATGTGACCAATGTTTATTACGGCGCAGCCATCAGTGTTTCCGAGCCGGCAGCTCGTGAGGGCTACACCTTCGCCGGTTGGGACAGAGATGTTCCCGAAACCATGCCCGCTTCCGATGTAACTCTTGTTTCCCAGTGGAACGAGAACGACGCTGACTACACCGCTTACAACGCGGCTAAGGCAGCGGCTGAGGCTAAGCAGGCAGAAGCAAACTTCGACAAGACCTACACCGCAGAGTCCAGACAGGCTCTCGCCGATGCCCTTGCGAAGGATGTTTCCGGCAAGAAGTACACCCAGCAGGGTGAAGTTGATGCAGCCGCGAAGGCAATCAACGATGCGGTCACAGCTCTTGAGCTCATGACCTACAAAGCCACCTTCTATGTTGACGGCGCTGAATACAAGGTTGTTACTGCGAAGGTCGGCGAAGCTATCGCCAAGCCCGACGATCCCTCCAAGACAGGTTATGTCTTCACCGGTTGGGATCCCGAGGTCGGAACCATGGGCACTGAGGATCTCACCTTCAATGCTAAGTTCTCCGCAGGCGAAGTTTCTTACACTGTTGAGACCTATGTCATGGGTCTTGACGGTCAGTACGGCGCAGCCGATTCCAAGAACGTTGCAGCAACCACCGGCGCAGAGATAACTCTTACCCCCGATGCCCGCGAGGGCTTCACGGTTGCAGGCGAGAGCGTTCTCACCGGCACAGTCGCAGCTGACAGCAGCCTTGTTCTCAAGGTTTACTACAGCCGTAACCAGTACAAGCTTACTGTTGACGGCACAACGACCGAAGTCTACTACGGCGCAGCTCTCGAGATCGCAGATCCCGAGGCAAGAACCGGTTACACCTTCGCCGGCTGGAAACCCGCGGCTCCCGCGACCATGCCCGCTAACGATGTAACTCTTGAGTCCCAGTGGACAGAGAACGATGCTGATTACACTGCTTATGACGCGGCAGTCAAGGCTGCTCAGGCTAAGCAGGCCGAGTCCGACTACGCAGCAAGATACACCGAGGAGAGCAGAAATGCTCTTGCAGCGGCTCTTGCAGCAGATGTCTCCGGCAAGAAGTACACCCAGCAGGGTGAAGTCGATGCGGCAACAACCGCTATCAACAACGCAGTCGCAGGTCTCGACAAGATGACCTACAATGCAATATTCACAGTCGACGGCGAAGAGTACGCCAAGGTTCCCACGAAGGTTGACGATCAGATCGTCGCTCCCAAGGATCCGTCCAAGGAAGGCTACACCTTCGCAGGTTGGAAACCCTCAGTCGGCATTATGGGTACCGCAGACGCTACCTTCGAGGCAGTGTTCGCAGCAGCAGGTGACACCGCTTACACCGTCAACACCTATGTAATGGGCACCGACGGCACTTACGGCGATCCCACTTCTGAGAAGCTTACCGGTACCACCGGCTCGACCGCTACCTACGCACCTGAGGCTCGCGAGGGCTTCACCGTTGCGGACGAGAGCGTTCTTTCCGGCACTATCGCAGCTGACGGCAGCCTTGTTCTCAAGGTTTACTACAGCCGCAACAAGTATACCCTGACCGTTGACGGTGTCGCTTCCGAAGTCTACTACGGCGCAGCTGTTTCCGTGGCAGAGCCTTCTAAGGAGCACTACACCTTCGCAGGTTGGGAGCCCGAGCTTCCCGACACCATGCCCGCGAACGACGTAACAGTCGTTTCCAAGTGGACAGAGGACGGCGCTGACTACACCGCATATGATGCAGCAGTCGCAGCGGCTCAGGCGAAGAAGGCCGAGACTGACTATGATAAGACCTACACCGCAGAGTCCAGAGCGGCTCTCGATGCAGCTCTTGCAGAAAAAGTTTCCGGCAAGAAGTATTCCGAGCAGAATGTTGTCGATGCAGCCACCAAGGCTATCAACGACGCAATCGCAGCTCTCGATCTTATGACCTACAACGCAACCTTCTATGTTGACGGCGCTGAGTACAGAGTCGTTCCCACGAAGGTCGGCGAGCAGATCATCGCTCCCGAGAATCCCACCAAGGAAGGCTTCGTCTTCACCGGTTGGGATAAGGAAGTCGGAGTCATGGGCACCGAGGATGTTTCCTTCAACGCTCAGTTCTCCGCCGGCGAAGTCTCCTACAAGGTTGAGACTTACGTCATGGATGTCAACGGCGCTTACGGCGCAGCTGATGTCAAGGTCGTTCCTGCCACTACCGGCGCGGCCGTCTCCGTCGATCCCGAGGCTCGCGAGGGCTTCACGGTCGCCGCTGACAGCGTCCTCTCCGGCACAGTCGCAGCTGACGGCAGCCTTGTTCTCAAGGTTTACTACAGCCGTAATCAGTATAAGCTTACGGTTGACGGTGCAGAGTCCATGGTTTACTACGGTGCTGAACTCAACATCGCAGAGCCCACCAAGGATCACTACACCTTCGCAGGTTGGAACGTCGAAGTTCCTGCCACCATGCCCGCATCCGACCTGACCCTCGTTTCCCAGTGGACCGAGGAAGGCGCTGACTACACTGCATATGATGCAGCAGTCAAGGCCGCTCAGGCGAAGAAGGCTGAGGCGGACTATGACAAGACCTACACAGCAGAGTCCAGAGCGGCTCTCGATGCAGCTCTTGCCATAGACGTTGCCAATAAGAAGTATTCCGAGCAGGCTGATGTCGATGCAGCAACTGCTGCTATCAACGACGCAGTCAAAGCTCTCGAGCTCATGACCTACACCGCTAACTTCTATGTCAACGGCCAGCTCTATAAGGCTGTTACCGCGAAGGTTGGCGAGCAGATCATAGCTCCTAAGGATCCGTCTGTCGACGGTTACAACTTCAACGGTTGGGATCCCGCAGTCGGAACCATGGGCACCGAGGATGTCAGATTTGACGCTATCCTTGTTGCCAGCAACTCCTCCATCATCTCCGTCACTCCGGAGACCCCGAACTACGGCGGCATGCATCAGTATGCAGTCAAGGTCAAGGGCGAGCCTCTGAAGATCAAGATAGTTGACGCAAACGGCAATACCCGCACGTTTGACAGAAACACCTCCATGACAAGCGATGCCAATGCGCTCGGTATCTTGAAGATAGAGAAGACTGAGGACGGCGAAATCTGGCTCATCAATGCTAACCTCGCAGAAGGCAAGTTCACTGCTTATGCGAAGATGGCGAAGGAATACTGGGAGAACGATGGCTATGGCTTCACAGTCTCGTTCGATCAGAAGCCCGAGCCTAAGATCGGCGACGTTACCGAAGTTACCTACGACACCCCGAACTACGGCGGCAAGCAGGACTATCGCGTTAAGGTCACCGATAAGGCTGGTAAGATCCAGTTCGTCTATGCAAACGGCGGAACCACCACCCTTACAAGACTTGATCCGAGAGTCTCCATCAAGTCTTATGACGCACAGGGCAATGAGGTCTATGCAAACAGCACCAACCTCGCTTATGAGATCTGGACTGTTAACTTCAACCTTCCCGCAGGCAACTATGTTGTCAGAGCGAAGTATGGAAGAAATACATGGAGCGAAGGCCTTGCAGTCAACGTAGTTATCAGCGCTAAGCCGGCAACGGCTGTCAGCGTTACCGAGGTCAATACCTCTGCTGATTCTGTCGCAGTCACCGTCAACGGCACTGCCAAGAAGGTCAAGATAACCTACGCTTCGGGTGCTACCAGAACCTTCAACAGAGATGACGCCAATGTCTCCATCGCTTCTAACGGCGACGGCGAGATCTGGACCATCAATGTTAAGCTCACCGAAGGCGATTACACCGCAACCGCGAAGTACATCGACAACGGCAAGCAGGTCTGGGATACCACCGACTTTGCTTTCACGGTCTAAGGCTGTGAACAAAAACTGAAATCCTGCTCAAAAGGCAGGTGAGAAGGGGAGTCGCCCTCGGGCGGCTCCCCCGATTTTTTTGCCCCGAAGTTTACTTGAACTATCTGAAAAAATATGATACAATAGTTGCAGTACAAGTATAATTTTCAGGTTGGTGAAATTTTTATGACTCCGAATATCTCGAAACACACTCTTCAGAGACTGCCGATGTACCTGAGCTATATCCAGGGGCTTCCGGAGGATGCACCGAAAAATATATCTGCCACAACCATTGCCGAAGCGCTTCAGCTCAATGATGTTCAGGTTCGCAAGGATCTCGCGAGCGTCAGCTCGTCCGGCAAACCGAAGGTCGGCTACAATGTCAAGGATCTTATCGCGGAGCTTGAAGCTTTCCTCGGCTATAATGATATAGACAATGCCGTGATAGTCGGCGCCGGCAGCCTCGGTAAGGCGCTGCTCAACTACAGCGGTTTCAAGGCTTACGGACTCAACATAATCGCCGCGTTCGACCTGTGCGAAGAGCCGACCGAATTCCAGGGCAAGACGGTCTTCCCGATAGCCCAGCTCGGCAGCTTCTGCCGCAAGGTGAATGTGCATATAGGCATCATCACTGTCCCTGCATCGAGCGCGCAGGAGATATGCGACCTGCTTGTTGAAAGCGGCATCCGCGCTATCTGGAACTTTGCTCCGGTTCATCTCGTCGTCCCGGACGGCATACTTGTCCAAAACGAGAATATGGCGTCGTCGCTCGCTCTGCTTTCAAACCACCTGCGCGAGCAGATGAAAAAGTAAATATAAACAATCAATCGGCTGTCGAATAAAAACGACAGCCGATTTTTTGTATCTAATATGCAAAATTTTGATGTGTTCATATTAAATTATAAATGCTGGTACGGTAAAAATGTACAAATTTGGATTTGTAGGTGTAAATGCCAATGATAAACGGTTATCACAATATTACAAATCGGCACAATCATGTAGGGACGGATATCATCCGCCCGTGAGATTTGTACTATTCTACTGGCATGCACCCTGCAAATCATATCATGAACGTCGGCGAGCTATCCCCCTCAGTCTCAGCTTACGCCGAGCCGGCTCCTCTTGCAGGGTCGCCTAATAGATTCTGCTACAAATCCCAATTTACCTATCTCACAAAGGTACATTTTAAATAATACTTCTCTTGCAACGCATCAATATAAAGCAAAAAATCCTACCCAACGGAAAACCGTGGGTAGGATTCTTGCTTTGTTATACGCTTCGCCAAACTTTTTATTTTATCGGGACGATAACGAAGCTGTATGCAAGCTCCTTGCGTCCGTCAACTGTGTACTGCGGGAGAACATCGGGGCCGCAGCTGCCGGTGCCCGTGCCTCTGAGGAAGCCGTCAATGTCGATTGCCGTCGTGTTCTCAGAGTGGAGGTCGTCGCGGTGCATCGAGCGCTGCATCAGAGCCTGCGTGAAGTGCCTCGCTGTGAAGCTGAGATCTCTGTCAGGGTTGCAGATCATCAGTCCGACGCCGTCGGCATCCGTGATGCTGAGCTTGCGAACGCCTGTGCGCACTCCGTAATCCTGCGGCTTGATATAGAATTCATCCATATCGTTGACCGTGGTCTTGTATGTGCCGAATGTCGTGTGCTCTCTGAAATCGATCATGTTTTCACCGGGACCGTAGCCGAGATATTCGATGTTCTCGAAGCTCATCGGCATCTCAAACACGAGACCGAAGCGCGGCAGAGCTGCAGCGGCTCTCTGCTGGGATTTCGAGTTGAATACCGTCTCGACTTTTATGCATCCTGCGGCGTCAACAGTGTATTTAAGATTGACCTTTGCAACAACGCCCTTCTTCGAGCGGAGGTTGAAGTCAACGGTGAATTTCGCCGAGTGCTTGGCCGAGGAGAAGTTCACTGAATGCGGAATAGCTTTTATGTCGTCGTATCCGGCCTTTTCCCACTTTGCAATGATAACTCTGTCATTGTCGAGCATCGCGCGGAAGATGTTCGGGATGAAGCCCTTGTGCGCGGCGGGGGACTGGTTAATGAGCTCCTTTTCGCCGAGCTTGTAGGATGCTATCTCGCCGGTCTTGAGGTCGAATTTCACCGAACCGCCGTCAAAGCTGACTTTCGCGGAGTTTCTGCCCACTTTGCACTCCAATTTGCTGCCGGTCGGCAGAGTGACTTTCTTGTGCTCTTTCTTTATTATAACCTGCTCGCGCGCGAGGAAAGCGTCGCCGTCGAAATATTCAAAGTTCATGCGGCAGTCGCAGCCGGCGGGGATCTTTGCTTTGAATGTTACTTTTTCGCTCTTGCAGGGCGCGATGTCGAGCGAGAAACGCTCCCTCTCTTTGCCTTCGATGCCGTCAACCGTCATCGAACGGACGATTGTGATATATCCCGAACTGCGGAAGCGGTTTGTGTTCGTGAAGGTGAAGCTGCCGTCGCGGTTGTACTTTGCTCTAACGGGGCGATAGACCGCCTGCATCTCAAGCGCGCCGCTCGAAGGTGTGCGGTCGGGGTGAACAAGACCGTCAACGCAGAAGTTGCCGTCGTGCTTCTTCTCGCCGTGGTCGCCGCCGTAGGTGTATTCATACGGGCCGTCGGCGTGATATACCGCGTGATCTGCCCATTCCCAGATGCAGCCGCCCATGAGATTGTCGTATTTATAGAAGCTGTCCCAGTATTCCTCCATCGCGCCGGGACCGAAGCCCATCGCGTGGACATATTCGCATAGGAAGTAGGGTTTCGTCTTGTACCATTTACCCCTCTGTGTGCCCATGCCGACGTGCTCAACCTGCGTGTGTGTCGGGTACATGTCGGAGACCACATCGTAAGCCTTGCGCTTTGTGTGGATAACACCCTCGTAGTGAGTGGGTATCTCCGGGCAGGTCTCGTGCAGATAATCGTAGCAGACATCCTGGCAGGCATAGCCGCCCGCCTCGTTGCCGAGCGACCACATCGTGATGCACGGGTGGCTCCTGTCGCGGTAATACATTCTCTTGACCCTGTCGAGGTATCTCGGAGCCCACTTGAGATCGTGGCTTATCTTGTTTATATCATTGTGCGGAGCGAAAAATGCTCCGTGAGTTTCGATATCCGCCTCGTCGACTATATAAAGACCGTATGTGTCGGCAAGAGCTATCAGACACGGGTCGGGGGGATAGTGCGAGGTGCGTATCGCGTTGCCGTTATACTCCTTGATGAGTTTTACATCTTTTTCATAGTCGTCAAAGGTCATGACATAGCCGGTCTTGCCGTTTGTGTCGTGATGATTGACGCCCTTGAACTTGATAACCTGTCCGTTGAATGTAAAGGTGTTGCCCTTTATCTCCACTGTCTTGAAGCCCGTGATGTTTCTGAGCGTCATGAGCTCTTCGCCGTTCTTATACAGTGTTATATAAGCGCTGTAGACGGTCGGAATCTCCGCATTCCACTCGGTTACATCGAGATCGTCAAATGTCATGTATGTAAGGCGCTCTGCCTTTACAGCCTCTCCGGCGATAACCTTGCCGTCCTTTTCGAGCGAGAGGGCGACTTCGCATCCGTTGAGTTTGCCTTCGAGCGTGATTTCAACATCCATCGTCCATTTTCCGTCTGCCTTGCGCGGGCGGATATAGTAATCGTTTATGTAGACTGCCGGAAGTCTGTAGAGAAGCACATCGCGGAATATTCCGTTCTCGCGGAACATGTCCTGACATTCGAGATAAGTGCCGGAGCACCATTTGTGAACGACTGCGAGCAGCTCGTTCGTGCCCTCGTATATAAATTCCGAGATGTCGAACTCCGCCGAATTGTGCGCGCCCTCGCTGTAGCCGACATACATTCCGTTGACATAAAGGTCAACGCACGGAACGACGCCGAGGAAGCTCAGAATATGAACATCGTCGGAATTTGTGACTTCAAAAGTTTTGCGGTAGATTCCGGCGGACATATGCTCGGGTACATTCGGGTTGGGCAGGTCGAACTCGTAGGGGCAGTTGAGATAGACCGGCGGCTCGTAGCCGGTGCGCTGCCATGTCGAGGGGACATGTATCCTGTCGAACTCAACGCCTGCCGCGTCGAACACTTCGGGGATGAGCGAGATATCGTTGTAATATTTGAAATCCCACTCGCCGGAGAGAACCTCGACAAGGTCGGAATCAGTGCGCTCGTGCTTGAGATCGACGGCGCACAGCTTCTCCTTTTTTGAATACGGTATAAAATATGCTCTTCCCGCGAGCTTGTTGTCCTCAATGACCTTGAAATCGCGGTAATTTGTCGTGTTTAGCTTATACTCCATATAAGAGTACCTCCTCAAAAAGCGCAGTAGTGCAAATTATAAGCACGGATATATTAGCATATTTTTCATCAATCTTCAATCCGTTGGCGGATTTGTTCATAAAATTTTTTAAATGTCCTACCAATTTTGACTATTTTGTGGTATTCTTGTTGAGCCGAGTAAATCATATTGGCTTTTGAAAATTTTATCCCGCGAAAGGACTATTATATGAACAAACAGCACCCGATACCGTTTGATAAAGTGAATATCACAGGCGGATTCTGGAAAGACCGCATTGCGCTCAACGAGTCCGTGACGCTCGACAGCGTGCGCCGCAGATTTGAGGACACCGGAAGATTTTCCGCACTTAGCTGCGAGTGGAAGCAGGGCGAGCCCGACCGCCCGCATTTCTTCTACGATTCCGATGCGGCGAAGTGGATGGAAGCGGCGGCATATGTGCTCGAAAGAAAGAATAACAAGCAGTTTGAAAGCTATGTCGAGGATCTTATCGACCGCATCGAGAGGAACATGACCCCCGACGGATATTTCAATGTCTGGTATACCGTTGTCGAGCCGGGCAAACGCTTCACCGACCGTGACCACCACGAATTATACTGCGCCGGACATCTTATCGAAGCGGCGGTCGCCTACTATGAAGCCACGGGCAAGCGCAGATTCCTTGATCTGATGTGCCGCTATGCCGGACTTATAGACGATGTTTTCCGCAGGGACGATTCCGCAGCTTTCACGACTCCCGGGCATCCCGAGATAGAACTTGCCCTCGTGCGCCTCTATCGCTGCACGGGCGAAAAGCGCTGGCTCGATCTCAGCCGTTTCTTTATAGATAAGCGCGGCAACAACGAAAAGGACAGGGGAGAAGCAAGCGGCTTCGCTTCCGAGGATTATCTCCAGGACAGAATCCCCCTGCGCGACCAGAGCGAAGCGGTCGGTCACAGCGTCAGAGCCTGCTATCTCTACAGCGCGATGGCTGATATCGCCTACGAGTGCGGCGACGAAGAATTGCTCGCGGCGGCGAACAGAATATTCAAAAATATGACGGAGCACCGCATGTATATCACGGGCGGTATCGGCTCGACCCGCATCGGAGAGGCATTCACCGTTGACGGCGACCTGCCCAACGAGACCGCCTATGCGGAGACCTGCGCCGCTATATCTCTCGCGATGTTCGCCCAGCGTATGTCACTGACCGCCGTTGATTCGCGCTATGCCGATATCGTGGAGCGGGTCATCTATAACGGATTTCTCTCGGGCACTTCGCTCGACGGAAAGAGCTTCTTCTATGAAAATCCGCTGTCTATAGATCTTCTGAACCGCAGGATAAAATATTGGCGCGGCAATGAAGTCCGCCTGCCGATAACTCAGCGCGTCGAGGTGTTCGATTGTTCCTGCTGCCCGCCGAACGTCACCCGCTTTGTCGAGAGCATCGGAAAGTATATATATTCGTATGACAGCGACACCGTCTATGTCCATCAGTTCATGGAGAGCGATACGGATGTCGCAATAAGCGGCGGCACGGCGCATATCTCTCAGTCGACGGACTACCCGTCCGACGGCGCGGTGACAATACGCGTCAGCGGCGCGCCCGCGAAGCTTGCCGTCAGAATTCCCTCGTGGTGCCGCGACTGCTCGGCGGGAGCCGAGAGAGCCGAAAATCTCGGCATCAGCGGCGGCTATCTGTTCTTTGACTGCGAGGACGGCGCTAAGATAGAGCTTGACTTCGATATGTCTCCGGTCATTATCTCCGCCGACCCGTCAGTGCATGAGGACTCGGGCAAGGTCGCCGTCATGCGCGGCCCCGTCGTCTACTGCGCCGAGGGAGTAGATAATGGCGACATATTCTCGCTCGCCGTTTCTCCGGAACTCAATGCTGAGCCCGTCGATCTCGGATTCGGCATTCCCGCGCTCGATGTTGACGGAACAAGAAAGCTCGGAGCGGGTGCTCTGTATGCCCCGGCGGATGAGATAAAATATGAACCTACGCGCATAAGACTCATTCCGTATTTCGCCTTTGCCAATCGAGGTGAGAGCGATATGAGAGTCTGGATGAACATAAAATAACTATATATGTATATATCCGCCCTTTTTGAGAGCGGGTATATCCTTTTTGCATTCCGTTTTATTGACACCGACATTTTCAATTGGTATAATTTGGTCAAAAACACAAAGGAGATAATTTTATGCAGCAGCTGGATATCCGAAGCTTCGATTCGACCCCGATACATTGCTATCTCTGGGATGACGTTGAGAATCCCAAGGGCGTTGTCCAGATATCCCACGGAATGTGCGAATATGCCGGCAGATATCATGAGACCGCGCAGATGTTCAACGAGCACGGCTATATAGTCTTTGCCGACGATCACCGTGCCCACGGAAACACCGAGACCGATGAAAACCGCGGCAGGCATCCCGGCGATATTGAGAAGAAAACAGTCAAAGACCTTGTCTTCTTCTATAATTGGCTTAAGGATCGCTACCATCTCCCGCAGGTGCTTATGGGTCACAGCTACGGCAGCTTCTTGGCGCAGGATTTTCTCCAGCAGGGGACTGACGTCAAGGCAGTCGCGCTCTGCGGAACCGCCGATATGGACGGCGCGCAGGCGGCTCTCGCTCTGCTCTGGCCGCTCGAGCTGTTCGCAAAGGACTGGTGCCCGAAGTTTGTCAACCCAGTCAGCGATATGATTTTCGATGCGCGCTATAAGGGAGAAAAAGGTCCGAGCCAGTGGGTGACGAGCGATGTTGCGCGCCGTCAGGTGTTTATCGATGACCCGATGGCGGGAATAGATATCAGCGTCAACTTCGATTGGAACATGATAAAGGCGTTCGGCAGGATATATAAAAAAGAAAACATCGCGAAAATAAGCCACGATGTCCGAATCGGCATATTCAGCGGCGACATGGATCCCATCGGCGGCACGAAATCGTCAAAGGCGAAGAAACTCCTGCGCCGCTATCAGAAAGCCGGACTCAATGCCGAGATACATATATATAAAGATGCCCGTCATGAACTGCACAACGAGAAGTGCCGCGACGAATATTTCCGCGATCTCGTTGGATTTTTCGACAGCGCAGTGAAAGCGGCAGAGCCAGTAAAAGCCTGAAACCGTTGTATATCAATGCCTGTGCTGTTCTCTGTGTCCGCGCAGGCATCTTTGATATCATGGCCGCGTCAAATAAAATGAAAAAAATCTGAAATTTTTTGAAAATTAGTGTTGACAAGTTCCGCCGGTTGTGTTATTATAGTCGAGCACTTGAGGGACGGGTCAAGCGAAAGCGAGAGCCAGACGGAAAGAAAAGTGCCGAGTACCTTGAAAATTAAACAACGAAAGAAACAAGGAACCCTGAGATTCGCGTCTGAGAAAGACGCAACAAAGTAATTCCGGGAAACGAAAGTTTCTTGGTAAGATAAGAGCAGAACAAGCTCTGAAATTGATTGTAGCCGCTTCGGCGGATATGATACAAATTTTAGAGAGTTTGATCCTGGCTCAGGATGAACGCTGGCGGCGTGCCTAACACATGCAAGTCGAACGGAGTTCTTAAGGAATGCGACTTCGGTCAAATGACTTTTGAACTTAGTGGCGGACGGGTGAGTAACGCGTGAGCAACCTGCCTTTCAGAGGGGGATAACATTTGGAAACAGATGCTAATACCGCATAAGATTACAGTACCGCATGATACAGTGATCAAAGGAGCAATCCGCTGAAAGATGGGCTCGCGTCCGATTAGATAGTTGGTGAGGTAACGGCTCACCAAGTCGACGATCGGTAGCCGGACTGAGAGGTTGAACGGCCACATTGGGACTGAGACACGGCCCAGACTCCTACGGGAGGCAGCAGTGGGGAATATTGCACAATGGGCGAAAGCCTGATGCAGCAACGCCGCGTGAGGGAAGACGGTTTTCGGATTGTAAACCTCTGTTTTCGGTGACGAATAAATGACGGTAACCGAGTAGGAAGCCACGGCTAACTACGTGCCAGCAGCCGCGGTAATACGTAGGTGGCAAGCGTTATCCGGAATTACTGGGTGTAAAGGGAGCGCAGGCGGGATAGCAAGTCAGCTGTGAAAACTATGGGCTCAACCCATAAACTGCAGTTGAAACTGTTATTCTTGAGTGGAGTAGAGGCAAGCGGAATTCCGAGTGTAGCGGTGAAATGCGTAGATATTCGGAGGAACACCAGTGGCGAAGGCGGCTTGCTGGGCTCTAACTGACGCTGAGGCTCGAAAGTGTGGGGAGCAAACAGGATTAGATACCCTGGT
>OFMC01000700.1_pt1 | contig 32433 bp, 27 predicted proteins | sample 1541271 | NCBI WGS metagenome assembly OFMC01 (sample SAMN04209252, study PRJEB22552) | human gut metagenome | biome: gut; material: feces | host: Homo sapiens | place: USA: Oklahoma | reverse complement strand
GTAGATCTTACCGATGATGGCATCAATGGAGATAAAGGTTGCGATGAAGTAGTACGCCAGAATGATGATCAGCCAGAACAGGGTGGTGGTCAGCAGACCGGACATACCGCTGTTCTTGCACAGGGTAACGATCAGGCCTGCGGGGCCGACTGCGAACACGGTACCGACCATGATCAGCAGCACCACAGAGAACACACGCATGATGTTCTGCATCACGGGGCCCAGATAGCGGCCGGTGACCTCGGCGATGGAAGCGCCCTCATTGCGCTCGCTCATCATGCCGGAGAAGTAGTCATGTACGCCGCCGGCAAAGATGGTGCCGAAGGTGATCCACAGGAACACCACGGGACCCCACAGAGCACCCTGCAGTGCACCAAAGATGGGGCCCAGACCTGCAATGTTCAGCAGCTGGACGAGGAACAGCTTCCACTGGGGCATCACAACGTAGTCAACGCCATCGTTGATGCGCACAGCAGGAGTTTCGCGGTCGTCCGGTCCGAACGTGTTGTCCACGATCTTACCATAGACAAAGTAGCCGATGATAAGGAGCGCCAGACACAGTAAGAAACTAATCATACCAGAAACCTCCTTTTGAATTTCAGCCGCCGACAGCTTATGCCATACTGCGGCTATGACCGATCTCTGGCTTCATGTTAACACCTTTTTCATAATTGTGTTAATATTTTTTAGGTATGGTTCCTATATCAAAAAGTATATGGCCGCTTATTTTATTTGTTTGCGCAAACTTTTATTTTGTGGCGATAACACGTTTTAATTCGTCGTTTTGTTTCTTAAAAATTTTCTCCCGGGAACGGTCAAGCCCGCCCCCGCCAAACTTTGCGCCGCCTTTTTGTGCACTTTGCTTAATCGTCTGCGATTTTCTCCCCAAAACGTGGAATTTGGGACGAAAAAAGAGAAATCCGCCCCCTCTCGTGAAAACGCAATGTCGGGCAGCCCGCAGGCTGCCCGACATTGCTCTAATTAATTATAAATAATTCTTCCGCTGCAACAACGATGACCGCCGCCAGCGGCGGAAACAGGGAGGAGTTGTTGGGGCAGCGGCCAGCAAGACGCGCGTGCCGCCCAAGGCACGATGCGGATGCTGGGTGCCGCAACCCGGAAGACGCGGCGCGCATTTCAAATCTTCTTCCACCCGCTGTCCTTGATGGTGGCATCCGCCTGCTTGTGCAGCAGTTGCACAAACAGCTGCTCCTCCGGCTGCAAGGGCTCCCGCTCCGGGTACACCAGCACATCCCGCATCTGCTGCTTCTGCGCCGGGCAATTATGCAGTGCCAGATGGTACTGCTCCAGCGCACGCTGCGGCATGGGAGACGACCACATATAGGCCGTGGGCAGGTTTTGCAGAATGGAGAACTGGCTGCACCGCTCGTACACATGGATGCGGCGGTTGGGGTTCACCTCCCAGCGGGAAGCGGTGCTCTCGTCCCCGGGCAGATGGGTGTCGCCGTGCAGCACCTCGATGTAATCGTTCAGTTCGTCCAGCTCGCGCACCTGCCGCCGCGCCAGCGGGCTGTCCTGACTGGTGAGCAGCAGGTAGGAAAACTCCATGATAGGCTCCTGCCGCAGACCGTGGCGCTGACAGTAGCGCAGATAGTAGTCCTCGTCCTCGGCGGCATAGCGCAGCAGCGCTATGTGGTAGCCCTGCCGCAGCACAAAGTCCAAAGCTTCAATGGCACCGCTCTCCCGGATATGCACCCGCAGCTGCTCGCTGCGGGCTGCCTGCTGCAAAAAATCCACCGCCGCATAGGAGGCGTAGGTGGCATGGGTCAGCACCACCCGCAGCTCGGCGCAGCTGCGCTGCTGGTGCGCCTCCTGCTTCAGCTCGTCCACCTGCTGCAGCACCCGCTGCGCCTGCCGGATGAACCGTTTGCCCTGCTCGGTGGGGATCATACCCGTGGAGGAGCGCTCAAAGATGCGCAACCCGTATTCCTCTTCCAGATTCTTCAGCGCCTTGCTCACATTGGGCTGCGCCGCGTACAGCTGCTTTGCCGCCGCCGACACCGACCCCCATTTCATGATGGCTACCAGATACCGCAGTTCCGTAATATTCATGAACCCCTCCGCGTGGTTTGCAGTCGTAACTGTATTGTAACAATTTCTCCGCGTCGCTGTCAAGCGGGGGAGAATAAACCCTCTCAGTCCGCTCCCCCTTGCACCAAAGCCCCCGGGTGCTATATAATAAGGAAAAACACAAAGGAGGGGCTGTACCATGCCGGAATACCGCGTGCTGCGCATTGACGAGCAGCTGTACGGCTGCGAGGAGCTGCCCGCCGGGCAGCCGGTGCTGTGCGATGTGACCCTGACCGATGCCGCCGGGGCTGCCCGCATTCTGCCCTACCCGGACAGGGAGCTGACATGTCTTGGCATCGACGAGGGAGACACCGTTTGTCTGCTGCCGGACGGCACCCTGCACAAGCTGTAAGGAGTAATTTTATGCATAATATCTATTTCACCCGCCACGGCGAGACGGTATGGAACGTGGAAAATAAGATCTGCGGCATGACCGACAGCCCGCTGACCGCCCGCGGCCAGCAGCAGGCGCGGCAGCTGGGCGAGCTTGTCCGGGACAGCGGCCTGCACATTGACGAGATCTTGTACTCTCCCCTCTCCCGCGCCGCCGACACCGCAAAGGCCATTGCCGCCGCTACCGGTCTGCCCGCCCGCTGCGAGCCCCGCCTGCGGGAGCAGTGCTTTGGCAAATACGAGGGCACGCCCCGGGACGGTGCGGAGTTCCGCATCTCCAAGACCCACTTTGCCGACCGCTATGACGGCGGCGAGAGCATGATGCAGCTGGCACAGCGCATCTACAATCTGCTGGACGAGTTGAAGGCGGACACCGGCAAGACCTACCTGCTGGTGGCGCACAACGGCATTGCCCGGGTGGTGCACTCCTATTTTTACGATATGACCAACGAGGAATACGCCGCTGCAGGCATCAAAAACTGCCAGCTGGTGGAGTATACCTTTGAATAACAGGAAAGCCGCCGGGGTCCCGGCGGCTTTTTTGTTATGGCGCGTCAAACATGACGGTAATGGAATTTCTGGTCTTTTGTCACGAACATATACACGCTCACCGCCAGCGCGGCCAGCTCAGCGGCGGTGACAGCCAGCCACACGCCGTCAATGCCCCACAGGGCGGGCAGCAGGAGCAGCGCGGCAAGCTGGAACACCAGCGTGCGCAGAAAGGAGATGAGGGCGCTGGTCACGCCGTCCCCCAGCGCTGTGAAGAAGGAGGACGCATACACGTTGAAGCCCATGATGAGGAAGCTCAGCGCATACAGCCGGAAGGCGCGGCTGGTCAGCGCCAGCAGCTGAGCGTCGTAGCCCACAAAGATGCGTGCCACATAGGGAATAAGCACCATGGATACGGCGGTCATGCTCACAGCTACCACGGCGATCAGGCGCAGGCTCTTCTGGTAGAGGTTATGCACCTCGGCATGGTTGCGCGCGCCGTAATGGAAGCTGACGATGGGTGCGCTGCCCACGGCATAGCCCACGAACACCGCCACAAACAGGAAGGCAGCGTACATGATGACGCCGTAAGCCGCCACGCCGTTTTCTCCGGCAAGCCGCAGCAGCTGGAAGTTATACAGGATATTGACCAGCGACATGGAAAGGTTGGTCATCAGCTCAGAAGAACCGTTGATACAGGCATCCCACAGCACGCGGCCGTAAAACTGTGTTCTGCACAGGTGCAGGCGGCTGGTATTGCCGTGGTCGATAAAGTAGAACACCGGAAGCACGCCGCCCACCAATTGGCTGATAAGGGTGGCAACGGCAGCGCCCTCCACGCCCCAGTGCAGCATACCCACCATCACCACGTCCAGCACCATGTTGGTGCAGCCTGCACCTACGGTGAACCAGAAGCCCAGAAGCGGCTTTTCGGCGGTGACGAAAAAGCTTTGGAACATATTTTGCAGCGCAAAGGGCGGCAGCGCCAGCATCAGGATGCGCCCGTAGCGCACGGCGTAGTCCAGCAGCTCTCCCTTTGCGCCCAGCAGCATGGCGACCGGCCGCAGGAACACAAAGCCCAGCACGGCCAGCACGCTGACCGAAACAAGCGCCGCCAGCAGAAACATAGTAAAATAGCGGTCGGCTTTTTTCTGGTCACCCTCGCCCAGCGTGATACCAACGATGGCGCTGCCGCCGGTGCCCAGCATAAAGCCGACAGTGCCCAGCAGCTGCGGCAGCGGCATGATGAGGTTGACCGCCGCAAAGGCCGTTTTGCCCACAAAGTTGGAAACGCACAGGCCGTCCACGATGCCGTAGACGGAGGTGAACAGCATGGTGCCGATGCAGGGCAGCACGAACCGCAGCAGGCGGGAATAGGTAAAATGATCGGACAATTGGATGGTTTTCTTTGGCATAGCTCCTCCTTTTTGAACTTCACATATGCAAAAAGGCCGGATAAGAACCACCGCTCCGGTGCATTCCCTCTTCTGCTGCGGCACTACGGTGCCCACAGCCTCCGGGAAACACGAACGATGACATCTTATCCGGCCCTTCAATTACGTTGAAACAGCCCTCCGATGAGCGAAAAACAGTATAGCAAAGTTTATTTTTGATGTCAAGTCCTGCTTTGCATCATTCTGCCGCAAAGTGTAAAACACGAAAAAAGAGAACACCCGCTGCGAATGCGGCGGGCGTTCTCTTTTTTGAGCAAGGGTGGGGTGACGATTCCCACATCTCCTAACAATGGGCGACGGCTGCCTGTTCCGTCCTCCGTTGCTCATCTCTATCCACTATTATTATATCATAGGAATTCAAAATGTCAACACACGATAACGCGTCAATATTTTTTCAAATTTCCCTTGTCGATAAAGCTGCGGACACGATTTGGATTTAATCTGTAAACCGACCTTGCAAAAAGTTGTCCTTTTGTAGACACCCGTACCGCAACTTTGACAAACACATGGTCTATTTCTACTTCTCGGACATATTCAATGGAGTTATCCTTTTTATTTTGCGCCACATAATCCGGTTCTCTTAAAATATCCGGGATGTACTCTCCATATAATGCAAAGTCCTCAGGATGGCGTGTTGTCATGTGCCCAATGTTGGAATCGCCAAGAAGAATATCTTTTCCTTCCGGCAACTCCAATTCCAGCAGTTCGATCACACGTTTTGTCAGAACTCCAACTCGTCTTGTTTTTTCCATTCTACACCCTTTCTTTTATTTCTCCGCAAGGCGGACAAAGGGCGCGATGGCGTTGGCGTCGCCGTGGCGGACGATGGAGTAGGTGATATCGCAATAGGGCTGGATGGCAGTGCTCTTTTCCACGGTGGAGATGAGCAGCACCTGCAATTGCAGGCGGCGGAACAGTTCCATCATGGGGCGGATGCGGTCGCTGGTCATCTTGCTGAAGGCCTCGTCCAGCAGCACCAGACGGATGCTGTTTTCGCTCTTCTGGTAGATTTGCAGCAGGCTTGCGCAGATGGCCACATAGAAGGGCGCCTGATTCTCGCCGCCGGAGGAATCGCGGCTGACGCGGGACAGATACGCCTGCTGCCCGGTGACCTGATTGGTCACCTTGATATCGTAGTCCAGATAGGTGCGGTAGTCCACATAGTCCGAAAGGGTTGCACCGGCGGCGGTGCGTCCCTCCTGCCGGGCGCGGGTGTTCTCGTCCACGTCTGCCATGATCTTTTCCATCAGCTCATCCACCTGACGCTCGTAGGCGGGGTCGGCAGTGGCGGCAAGGTTATCCAGAGAGTCGCCCTCGGTCATCTGCTGGTTGCCCTTATCCACGATGACCTGATAGAACGCCGCCAGCTGCGGGTCGCGGCTGGGCTCCAGCTCAAAGCGGTAGACTTCCTCGCCGTAGGTCAGCTGTTCCATGACCTTGTTCAGCTCCCGGAACTGCCGCCGGGCGTTGAAGATATCGTCCTTCATGCGGAACAGGATATCCTTGCGGAAGCGGTCCTTGCAGTCCCGCTGCGCCTGCTCCAGCCGGGCGGCGTAGCGCTCCAGGTCAATACGCACAAGGCTTTCGTGCTGGGCGCGGTACTGCTCCAGCCCGGCAAGCCCCAAGGGATAATCGCAGACGTAGCGCCGGTTGTATTCCCGCTGCGCCGGTTCCAGGGTGCTGTTCAGGTAGACGGTCAGGGCATCGTCCAGCTTGGCCTGTGCCTTTTCGGCGGCCTGCGCGGCGGCGCGGGGGGATTTATCCGGCCCGGTCAGCGCCTGCTGACGGCTGCGGGAGAGCGGCTCCACCAGCGGATGAGCGGCAAAAAAGCTTTCGGCAGCCTGTGCGCTCTTTTCGGCGGTGTCCACCGCCTTTTGCTGCTCCGTCTCACAGGAAGTGATCTGTTTTTCGCATACGCGCAGGTCGCCGCCGGTCTGTTCCACGGCGGTGCGGGCGGCTTCCCATGCGGCTTCGCGCACCTCTTCCTCCTTATACAGCTGCTGCAAAAGCGGGTTCTCGCGGCACTCAGCCAGCTTTGCGGCCTGTTCCTCCACCGCCGCGCGGGCGGCGGTCAGGGCGGCGCGGGCGTCCCACAGAGCGGCAAGTTCTTCCAGCGTGGTGCCGCGCAAAAGGGTCTGGTACTGGCTGTAGGCGGCTTTCAGGTTCTGCTCCGCCTGTGCGGCGGCGCGTACTTCTTCGGCAAGGGCGTTCATCTCCCCTGCCAGTGCCCCGGCGCGGGCGCGGCGGGCTTCCAAGCCGATATAGCGCTGCGGGGTGCGCAGACGCTCCAACCGGAAGGGGTGGTGGCGCAAAAGGTCCCGGGTGGCGCTGTCGGGGTAGTTTTCCAGCGTGTCGGGGGTGTCGCAGCAGACGATGCGGCGCAGGATGGTGTCGGCGTACTGCGCGGCAAGCGGGTTTTCGCTGGTGACCTGTGCCGCCAGACTGTCGGCGGGGGCGGTGTCGGCGCGGCGGTTGGCCTTGCGCAGACCCGGGGTGTCCAGCAGGCTGATGGGGCCGACTTTCTCTTTCAGCGCCACAAAGGCGCTTTTGGCGGCGGCGTAGTGGGCGGGCGGCACAAGGATATCGAACCGGCGGTCGCCCAGACAGGCTTCCACGCAGTCCTGCCAGCTCTCATCCTCCACGTTCAGCAGCTCGCAGAAGATGCGGGCGTCCGGCTCCATGCCACGGCTCTTCAGCTCCGCGTTCACGGCGTCCCGCACCCGGGTGGCGGCGTCCCCGTGGGGGTACACCCACTTGCCGCCGGATACGGCATCCAGCTCGGCGCGTTTCTCGGTCTGCTGCCGCTGCAGGGCGGCGGTGTGCTGCCGGGCGGCAAAATAGGCTTCTTCCAGCGGCTTTTCCTGTGCGGTCAGCCAGTCGGTCAGGGCGGGCAGGGTGTCGGGGGTCAGGTCTGCCAGCTTCTGCCCGGCGGCAAAGCCGCTGCGGCGCAGCACAGCCAGCAGGTTGCCGGTCTTTTCGGCGGCTTTTTCGGCGGTATCGGCGCGGCGGGCGGCGGCATCCAGTGCGGTCTGCCGGTGTGCCAGCTCCTCGCTGAGGGCGTCCAGTGCGCGTCCCTCGCCGCTGGCACCGGCGGCGCTGTGGGCGGTCAGGTAGGCGCGGCGGGCTTCCGCTTCGGCGGTCTTGGCTTCGGCGTAGCGGGTGCGCAGCGTTTCCTGCTGGCGGCGTCCGGCGTCTACCCGCTCCTGCCAGACAGCCTTTTCCACGGCATCGGCAGCAGCCCGCGCCAGCAGGGCGGCACCCCGGTTCACAAGAGCTTCGGTCTGTTTTTCGGTAGCTTCACGGCCGAAACGGACGATCTCGTCCAGCGCATCGGCGCGGGTCTGGGCTTCCGCCAGAACGGCGTGCAGGTTTTCCAGCTCCAAGCGGTCACCCTGCAAGGCTTCCAAGTCCAGCTCCGGCTGCGGCAGAATGTACTGGTACAGAAACTCCCGGAAATTCGGGATCTCGTCCATGCTGGTGCCCATCTGGAACACCTCGTTGAACTTTTTACCCAGCGGGCTGGCTGCGCGCCCGATGCCCAGTGCGCGGCAGATGCGGTCCCGCGCTTCGCTGGGGCTGCGGGTGTAGGAAAGCCGCCCCTCGGCGGGCTTGAAGTCCTCCTTGGCGCTGGGCGCACCGGTGCGCGGGTCGATAAAGGGCAGCTGTTCCAGCGTGATGCCGTCCTCGGAGATGTACCACGTCTGGTCGCCGGGGTGCAGCTCCTGCATGGGGCCTTCGGACTCCACCCGCACCGCGATGACAAAGCTGGTGTGCTTGACGCTGTCCCAGAACTCTGCCCCGATATACGCCACGGTATGCCCCGGGCGGCGGTAGGCGTTTTCGCCGCGCTGCTTGGCGTGGACAGAGCCTTGCAGGGTGCGTCCGCTTTTCTTATTGCCCAGCGCATTGAAGTTGCGGTTGGTGGTCAGGCAGTAGCGGATGGCGTCCAGAATGGTGGTCTTGCCCACGGCGTTCACGCCGATCATATAGGTCAGGCGGGCGCAGTCGAAGGTGGTATTTTCAAAGTTGTGCCAGTTGATCAGTTTCAGGCGCTTGAGTTCGATCATGCTTCCACCTCCCCTGCTTCGGTGTCTGCGCCCTCCGGGCGCTCGTACAGGCCAAGCTCGGTGCGGGTGCGGGCGCTCTCGGCGGCGGCATCCGCAAGATCGGCATCCGGCAGCGCCAGCAGCACCGTGGGGAATACCTCGATGCGGCTGTCCAGCCCGGAGAGCCGTCCCACCGGACGCGCCAGATTGTACCGGCGCAGGGTGCGCATGAGCTTTTCCAGCGTTTGCTGATCCAGCTTGCGGGGCAGGTTCATCTTTTGCAGCTCTGCCTGCACCTCTTCCACGGTCACCAGCACCTCGTCTGCGCTGGCGGCAAGGCTTTCCCGCTTTTGCAGGTACAAAAGCCGCAGCACCAGCAGCAGAATGCTTTCGTACTTGAGCAGCCGTGCCTGACTGCCCTCGTGCTCGTTGACCAGCGCCGCCGCCTGCATGGGCGCGGGGTACAAAAGCACCGCGTAGCCCAAGGGTTTGAACACCGCACGCACCTCGTTGAGGTGATCCTGAATATACAGATATTTCGCCCGCTGTTCCTCTACGCAGCCCAGCACAAAGCAGTGGTTGAGCAGATAGTTTGCAGTTTCTTCCAGCAGATCAATGGTTGCCATCCGTGTTTACCTCCTTGCGGCGGGTCAGGACAAAATCCTGAAACCGGAAGCCGCCGCGCTCCACCCAGTTTCCGGTCAGGGTGATATCATACTCCCGGTGCGGCGACTGGGAATAGGTGTGCAGGCCGATGATGCCTGTAAAATCGTTCGGGTATTCCTCCACAAGGGTGGAAGCGTTCACCTGCCCGCGGGCAGCCAGTGCCTGCCGCGCCAGCAGCGCCACGTTTTCCTCGGTGACGGCAAGGCGGGCGTAATCCAGCAGCAGCTGCTGCTCCTGCCGCAGCCGGTCGGGGTCCAGGGGTTCGGTGCGCACCGGGGCAAGGGGCGCTTCGGTGCGGGGCGCGGCGGGGGGATACAGCGGCTTTGCGCCGAACACTGCCGCCGGGTACAGGTGCAGCCGCGCTGCCACCGGGCCGTCGTCCACTTCAAACAGCTGCTCCGGGCTGCGGATGTCCTCGGCGTAGCGGCGCAGCAGGGCGGTGACGCTGCCCTGCGCCGAGCGGTCGCTCAGCAGCAAAAACTGTGCCCGCTGCACCGCCCGCTTGCGGTAGCGGATGTGGCTGGCGTCAATTTCCTTCATCAGGGTGCTCATCTCCTCCAGCGCGTCCCGCTGCTGCTGGATGAGGGCACGCACCCGGGGCGCAGCTTCGCCGGGGGCGCAGCGCTCCACCCGGGCGTAATCCAGCGCTAAGCGCGGCAGCTGGTTCTGCTCGCAGTCGTCCAGTTCTTCTTCCAGATAGGCGCGGTAATTGAACAGGTTATCGCTGGTTTTAAAGCGATGGTACGCCGCCGCCACCACCTTTTCCTCGTACTGGTCGAACAGCTCCAGCACCTCCTGCGGGGTGCGGTTATGGGTCAGGCGGTCGATATAATGCCCGATGGAAGCGTTGAGGGCGCGCAGGGACTTGTTCAAGGTTTCAAGGTCTGCCGCCACCTCCCGCAGCACGTTTTCATAGGGGCTTTTTTCCTGCCCGATGCTGCCCAGCAGCTGCCACGCCTTGTACAGCTTGCCGGTGTAGGTGACCACCCGGGGGTTCAGGATCTCTTCCAGCGCATCCAGCAGCGGGGTGACCTCCGGCATAAAGGCAAGGGTGGGCTCACTTTCGTAGCTGCCGGGCTGCTCTTCCAGCCAGCCGGTGCGGCGCAGACGCAGCAGAAAGCCCACTGCCAGCGTGTGGGGGTCGCGGGTGGGCTGCTCGTCCTCATCGCCCGCGCCGTCGGCGTCCAGCGCCAGCGGCTTTGCCAGCGCGGCAAAATAATCCTCGGCACGGGAGACGGCTTCGGCGCGGGAAATGCTGTAATCTGCCGTATGGCGGCACTCTTCCCAGAGCAGCAGCAAAAGCTCTGCATAAAACGCCCGGTTGGGCCCCGCCAGCGGGCGGAACAGCCGTGGGCTGACCAGTTCAAACAGCTGCATGGAAACGTCCTTTCTGTGTGAGTTCGATACCCTTTTATTGTACCACAGCGGGCGGGGTTTGTCACAAAAAGGCGAAAAAAAGCCCCGGGGAGCGGGTGCTCTCCGGGGCGGGGTGATTCAATTACTGTGCAGCTTTAATTCCAAAGCCGATGGCAACATAGGTCTTGTCGCCGATGGTCTTTGCGCCGACGCCCAGCGCGGTAAGCTCCAGCGTCCGGCCGGTTTTTTTCTTCGCAGTCTCGATCTCCTGCTCCACAACACGATACAGGGTGCGGAGACTCATTTTGTCCGGCGTGATGTTCGGCGTGTTTGCAGCCTCGTAGAAAAGCGGCACATAGTTCTCTTTTGTGCTTTTGCGCACATCATAGCAGATCTGCACCAGCCGCACCGTGGTCTTACCATCGCCATCTGTTTTGTAGAGCGTCTCACCAGTCAGGCTGTCCGCGCCGTGTTTCTCCTCGATGTGCTCGATGGCCAGCCTCTTGATGTCGTCATCGTTTTTAAAGCTCGTCCCGAATGTCTTATTCAGCGCGTCAAGATAGGCGCTTTCCACCTTGGGATCAAACTCGGGGTTGCCGGGGTCGCTGTCGCTGCAGGCGGTGAACAGTGCCAGTGCCATGATACCGGCCAGCAGAACAGCCGCAAGACGCTTGATCTTTTCCATGCAATGCTCCTTTTATAAAATGCAGGGGGCCCATGCGGATGCACAGGGGTATTCTGCTCTCATTTTACAGCAGCGCGGCAGGGTTCGTCAATGGCAAGTGTGCCTGTTTTTTGCCGGGATTTTTGGGCAGAGCGCAAAAAAGCCCCGGAGGGCGGGTGCTCTCCGGGGAAGAAAGGACTGATGATTCTTTTATTTGTTGTAAGCGAGGTTCTTGACCTGAATTGCGACTGCTGCATAGCTGTCGCCCTTTTCATTGGTTCTGACAACGACAGCAGCCTTTGCCCACTTGGAATCGAACTTCACGTTGCTGTTCGTGGCCTCGATCTTGCCGAACTCTTCCGTGATCTTTGCAATCAAGCCAGCCACAAAACCTGCAGTCTTATAGTCTGCCGACAGGGTAACCGTCACATACTCCTTTGCGGGCTTGATTCCCGTTGTGTCAAACTTAATCGCCAGGTAGCCAAACATGTTGGAATTTGCTTCTGCCTTGATTCGTGCATCCAGCAGTTTTGCAGTTTCTTTATAGAGCTGGCTGTCATTCTTGACCTTGCCATCTTTGTCACACAGAGCTGTTGCCTCGGTTTTCTTGCCGAGCTGCATCTGGATTGCTTCTTCCTTCTCTGTGTCCGCAGCAGCGCCGCCGCCGGTACAGGCGGTGAGCATCACCATAGCCATTGCGCCTGCAAGCAGCAGAGCGACGATCTTTGACAGTTTCTTCATAGGGGTATCCCTCCAATCAGCGTTTTTTGTGGATATGTTTCTTTTTTCTCGAAAGGCTTTCGCAACCATCGTTGCCTTTCTGCCCTGATTATATCCGACACCTGACGGTTTTGTCAATCGGGAATATCGCTAAACTTCCCGAAACAGTTTCGTGAAAATGATGAAAATAAGCGGGATTTGTTGCAGTTCTGATATATTCCGGAATAAAGTCTGTCTACAATTCACAGAATCATCTTTTCCCTGCCCCGGCGGCGCAGTTTTGCCGGGTGCGGGAGCACTTAAATTTGGACATATGTTGTGCTAGCGGTATTAACTCCCTCAGACGCGGCTTGCGCCGCGCCAGCTCCCTCTGGGAGGGTATTTCCCCATTATTTTGCCTTTTTACACATTTTCACCACGTTTTGGTGGTAAAATCATGTCCGAATTGAAACGAACTCGGAGGAAGTACCCATGCAACACTGTCCCGCCCGCGCGGCACAGCGGCTGGCGGCGGCAGTTCTGGCGCTGGTTTTGCTGCTGTGCGCCTTTTTGCCCCGTGCCCACGCCGCTGCGCTGAAAGAGAAAAACGGCATCCGGCTGCTCAGCTTCGACACCAGCCACATCCTTTCCATCGGCAACCAGACCTCCGGCAAGTGCAGCCTGTACGCGCTGCGCTACGCCCGCACCATTCTGGACGGCAAGGTGTGCTCCGGCAGCGGGATGTGGTCGAACGGGGCAGTGTGGTCGGCAGCGGGCTACACCGGGTACTCCGGCACCCGCGCCGAGTGCCTGAAAAAGCTGTACAGCGAGCTTTCCGCCGGGCATCCGGTGATCGTGCACCTGAAAAACACCACGGTGAGCGGGGTCAAAAGGCACACGAACCGCACCTCTACTTATGAATACCACCTGACTTCCTCCGGCTGGAACGAGGTGAACTACCCCCACATTGCCACAAGCAGCACCTACGGGCACTGGGTATGCGTGGCGGGCATCTCCCCCACCGCCGACCCGGAAAACCTGACCGAGAGCGATTTCTACGCCCTCGACCCCGCCCGGGTAACGGCAAACGGACGGCTTGCCGTCACCCGCCTGCTGGATCATACCCTGTGGGTGGAAAACTCCCCCCTCAAGGTGCTGGGGTAAAAATATCATAGGATAAAACAGAACGCCTGACACCGCAGTGTCAGGCGTTCTGTTTCTATTCCGTTCCTTAATATCCCTTCACCGAGAAGCCGCGCTCCCACGGGTCGGGCGGGATATTCTTGCTGCGGATGCCGGTGATCCGGATATAGTCGCTTTTCTGGATCATGGCGAACAGGGAGATGAATTTATCCGGGTCGCCCTGCACTTCCAGCGTCACGCTGCCGTCATCCTCGTTCTGCACCCAGCCGGTCAGGTCAAGGGTCTGCGCGGCGTACCGCGCCCGGTAGCGGAAACCTACCCCCTGCACCTGTCCGGTGATGATGTAGCGCCGCCGCTCCGTGCCTTGTGGCAGTGCGGGCGGGGTGCGATCCTTTTTGGAAAGAAAATCAAACACGGCAGTGTCCCTTTACAGCTCCTGATAAGCGGTCATCAGGGCGGGGATGAACTGCTTTTTGCGGCTCACCACGCCCGGCAGCGTCCAGCTGCCATCAGCGCCGGGCTGGATCTCGAAGCCATCCGTCAGCACCCCGGCGGCGTAGCGTCCATCGCAGATGACCACGCTCTCTTCCTTGGGCACATCGGTCAGCAGCATATAGATGTCCTCCACGTTCTGCTTGTTGCGTGCCTCTTCCAGATAGGGCTTCAGCAGCGCTTCGGCGGCGGTCAGGTTCTTGCGGGTCATGTAGCTGCCCTGCGCCACGCCAAAGCGGATATCACCGCACATGAACACCTTGAAGTCCTGCAAGAACACTTCCTCAGCGGTCTTGCCGTCCAGCTTTTCGCCGGCTTCAAACATTTCGTTGGCAAACTCGTTGATATCTACCCCGGCGATCTTTGCCAGACGGTTGGCGGCGTTTACGTCGATGGGGGTGCAGGTGGGGCTGCGGAACACCAGCGTATCCGAAAGGATGGCAGCCAGCAGCAGACCGGCGGTCTTTTGCGGGATGGTCACGCCGTTTTCATCGTACATCTGGGTGACGATGGTGGCGGTGCAGCCCACCGGCTGGTTGCGGAAGTACACCGGGCCGCTGGTCTCCAGACTGCCGATGCGGTGGTGGTCGATGATCTCCAGAATCTCGGCCTGATCGAAGCCCTCCACCGCCTGTGTGGCTTCGTTGTGGTCCACCAGAATGATGCGGCGCTTGCGCAGGTTGATGATGTTGCGGCGGCTGATCATGCCGCAGTACTTGCCGTCTGCATCCAGAATGGGGAAATACCGGTGGCGCACCTTTGCCATCACGCGGGTGACGTCTGCCACCGGGGTGACGAGGGTAAATTTCATGATATCGTCCCGGGTCATGTAATAGGAGATGGGCGCACACTGGCTGATGAGCTTTGCCGCCGCGTAGGTATCGCAGGGGGCGCTCATGATGGCTACGCCGGTCTCGGCGGCGATATGCTGGATAGTGCGGCCCACCTTTGCGCCGTTGCAGATGATGATGAGAGAAGCTTCCTTCTCGATGGCGCAGAGCTGGCTTTCGTAGCGGTTGGTCAGGATGACGATATCACCCTTTTCCATGCTGCTTTCCAGCATTTCCGGGGTGGCGGTGCCGATGCGGATGTGTCCGGTGGTGCACTCTGCGTCCTCGCTGCCCACCACCATGGTAGCGCCCAGCGTTTCCAGAATATTGCGGTAGCTGGTGCGGCTCTTGGCAAGGATGCCGGTGTCGAACAGGTCCATGTTGGCGGTGGCGATATCCTTCACCGTGATGACACCCTGCAATTCGTCATCCTCGCTGGTCACGGGGAGGGTGTCGATCTTCTGGTCGCGCATGATCTCCCACGCCTTGCGCAGGCTGGTGGAGCCGGGGATGCCGGGCACCTGCCGGTAATCCACGTCCCGAATTTTAGGGTTGACATCGGTGCACATCCGGGGCGGCGTGACCCCGAACTTTTTCAGCACAAATTCCGTTTCCTGATTCATCTTGCCCGCACGCCGGGCCTCGCAAACCAGATCGCTGGTCTTGTTTTTCAGCTCTGCATAGGCAATGGCAGAGCAGATGGAGTCGGTGTCCGGGTTGCGATGTCCGATGACCACGACCTTGTGCGCAGTTTGCTGCATACTGTACCCCCTTATGGGTCCTCAACTTCTTATTATATATCTTATCATTTACCAAGACAGCGCCCCTCTCCTGCACAGCGGGGCGGCTGCAACCTTATTTTAACACAACTGCGCCCGGGGGTAAAGGGCGCGCAGCGCGGCAGACTGTTGCTTTTTGTCACTTTCTTGTATACAACCTCTTGCATTTCGACAGCTTCCGCTGTATGATAGAAGCATTCGAGCTTTTTTGTCATTTGCAACGGAGGACAGCATGAAATCGTCCAAATTCACATCCACTCCCCTGTTTCCACGGCAGGCGCTGGTGGCGCTGCTGCTGCCGCTGATCGCGGAGCAGGCGTTAAGCGTGACCATCGGTCTGGCGGACACTTTGATGGTATCCTCGGTGGGCGAAGCCGCCGTGTCCGGCGTGAGCCTTGTGGACAGCTTCAACACCCTGATGATCCAGATCATGAGCGCACTGGCGACCGGCGGCGCGGTGGTCACCAGCCAGTACATCGGCCATCAGGAGCCGAAAAACGCCAAGGCGGCGGCTGCGCAGATTTTATTCGTGCTGTCCAGTTTCAGTGTGCTGGTGGCGGCGGTGGTCATCGGCTGGCGGCACGCCATCCTGCGGGGCATCTTTGGCTCCATTGATGCGGACGTGATGCGCTACGCCGAGACCTACTTTCTGCTTTCGGCGCTGAGCTATCCCTTCATTGGCCTGTACAACGCCGGTGCGGCGCTGTTCCGGGCCCAGGGCAACAGCAAGATCAGTATGATGTCCAGTCTGGTGATGAACGTGGTGAACATCGGCGGCAACGCGGTGCTGATCTACGGCTTCGGCATGGGGGTCATGGGCGCGGCGCTTGCCAGCCTTGTGTCCCGCGCCATTGCCTGCGCGGTGGTGCTGTATCTGCTGCAAAAGCCGGACTGCGCCCTGCGGGTGGACAGCCTGCGGGCAATGGCGCCGAACGGCGGGCTGATCCGGCGCATCCTGCGGGTAGGCATCCCTGCCGGCATCGAGAACGGGATGTTCCAGATCGGCAAGCTGTCGGTCTCCAGCCTGACCTCCACCCTTGGCACAGCAGCCATTGCCGCCAATGCCGTTGCCAATACCACAACCACCTTTTTGAACATCCCCGCCAACGCCGTGGGCATGGCTGCCCTGACCGTGGTGGGCCAGTGTCTGGGCGCAGGCGAAAAGGAACAGGCGGTGTACTACTCCCGCCGCCTGATGCTGACCGCCTACTGCGGCGCGTGGGTGATGAACCTTTCGGCCTTCTTCTTCGCCAACCGGTTCGCGGTGTCCCTGTTCAACCTCTCGCCGGAAGCGCAGGCCATGGCGCTGGACATCATGGTGTGGTTCAACATCGTTTCCCTGTTCGTGTGGCCGTCCAGCTTTACCCTGCCCAACATCCTGCGCGCCGCCGGTGACGCCCGGTTTACCATGACCGTGAGCATCGTGTCCATGTGGGCATTCCGGGTAGGCTTCTGCTATCTGGCAGTGCTCTGCTTCGGCGGCGGATTGCTGAGCATCTGGATGGGGATGTATCTGGACTGGGTGTTCCGCTCGCTGTGTTTCTACCTGCGCTTCCGCCGTGGCAGCTGGCTGGAGCAGAGTGTGATCTGATTTTTTAGCATCCACCCCATTCCCGGTCTGTAAAGACCGGCGAAAACGGGGTGGATTTTTTCTTTTTTGCAGGAAACCGCCCCTCTGATTCGTATTATCAGCAGAAGAGCGATGGTATTTTTTACAAGTTCCACAAATTATTTTTTCAGCGCTTGACAAAGTTTTCACCTTTCGTTCTTGCAATCTTCATCGTTCGGGCGTATAATTTCTCAATGCTATCGAGTTCTGCTCTTCTGCAAAAGGAGGCTATTCTATGAAACGCAGCTGGCTTGCGCGCCACCCCATCGGGTTCATGGCGCTGTATACGATATTTTATCTTTCCGTTTTTCACTCTCTGGAGGCAAACGTCCCCCTGCGCAGCATTCTGGTGCACTGCCGTCTGGACGATCTGATCCCCTTCTGCAAATATGCGGTGATCCCCTATTTTGCATGGTTCGTATGGATCCCCTTCACCCTGTTCTATCTGCTGTGGAAGGCCCCGCGTGAGGACTTCTGGCGGCTGTGCCTGCCGTTGTTCTCCGGCATGACCATTGCACTGGCGTGCTACGCGGTGCTGCCCACCGCGCTGGACCTGCGCCCCTACTGGGTGCCGGGCAGCGATATCTTTGCGCAGACTGTGCGCTTTTTGTACCGCACCGACACCGCCACCAACGTCTGCCCTTCCATCCATGTGTTCAACTCGGTAACGCTGCTGCTGGCGTACTACCGCAGCCGCATCTTTGATGCACCCCGCCGCCGCTGGATGCGCCCCGCAGCCGCTGTGCTGTGCGTTTCCATCGTCTGCTCCACCGTACTGCTCAAGCAGCACAGCTGCATCGATGTGGCCTTGGGTGCGCTGCTGGCACTGGTGCTGGACAGCGCCTTTACCGCCGCCGAGCGCAGCCAGCTGCCGCAGGTGCGGAGAGCCTAAAACTCTTTTTTCGGTAGCGTGGGACGATTTGAAATGCCCTCCGCGCTGCTCTGGGCATAATTCAAGGAAGAATTATTTTTATTTTGGCTTCCAAAAAGTCTGCGGACTTTTTGGAAGCCTTTTTTCACGCGAGAGTCCCTCTTGGGAAAGTTTTCTGGTTCAGTTGGAAAACTGGCGTTTTTCTTTACGACCCCAACTGTGAAAAAGTGGCTCAGAAACGCCCACAGGCGTTTCTGAGCCACAAATTATAATAATAATTTTTCCGCTGAACATGGCCAAAGCACACGCGGCGGCCATTCAAAATCGTCAGAACAGCCCCTCGGGCAGGCAGATATCCTGCTTGGGGACTTTTGTCCACGCAAAGTCCGGCACAAGGCTTTCCGGGGTGCGGGGCGCAGGCTCCGGCTGCAAGCCGTAGGCAAAGGCAAGCTTGCCGATGATCTCCGGGGCGGTATATTTTGCCCGCAGGTTTTCAAGGCTCTGGTCGCCGTCCCGCTTGGACAGCCGCCGCCCGTCCGCCGCCAGCAGCAGCGGGCAGTGGGCAAAGCGGGGCGGCTGCAAACCCAGCAGCCGGTACAGGTACAGCTGCCGCGCCGTGGAGGAAAGCAGGTCTGCCCCGCGCACCACCTCAGTAACGCCCATACGGGCATCGTCCACCACCACCGCCAGCTGATAGGCAAATACCCCGTCTGCCCGGCGCAGATAGAAGTCGCCGCAGTCCCGCAGCAGGTTTTCGGTGTGGGTGCCCATGCAGCCGTCCGTAAAGGTGATCTCCTCGTCCGGCACCATCAGGCGGTAGGCAGGGGCTTTCTTTTTGCGCTTTTCCGCAATTTCCTCCGGCGTCAGTCCCCGGCAGGTACCCGGGTAGATGACGTTGCCGTCCGAGGTGTGGGGTGCGCTGGCGGCGTGCAGCTGGGAGCGGGAGCAAAAGCAGGGGTACACCAGCCCCCTCTGCTCCAGCTTGCGGTAGCTTTGGGTATAGATGTCCCCGCACTCGCTCTGGTAATAGGGCGCGTGTGCGCCGCCGGTGCTGCCGCCCTCGTCCCATGTAAGCCCCAGCCACGCAAGGTCCTGCTCCAGCAGGTCGGCGTAGACGCGGGGGCAGCGCTCGGCGTCCAGGTCCTCAATACGCAGCACGATGCGCCCGCCCTGACTTTTTGCGCTGAGCCATGCCAGCAGGCTGCACGCCAGATTGCCCAGATGCAGCCGTCCGCTGGGGCTGGGCGCAAAGCGCCCGGTGACCGGGCGGTTTTGGGATACAGGGACTTGGTTTTGCATGGGTGTGCTTCCTTTCGCTTTTACTGGTTTTTTCTCATTATAAGCCCTTGCTCTGCAAAGGTCAATGCGCATAAAAAAGCCGCCGCAGGCGGCAATGCCTGCGGCGGCGGGAAAACCGGCTGCTCAGTGCAGCTCCGGCCAGTAGCCCTTGTTGGCTTCGATCATATCGTCCAGAATGGCCTTTGCAACGCTCATGCTGGGCACAGTCTTGTTCAGGGTAAAGGCCTGCAGCACCTTCTCGTAGCTGCCTTCCACGCAGCCCTCCACCAGCAGCTTTTCGCTGTTGAGCTGCTGCATCATCAAGCCCTGCTGGAACAGCGGGATGTTGTCCCGGGCAATGACCTCCGGGCCGTTTTTGCCGATGTAGGCGGGCAGCTCCACCATTGCGTCATAGGGCATATTGGGGATGGCGCCGCGGTTCTCGGTGATGATGAGGAAGCGTGCCTTGGTGTCGTTCTTCAGCGCAGCGGAAAGATCTGCGATCCAGTCGCCGTGGCTGCCGGCATAGAAGGTGTTGGCGTCCACCTCGCCGGTCTTGAGGTAGTGGTCGATGCCGTCGAACAGGTTCTTTTCGCGGGTCTCCTCCACCTCGTTGGCGCGGGTATGGTTCGGGTCCGAGTGCTCCACGAACTCCTTGGCCTGCAGATAATAGTTCAGGTAGGTGTTGGGCAGGTACTCCGGGAAGTTTTCCATGATCTCGTACTCGCCCTTCCACACATAGTACCAGCTACCCTTGGTGTGGCGGTTCTGGCTGCTGGAGGAAGTCAGGGCGCCCATGCCCTTGAGGTAGCTTTCCGGCAGAAGGATCTTGTTCTCCTTGATGTAGGCGCGCAGCTTGGGCATCAGATCCTCGCCGTGGTACTGGATGGAGGTGAACCAGCCGAAGTGGTTCAGGCCAAAGTAATCGTAGACGATCTCCTTCTTGTTCTGGATGCCCATGGCAGCTGCCACCACGTCAATGATGGCGATGGGCATATCGCAGATGTTGATGATCCGTGCCTTCGGGCGCAGCTTGCGGCAGGCTTCGGATACGATGGCGGCGGGGTTGGAGTAGTTCAGGATCCAGTAGTCCTTCTTGGCATACTTTTCCACGTCGTCGATCAGCTTGATCATGGGGAAGATGGTGCGCATTCCGTAGGCCATGCCGCCGCAGCCGCAGGTCTCCTGTCCCACGCAGCCGTGGCGCAGAGGGATCTTTTCGTCCTGCTCCCGCATGGCGTAACCGCCCACACGCATCTGGGCAAACACAAAAGAGGCATCCGTGTAAGCCTGCTGCACATCGGTGGTGACCACCAGCTTGATGTCGGTATTCAGCTCCTTGTGCAGGACCCAGTCCACCACAACGGCAACCTTGTCCTGCCGCTCCTTGTTGATGTCGAACAGACGGATCTCGTCCACTTCCAGTTCTTCCCGGCGCAGGGCGATGGATTTGACGATACCGGCGGTAAAAGTACTACCGCCGCCAGCAATGGTAATGACCATAGTATAAACGCTCCTTTTTTGTATTTTTTCAGGTTAGCCCGGCGCAATCCGCCGGGACACGGTAAAGCGGTTTACTGGTTTTCCAGCTGTGCCTCCACGGCACGCTTGATATCGGCTACCTGCAGACCGTAAACGATCTGGATATCGGTACCCTTTTTCACGATGCCGCTGTTCGGCAGTTTGTTGATGGCAGCTTCGTCCAGCTTTGCGGGGTCCTTGATGTTTACCCGCAGACGGGTGAAGCAGTTGTCCACCGACAGGATATTCTCCTTGCCGCCCAGACCGTCGATGACGCACTGCACCTCGGCGGCGTTCTTCACGCTTGCCTTCTTGGCGGGTGCATCGCTCCCCGCGGTCTCGGTGCTCACCTCTTCCCGGCCGGGGGTGTGCAGGTTGAAGGCCTTGATCAGCAGGGTGAACACCACAAAGTACACTGCGATCTGGCACAGCGCCAGCAGGTACAGGGTGGGATAGTTGGTCTTATCTGCACCGGCGGAAAGGTTCATCAGCACCGAGCCGAGGAGGTTGGTGGTAAAGCCGGTGACATGGAAGATGTGCAGCAGCACGATGAACAGGCCGGAGATGCAGGCGTGTGCCACCCACAGGATGGGAGCAGTGAAGCAGAACATGAAGTCCAGCGGCTCAGTGATGGAAGCCAGAGAAGCGGTAAAGGCCAGCGGCACCAGAACGGCAGCGGTCTTTTTGCGGTTCTCCTTGCGGGCGCAGAAGATGAAGGCCGCCACGATGCCAAAGTAGCCGAAGGTCTTGGTGAAGCCGGTGTACATCCACACGATGCCGTCCGAGAAGGGCAGACCCATGCTGTACTCCATCATCATGACGATGTAGGAGCCGGTGTAGGTGGCATCGCCCACGGTCAGGCTGTTGCCCAGCGCAGAGAACTGGAAGGGGGTGTAGATGAGGTGGTGCAGGCCGGTGGGGATGAGGAAGCGCTCCAAGAAGCCGTACAGGAACAGGCCGAAGTTGCCGGAGGTGGCGATCAGATCGGTCAGTGCGCTGATCACGTTCTGCACCGGCGGCCAGAAGAAGCAGGAGCCAAAGCCGAACAGGATGGAAAAGACCACCATGCAGGTAAAGGACCAGCGGTTGCCGGAGTAGATCTGGGTGATGATGCCCTTGAACTGCTTTTCACAGGTGCGGTTGTACACCCAGCCGCAGACCAGACCCAGCAGGATACCGCCGAACACGCCCATATCCACCGTCTGGATGCCGAACACGGTGGACTGACCGGTGCCGTACAGACCCACCAGCGGGTCAGCCTCGGCCAGCATACCCAGCTGGGTCAGGGTGACGTTGCCGGCGGTCAGGTACATAAAGTAGCTCATCAGGCCGATGATGGCAGCCTGCTGCTTGTTCTTTTTGGCCAGCGCCGCTGCGATGCCCACGCAGAACATCAGGCTGAGGTTATTGATGATGACCATGATGCAGTTGTAGATCAGCTGTCCCAGCAGCTTGATGGGGGTCCACTGCAGAACGGGGATCATCGCACTAAGGCTTGTGCTGGTAAGCAATGCGCCCAGCACAAGGATCAGGCCTGCTGCCGAAATATACGACAGCGGTGAGAGCATGGCTTTGGAGAACTTTTCCAAGCCATTCATGACTTTTTCTTTCATCGTGTAATACTCCTCACTTTTTGACTTGACTGTTTTGGGGGATGATTTCTATTCCGCAGGGCTTCCGGACGCCCTGTTGAAACATTTTATCGGACGATCTTGGTCAGGTGGATGAGCAGATAGACCTGCTCCTGATGATCCAACTCGTAATCAAATTCCTGCCGTAGATAGGCATTGATGCGCTGCAAGCACACCTCGTTGCGGCTGTCGCGCTGCAAAAGCACTGCGTACATGGATTCCAGCCCGGCGTCCTGCCACGGGGTGTGCCGCAGAATGCGCGCCGCCAGAAATTTGAGGTGCACGGTCAGGCGGGTGGTCTCAAGGCTTTCTTCCTCAAAGGTGCAGTGATAGGTGTCGCAGATGATCTCCTTGACCGCCTTGACGAATTTTACGGTATCATAGGCCAGCGCACCGTCCGCCGCACCGGCTACCAGATGCAGGGCAATGTAGCCCGCTTCGTCCTCCGGCAGCTGTACGCCGCAGAACTGCCGAACAAGTTCCAGCGCCCTTTGCCCCACTGCGTACTCCTTCGGGTACAGCATCCGGGTCTCCGAGAGCATGAGGTTGGGCAGAAAGGTGCCCTTTTCCACACGTTCCAACGCAAAGCTGATGTGATCCACCAGCGAGATGGTGCTTTTGCTGCTGAGCAGGATGCCCTGCTCCTCTGCCGCCAGCGAGATGCGCTCGGCGGCCTGCATCACCTGCGGGGTGACGTTATCCAGCATCTTGAGGAACTTGGTCTGCAGCTCGTTCTGCACATAGTACACCTTGGAAACGCGGCTTTTGTCGATCACGTCCCCCGGGCGGCGGCCAAACCCAAGCCCGTTGCCCACGAGAATGGCTTCCCTGCCGTCCGGCATGACCACCGACACCGCATTGTTATTGAATACCTTTACAGCCTGCATCGCCGCACTCCTCCGCTTCCATGCCGCAGCTCTTGTGAAAAAGAAAAAGGGCACAAGAACCAAAGGGATGCCGTTGCCGCCTTCCCTCTGATGCTCATGCCTGATCGAACAGTTACACGCACTGATAAATTCACTTGTCTGCCTTAGATTATACGAGCCAGCGCAGAAGATGTCAATGCGTTGAACTGCCCGAAATTCAAGCCGCATTTTTGTATATCCTGCACAGGTCTGCTTGAAATTCGTCCTGCGCAGAACGATTGACAACGCCGTGCGCAGAACGTATACTTAGAGTGTAGATCCCGCTTTGCTCCGGCGGCTTGCCGGGGCACCAGTTACGGAGGTTTTTCTTATGACATCGAAATATATCCGTCCCCTTGCGCTGCTGCTGTGCGCCGCTTTGCTGGGCTGCCTGCTGGCAGCCTGCAGCGGCTCTGCCGACAGCAGCCCCGCATCCAGCGCTGCACCCGCCTCGGACAGCGCATCCGCTTCCGGCAGCAGTGAGCTGCCCTCCTCCACCACAGAGGCCAACACCGGAGAGCTGAACCCCGGCAACTTCGACGAGAACTCGGTGTTCTCCATCACCGGCACCTCCAACGCCTTTGCGCCCTGTCTGGGCTGGGGACCCGGGGTATCCGGCTGCTCCTTGAAATCGGTCATCGCGGCGGCATCGCTGCTGCAATGGGCCGAGGACGCACGGATGTCCAGCCGCTCCCCGGAGGCCATTCAGGAGGCTTTTTACAGCTGGTACGACGGCCTGACCGACAACCAGCAGGAAGGCTTTGCCGAGGCATGGCCGCTGATCAAGGACGCCGCGCTGGACCTGCTCAGCGACAAGGACAGCATGACCGACCGCATCGCGGACGCAGGACTGGACGCTGACACCCTGCCCGGCTGCACCCTGAAAAACTGGCAGGCACTGCAAAGCGTGCTGGACGGCATCGTGCCGGAGACGAACGGCGAAGCTTAAACGCAACCTTAAACTTTAAAGCGCAATGGGGCGCTGACCACACGGTCAGCGCCCCATTTTGTCTTTATACCTTTTTCAGCACATACTGGCGGGTGCCCATGCCCACCTTCTCGGCCTGTTCAAGGGTGGCCTTCCACTCGATGTTGGGGTTGGAGTCCTTGAAGTTGTCGTGGTAGCAGTTCCAGCCCGGCTTTGCAAGGTTCGTGCCCAGCTGGCTGTTGGGCAGCGGGGCGGCGTTCAGGCAGGCGTCCACGCAGGCCTGATCCAGCGCCACCGGGTCAAAGGACGCAAAGATGCCGATATCCGGCAGGATGGGTGCATCGTTCTCGCAGTGGCAGTCGCAGTTGGGGCTGATGTCCTGCACCAGAGAAACGTGGAAGCAGGGACGGTCGTGGCAGACTGCGGCGGCGTACTCGGCCATCTTGCGGTCCAGCAGCTCGTTGGCGCAGTCGTTGGGAGAATAGATGGCGTCAAAGCTGCACGCGCCGATGCAGCGGCCGCAGCCCTTGCACTTGTCGTAGTCGATGACCGCCTTGTTTTCGGCATTGTAAGTAATGGCGTCCGAGCCGCACTCCTTGGCGCAGCGGTGGCAGCCGCGGCACAGCCCCTCCTGCACGGCGGGCTTGCCGGCAGCGTGCTGCTCCATCTTGCCCGCGCGGGAGCCGCAGCCCATGCCGATATTCTTGAGCGCACCGCCGAAGCCGGTGGACTCGTGGCCCTTGAAGTGGGTCAGGCTGATGAACACGTCCGCATCCATGATGGCGCGGCCGATCTTGGCGGTCTTGCAGTATTCGCCGTTCGGCACCGGCACTTCCACCTCATCCGTGCCACGCAGACCGTCACCGATGATCACCTGACAGCCGGTGGTCATGGGCCAGAAGCCGTTCAGCTGGGCGCAGCTCAGATGCTCCAGCGCATTCTTGCGGCTGCCCGGGTACAGGGTGTTGCAGTCGGTCAGAAAGGGCATACCGCCCTGCTCCTTGCACAGGTCTGCCACCACCTTGGCGTAGTTGGGACGCAGAAAAGCCAGATTGCCCAGCTCGCCGAAGTGCATCTTGATGGCCACGAACCGACCGTCCATGTCGATGTCCTTGATGCCGGCGGCAATGCACACCCGGCGCAGCTTTTCCAGCAGGCTGGTGCCCACCGGACAGCGGAAATCCGTATAGTAAACTTTGGATGCTTCCATGGTGTTTTTCCTCCCATATCCTTCCGGCGGCGTCTGCCGCGCGGTCTCTCTTTTGTTCAGGCAATACCACATGATTCCAAGTGCCGATACGGCGAGCGAGGTGCGGCAGATGCTAAGCCAAAAGCGCAGATAATACTTTGTGTATTATCGAGCATTTTGGCAACGCAGATGCCGTGCCGCAGCCGCCGGAACGGTGCTTGAGCCGTCAGGCGGGAATTGTGCGGTACTGCCTTCAGTATAGCACACCCGGCCGAGCGGTGTAAACAGAAAATGGAGCAGCGCCGTTTTTCTCTGCCCATTTTGGGGTTGACAGTCCTGCCCTGCGGTGTTATCTTATATCGGTTCCAAAAAACAGAACGGATGTCAAGATACAGGAGTACTTTCTATGAACGATTTTGATACATTCCGGCGCGAAGCCGTAGCCGCCGTCCGGGTGGCGCTGCAATGGTTCTTTCTGGCGGTCCCCATGGGTCTGCTCTGCGGATTTCTGGGCACCTTGTTCCATCTTGCTGTCGAGCACGCCACCGAGCTGCGTGCCGCGCAGCCCTGGCTGCTGTTCCTTTTGCCTGTGGCGGGTCTGCTCATCACCGCCCTTTATAAAGTAACAAAGTGCGAGGGCGTGGGCACCAACAACGTTATCCGCGCTGTGCAGAGCGGCGAACCGGTCAGCATTCTGCTGGTGCCCGCCATCTTTCTGGGCACGGTGCTCACCCACCTGTGCGGCGGCTCTGCCGGCCGCGAGGGCGCTGCCTTGCAGATGGGCGGCAGCATCGGCTGGAATCTTGGCACCCTGCTGCGGCTCAAGGACCACGACCGCCGCACCGCCACCATCAGCGGCATGGCTGCGTTCTTCTCTGCCCTGTTCGGCACCCCGCTGGCGGCGGCCTGCTTTGCTATGATGGTGGAGGATGTGGGTCTGACCTTTACTTCTGCCTTTGTCCCCGCCTTTACCTCTGCCCTCATCGCCTACGGCTGCTCGCTGGTCTTTGGCATCGCGCCCACCCACTTTGCCCTCACTGCGCCGGAGCTGAATGTCCGGACTGCCATGCTGGTCATCCTGCTGGGCGTGGCCTGCGCTGCCGTTTCCCGCCTGTTCTGCTATACGCTCCACTTCATGGAGCACACCGTGCCAAAGCTTCTCCCAAACCCGTGGGTGCGGGTCTTTGCGGGCGGCGTGCTGGTCATCGGCTTTTCCTATCTCTTCGGCGTGGGGCGGTATAACGGCGCGGGCATGAGCGTCATCACCGCTGCCGTGGAGCAGGGACAGGCACTGCCGTGGGATTTTCTGTGCAAGATCTTCCTTACCGCGCTGACCCTTGCCTGCGGGTTCAAGGGCGGCGAGGTGGTGCCCAGCTTCTTTGTGGGCGCTACCTTCGGCTGCGTGGTCGGCCCGCTGCTGGGTCTACCCGCCGAATTTGCGGCGGCGGTGGGGCTGGTGTCCATCTTCTGCGGTGCCACCAACGTCCTGATCCCCTCCATCCTGCTGGGCTTTGAGCTGTTCAGCGGCGCCGGGCTGGAGCTCATCGCGCTGGGCTGCGGTATCTGCTTTATGCTCTCCGGCCACCACGGCCTGTACAGCAGCCAGACCTTCGTCACCAACAAGCTGCGCTCGGAGTATATGTCCCATAAGTGGCGCGTAAAGGTGAAAAAAGCGGAAGAGTGAACTTTCCTATCAAAACAGGGGCTGTTGCGCAAGCAACAGCCCCTGTTTTGATTATAAGATTTTCTCTTATGCCAGCGCGGTGATGGCCGCCACAGCCAGCACGATGGCACCCAGCACGATGCGGTAGATGCCGAAGAACTTGAAGTCGTGGCGCTTGACGTAGTCCATCAGGAAGCGGATAGCTGCAAGACTGACGACAAAGGCCACAACGCAGCCCACCAGCAGTACGGCGATCTCGGTGCCGGTGATGGATACACCGGAGACCGCGAACTTGACCACCTTGAGCAGGGATGCACCCGCCATGACCGGGATGGCCAGATAGAAGGTGAACTCGGCCACACAGGCGCGGGAGAGACCCAGCAGCAGACCGCCCACGATAGTAGCGCCGGAGCGGGAGGTGCCGGGGATGATGGCAAGGCACTGCCACACGCCGATAAGCAAAGCGTCCCGGTAGCTGATCTGTTCCAGCTTTGTGACCCGGGGTGTGGTGCGGCGGTTCTCCACCACAAGGAAGAGCACGCCGTACAGGATCAGCATGGCGGCTACGGTGATGTAGTTATAGAAGTGCTCCTCCATCCAGTCGTCCAGCGGGCTGATGACCAGCACCGGCAGGGTGGCGGCTACCACCTTGAACCACAGGTTCCACACGCTGGGCTTGGAGATGACCTTGCCCTGCCGCAGCCCGAAGGGCCACAGCTTATTCCAGAACAGCACCACCACGGCCAGAATGGCACCCAGCTGGATGACCACCCGGAACATGGACATGAATTCTTCACTGGCATTGAACTTGACGACCTGCTCCACCAAAATCATGTGACCGGTGGAGGAGATGGGCAGCCACTCGGTAATGCCCTCTACGATACCCATCAGGATCGCTTTGATGATCTCGAAAAACGTAATAAATCCCTCCTGCAGCACCCGGTTGGATGCGTAGTTTTTTCAAAAGCAGTTCCAGTATACCATACTATGAGCCGCTGTGCATACAGATTATAGAAATTTTCCCCCGGGCGCTGTATTTATCTGCCCCGGGAAATGTGCTATACTATAAAAATAAGAAGTTTGTCTGCTTTCTGCGCCCGGCGCAAAAAGCACTGAGAACAACGAGGTGAACCTTCATGAACATACTGGTGATCGGCTGCGATCAGGTGGGTGCGGCGCTGATCCGCGATCTGGAGCGCATCGGCCATGATATCTCGGTGGTGGAAAAGGACCCTGAGCAGCTCAAGCGTCTGGATGCCTTTGACGATTATACCTTTCACGGCACTGCCCTTGTGGGCGACCCTACCGACCCGGACACCCTGCGCCGGGGCGGCGTGGAGAACTGCGACGCCGTGGCGGCGGTGACCGAGGAGGACTCGGTGAACCTGATGGCGGCACAGCTGGCAAAGAACATCTTCCGCCGGGATAAAGTCATCTGCCGGGTGTCCGACCCGCATCTGCAAATTTTATACCACAAGGCCTACGAGCTGGAAACCATCTGCCCCACCGTGCTGACCGAGCAGGCGGTGTTCCGGGCTCTTTCCAAGTAAAACAGCCTGTTTTTGCTTTACAGACCGTAGAATGAGGTAACGATATGAAAGTTTGTATTGCCGGCGGCGGCCGGGTGGGCATGTATCTTGCCCAGAGCCTGCTGTCCCACCACCATAAGGTGACTATCATCGAGCCGCAGGAGGCGCTGTGCCGTACCCTTGCGGATACGCTGGATATCCCGGTCATCTGCGGCGACTCCTTGAGCTTTGACACCCTGCACACCGCCGATGTGGCCAGCTGCGACGCCTTTGTGGCGGTGACCAACACCGACGAGACCAATCTGGTGGCGTGCCAGATCGCCAAGCGGGAGTTTGGTGTAAACCGCACCGTGGCGCGCGCTTCCAACCCCAAAAACCGGGACATCCTGCACACGCTGGGCGTGGACACCGTGGTGTGCGGCACCGACAACCTGAGCCATATCCTGGAGCGGGAGATCGAGACCGACACCATCCGGCAGCTGCTTTCGCTGGGCGGCGGCACTGCCAGCCTGAATGAAATTTTGCTGCCGGAGGACTTTCAGTTCGCGGGCAAGGAGATCAAGGAGATCCCCATTCCCGGCGATGCCATTCTGGTCAGCATCACCCGGGATACCGAGTTCATCATCCCTCACGGCAGCACGGTGCTGCTGCCGTGGGATCGGCTGCTGTGCCTGACACAGGACGACACCCTGCATCTGCTGATGGATGCGTGGGGTCTTTCCTCCCACAAATGAGCGAGCAGGAGCTGCTGCGCACCGCGCTGGTGCTGCCGCCCCGCGCCCGCCGGGTGCTCTGCGTCTGGGCAGCTGTGCCCGGGCTGGTCTGCGCGCCCTTTGCTTTCTGGCAGAGCGTGTGGGCGGGCGCAGTCTTTTGCGCTGTATGGGCGGCGCTGGTGGCGCTTGTCCGGGCGCGCTGCTGCAGCTTTGTCGCCGCCCTGACGGCAGACAGCGTCACGGTGCAGGCCGGGGTGGCTGTCCCTGTGCTGCACCGCATCCCGCGCCGGGCGGTCACCGGGGTGCAGCTGCTGCGCACCCCGCTGCTGTGGGCGGCAGGGTGCACCGTGCTCCTTGTGCGCAGCCCGGGGCTGCAATTGGTGCTGCCCGGCATCCCCGCCGCACAAGCCACTGCGCTGGCAGCGGTGCTGATGGAGGGTGATGTATGAACCGGGAAAAGCACTTCCACCCGCTGGCAGCGCTGCATCTGCTGCGCAAGACTTTGCTGGTGTACCTTCTGCCGCTGGTACAGGTGCTTTTTGACCGCAACTGGGACGCCCTGCGTGCGGCGCTGCGGCAGGAGCTTGTGCTGCTGGTGTTTATCAGCGCCGTGTGCTGGGCGGTGTACTATGGTGGCCGCTGGCAGGTGGATGCCGAGGGCACAGTGCACGTCAGCTGGCGGCTTGGCGTGCGGCTGGACCGTGCCCTGCGCGCCGAAGGTCTGGCGGCGCTGGTGTTGGAGCAGCCCCTGCTCTACCGCTTGACCGGTGCCTGCCGGGTGGTTCTGTACCCTGTGGGGCAGACCAAGACCATCACTTTGTATCTTACCCGGCAGCAGGCCGAGGAGCTTGCCGATGTGCTGCTGCCGGTGACAGACCCGCTGTGGCACGCGCCCAAGGGCGGCGAAAAGCTGGCCTTTACGGTGCTGGGTGCCAACGGCCTGTCCACCCTGTTTTTGTGGTGGCTGGCCATCCACCAGACCCAAAGCTACGCCCCGGACGCCCAGACCGCCGCCCTTGCGCAGCTGGGACAGCTGGCGGCGCTTGCCGCCCGCTGGCTGCCGCTGGGCATGGCGTGGCTGCTGGTGCTGGCGGGCACCCTGTTCTGCATCAGTCTGGTGCGCAGCGCTTTGCAGGCGGTGCATTACACCGTCTGGCGCACCGACACCCAGCTGGGCAGCCGGGGCGGATTTATCCGCCGGTACGAGATGCGGCTGCGGCTCTGCCAGCTGAACTATGCCGACCTGCGCCGCTCCCCCGCCACGTGGGCGCTGCATTACTGCCCGGTGTTCGTCTCGGCAGGGGCGTGCCGCCCGGAGCTGCCCTTGTTCGTCTGGCGGGAGGGCACCCCGCTGCTGCGGGAGCTGCTGCCCGAGATGGCACAGCTGCCCCCGGACACTCGCGCCGACACCACTGACCGCAGCGTAGTGTTCTTTTTACCGGCAGGCATCCCGCTGGCGCTCTGCCTGCTGCTGACGGCGGTATCCCGCACCACCCTGCCCGCGCTCACTCTGCCGCTGCTCATCCCCACCGGGGTGTTCGCCGCCCTGCTGGGCGCAGCCGCCGTGGGCTGGCACCGGGAGGGCGTATGGCAGCAGCAGGGACAGCTGCTGCTCTGCCGGCAGCACCGGTTCCATCTGCACCAGCTGTGCGTGTTCCACCCGGACACCGGCTTTACCGCGTTGCAATCTCCTTGGGCGGTGACGGTGCAGCGTGCCAACCTGACCCTTGTATTTCCCGGCAAAGAAAAGGTCACGGTGCGCAGCGTGCCGCTGGCGGCTCTTGATTTTCTGGAGATATAGAAGTATACTTGCGATGCCCCGCTGAACCTACGGTCGGCGGGGCATTTTTGTAACACAGAGCAACGGAGACTATTTTATGATAAAGACTGTATTATTTGATCTGGACGGCACCCTGCTGAACACCATCGACGACCTTGCCGATGCCGGCAACTGGGTGTGCGCACAAAACGGCTGGCCCACCTTTACGGTGGCACAGTTCAAGATGATGGTGGGCAACGGCATCCCCAAGCTGGTGGAGCGATTCTCCCCTGCTGACGCCCGCACCCCGGCGCAGCTGGCGGCGACACTGGCGCAGTTCACCGCCCGGTACGACGCCCACAAGGAGGACAAGACCGCGCCCTACCCCGGCATTCCGGCACTGCTGGACGCACTGAAGGCCGAGGGCATCCAGTGCGCGGTATTCTCCAACAAGGCTGATGCCCTGTGCGGCGGCATCATTGCCCACTACTTTGGCACCGGCCGCTTTGACGCCGTGCGGGGCAACCGCCCGGGCGTACCCACCAAGCCCGACCCCACCGGGCTGTACGCCCTGATGACCGAGCTGGGCGCAGACCCCGCCGCCACCCTTTTTGTGGGCGATAGCGACGTGGATATCCTCACCGGGCACAACGCGCAGCTGCCCGCCATGGGCGCGCTGTGGGGCTTCCGCGGTCGCGCCGAGCTGACCGCCGCCGGTGCGGATGCACTGGCAGAGGTACCGGAGGATATCCTGCGGTATGTGCAGGAGCAGAACAGGTAAAATCACAAAAGGAACACCGGACAGATGCCATCTGCCCGGTGTTCTTCTTTATACAAAGCAAAAACGCCCTTGCGCATTGCGCAAAGGCGTTTTTATGACCCGTACGGGAATCGAACCCATGTTACAGCCGTGAAAGGGCCGTGTCTTAACCGCTTGACCAACGGGCCTTACAAATACAGAGCTTCGCTAAAACCTCCGACTTTCATCGTCCACTACTGCGGACGACCGTCCCCCTTATCTTAGCGAAACTCTGTAACGTGGTAGCGGTAACTGGATTTGAACCGGTGACACTTCGGGTATGAACCGAATGCTCTAGCCAACTGAGCTATACCGCCACATATTTAACTTGCACTCGAACGGTGCTTTATTATTATATCCATAGATGCCCCTTTTGTCAACACATATTTTCAAAAAATTTTGCAGTTTTTTGATATTCTTAATTTATTTACATAGGTGCGTTATAATATTACATTTCTTGTCATTTTTGTAAAGGTTTTGCTGCAAAAAGAGACGAACCCTCTCAGTCATCGCTGCGCGATGCCAGCTCCCCCGAAGGGGGAGCTTATAGCGCTACCGCAAGCTTTGCGTTTGAGCCGGACACTTTACCGCTATGCCAGAGGCTCCCTCCCAGAGGGAGCTGGCAAAGCCGTAAGGCTTTGCCTGAGGGAATTAAGCTCCCGCTTCCCATGCAAAAAGCACCGCTTCCCTGTGCGGAAAGCGGTGCTTTTTCAACCTTTTTCTGCCCGGATGTGGAAAACCCGGTGCAGTTTTAGTCCTTCTTATTGGTGGGGACCATGACCTTCAGCCCGCCCATGTACGGCTGCAGCACTTCGGGGATGGTCACGCTGCCGTCGGCCTGCAGGTGGTTCTCCAGGAAGGCGATCAGCATACGCGGAGGTGCCACGCAGGTGTTGTTCAGGGTGTGGGCCAGATAGGTCTTGCCGTCCTTGCCCT
>OFMC01000698.1_pt1 | contig 32520 bp, 23 predicted proteins | sample 1541271 | NCBI WGS metagenome assembly OFMC01 (sample SAMN04209252, study PRJEB22552) | human gut metagenome | biome: gut; material: feces | host: Homo sapiens | place: USA: Oklahoma | reverse complement strand
CTCGAAGAGGCTCGCGCCGTGTTTCCAGCGTCAGAACTGACGCGAGAGGGCATGGTAGTGGAGCTGAAATAATATAAAGATAGGCTGCATCTCAGCAATAAAAATATGCGAGCATATTTTGTATTGTCTTCGATTTGCACTATCTTTGCACTTAAATAACGTTATATGGGAATTTTTGGATTTTTTAATAAGAACAAGAAAGAAGTTCTTGACAATGGTCTGGAGAAGACAAAACACAGTGTCTTCGACAAGATTTCTCGTGCTGTCATGGGTAAATCTACCGTCGACGACGAAGTGCTCGATAATCTTGAGGAGGCTCTTATCACATCGGATATCGGTGTTGACACAACCCTGAAGATTATCAAGCGCATCGAGGAACGTGTCGCACGCGACAAGTATGTGTCTACGTCAGAACTTAACAATATCATGCGCGATGAAATTGCATCGCTGCTTACAGAGAATAACACTGCGGATAATGACGATTGGGAATTGCCAACCGACCATCGTCCTTACGTGATTCTTGTTGTTGGTGTGAACGGTGTCGGCAAGACAACCACCATTGGCAAGCTCGCTTATCAGTTCAAGAAGTCGGGCAAGAAAGTGTATCTCGGTGCTGCCGACACATTCCGTGCAGCTGCCGTTGAGCAGATTTGCATCTGGGGCGAGCGCGTAGGTGTGCCCGTAGTAAAACAGCAGATGGGTGCCGACCCTGCATCCGTAGCTTTCGATACGCTCTCTTCGGCTAAGGCAAACGGAGCAGATGTCGTAATCATCGATACCGCAGGACGTCTGCATAACAAGGTGGGCTTGATGAACGAGCTGAAGAAAATAAAGGATGTTATGAAGAAGGTGCTACCCGAAGCACCCGACGAGGTATTGCTCGTGCTTGATGGCAGTACAGGTCAGAACGCTTTTGAGCAAGCAAAGCAGTTCTCTCAGGTCACACAAATCACATCGCTTGCTATCACAAAGCTCGACGGAACAGCGAAGGGTGGAGTGGTTATCGGCATCAGCGACCAACTTAAGGTGCCGGTGAAGTATATCGGACTGGGCGAATCGATGGAGGCATTGCAGCTCTTCAACAAACGCCAGTTCGTCGATTCGTTGTTCAAGAAATAATTATGAAGAAAGGACAAGTAGATATTATAACAATGGGCTGCTCAAAGAACCTTGTCGACAGCGAGAAACTGATGACACTTTTCGAGCAGACTGGTTATCATTGCACTCATGATGCGAAGCGCATCGAGGGCGAAATCGTTGTGGTCAACACATGCGGCTTCATTGAGGACGCAAAGCAGGAGAGCATAGACACCATCCTCGAACTCGTTCAGGCAAAGGAAGAGGGCAAGATAAGCAAACTCTTCGTGATGGGTTGTCTCTCGCAACGCTATCAGAAGGAGCTCGAAGAGGAAATTCCGCAGGTGGACAAATATTACGGCAAGTTCAACTTCAAGCAGTTGCTTACCGACCTCGGCAAGCCCGAAGAGCCTACGTGCTCTGGTGCACGCCACATCACTACGCCGCACCACTACGCCTATATAAAAATTAGCGAGGGTTGCGACCGCCGTTGTGCCTATTGTGCCATACCAATTATCACCGGCAAGCACGTAAGCCGTCCGAAGGAGGAGATACTTGAGGAAATACGCGAGCTGGTGGCAAGTGGCGTGAAGGAGTTCCAGATTATCGCTCAAGAATTGACATACTACGGAGTGGACATTGACGGCAAACGTCATATCGCCGACCTTATCTCGGACATCGCAGATATAAAGGGTGTGAAGTGGATTCGTCTGCACTACGCTTATCCTAACCAGTTCCCGTTTGAACTGCTTGACGTTATTCGTGAGAAGCCGAACGTTTGCAAGTATCTCGACATCGCTCTGCAGCATATCTCCGACAATATGCTCACACGTATGCATCGCCATGTTACTAAGGCGGAGACAATGGAGTTCATAGAGCGCATCCGCAAGGAGGTGCCGGGTCTGCATCTGCGCACAACGCTGCTCGTTGGCTTCCCAGGCGAGACAGAGGAAGACTTCAAGGAACTCGTAGAGTTTGTGAAATGGGCACGCTTCGAGCGTATGGGGGCTTTCGCCTACTCTGAGGAGGAAGGCACATACAGCGCAGAACATTACAAGGACGATGTGCCAGCAGAAGTGAAGCAGCGTCGTCTCGACAAGATAATGGCTGTGCAGCAGCGTATCAGTGCAGAGATAGAAGCTGCTAAGGTTGGCAGCGTTCTGAAGACCATCATCGATCGCAAAGAGGGCGACTACTACATCGGTCGCACGGAGTTCTGCTCACCAGAGGTCGACCCCGAGGTGCTAATCAAGGCTACGCGCCGTCTGCGTGTCGGTGCGTTCTACGATGTACGTATCACCGATAGCGACGACTTCGACCTCTATGGCGAAGTAGAATAATATAATCATTACACATTCTCACCTTATATTATATATGAACAACAAGGAATACATCACAGAGCTATCTCGACGCACGGGATATTCGCAGGAGAACACTCAGCGCATGGTGCGTTGCGTGTTAGAGTCTATTGCCTCTACGTTCGATGAAGGTGAGAATGTGTCAGTACCAGATTTCGGTACCTTTGAACTGAAGAAACGTATGGAGCGCATCGTTGTCAATCCGTCAACGGGACAGCGTATGCTCGTTCCACCGAAGATTGTGCTTAACTTCAAGCCTGCAACATCGGTGAAGAACAAGATGAAGAAAGGAGACGACGCGAATGGCTAAGGTGAATGATTTCGCTCGTGAGCTGAGTGAGAGGTACGGCTTATCGCTTAGTGACGCTTCCGACTTTATCGGTGCAATGTTCGATGTAGTAAATGAGGAACTTGACGACACTGATAGCTCGGTGAAGATAAAAGGCTTCGGCACTTTCAAGGTGTCGGCAGTGAGCGCACGCGCCAGTGTCGATGTGAATACTGGCGAACGTATTATCATCGATGGACGCAACAAAATCTCGTTCACTCCCGAGGTCTTGCTGCGCGACCGTGTCAATCGTCCATTTGTACAGTTTGAGACTGTAGTGCTTAACGATGGAGTCGATTTTTCTGAAATAGATGATGAAATGGATGAGCTCTCCGATTCTGTAATTGAAACGGAAACTCAGGGGGTGCAGTTGTCTCCAACTGCACCAACCGATCAGTTGACTGACCAATCCGCCGACCAACCTACACCATCTGAGCAACCTCAGGGGGTGCAGTTGTCCCCAACTGCACCAACCGATCAGTTGACTGATCAATCCGCCAATCAACCCACACCAACTGAGCAATCTCAGGGGGTGCAGTTGTCCCCAACTGCACCAACCGACCAGCCAACCGACCAATCCGCCAATCAACCCACACAAGCTGAGCAATCTCAGGGGGTGCAGTTGTCCCCAACTGCACCAACCGACCAGTTGACTGACCAATCCGCCAATCAGCCCACACAAACTGAGCAACCTCAGGGGGTGCAGTTGTCCCCAACTGCACCAACCAATCAGCCAACCGACCAGCCAACCAATCAGCCTTCCCTCTCAGAACCTGCATCAAAAGTGGTAAACACAGAGGAACACCGTGACATGGCTCGTCGTTTGATGGCTCCAAAGAGCGAACCAATAGATGATGATAACAATAAGGCAGACGAAGAAAAGTCGGCTAACGACATAGATGAGTCAGACGATGAAGGCATTGTTATTGGTGGATGCAAGCAACGCAGTCCGCGTATGATTTATGTTCTCACTATTGCGTCGTTTGTTATACTCGTGAGTATTGGCATAGGTATGTATTTCCTCTATCAGCGAATAGAAGAGAAGAACCATGTCATAGATAGACTTGAGACACGATTGTATGCTCAACAAGACACGGTGGTAGCAGTTGAACCGCAGTGTGTTGTTAGTGATACAATAGCGTCTAATGATGCTTTGAAAGCAGCAGATGCACACACCGCAGAAAACATAAAGAAAGAGAAGAAAGACTCTGTTCGTGCGTCTAACTCTAAGGCTGCGACAGGCTCTACAGCAGTAATGTCTGCAGCACCAACAGCCACCACACCGTCCGACTACAACTATGATGTTCGTGTACGTACGGGTGCTTATATTATTGTTGGTGTTGCCAAAGTGGTTACCGTACAACCAGGGCAGTCGCTCGCCTCAATTAGTAAAGCCTATCTTGGAGAAGGTATGGAATGTTACGTTGAGGTGCTGAATAACTGCCATACAGTGAAGGCTGGTGACAAGTTGAAAATACCAGAAGTAAAGTTGAAACCGCGTAAAAGATAAAATAAGAGTAACATTTTGTAAACATTTGCTTGTTACTTTCAAAAATTAATTGTAACTTCGCCTGCGATAGTAATCAAACTTATATTAACTTAATAACAAACAGGCAGATGAAGAAATACAACTTTAATGCAGGACCTTCTATTCTTCCTCGCGAAGTGATCGAAAACACAGCAAAACAGATTTTGGATTTTAATGGTTCAGGACTTTCTTTGGCAGAGATTAGCCATCGTGCAAAGGATTTCCAACCCGTTGTTGATGAGGCTGTATCCCTTATCAAGGAACTCTTGAAGGTGCCAGAAGGCTATTCGGTATTGTTCCTCGGTGGTGGCGCTTCATTGGAATTCTGTATGATTCCTTACAACTTCTTGATTAAGAAGGCTGGTTATCTCAATACGGGTACATGGGCAAAGAAGGCGTTGAAGGAAGCTAAGCTCTTTGGCGAAGCTGTTGAGGTGGCTTCTTCTGCAGACGCAGGCTATACATTCTATCCAAAGGATTACGAATGTCCGACAGATCTCGACTATTTACATATTACAACTAATAATACTATTTATGGTACCGAAATCCGCAAGGAACCGGAAGTGCCTGTAAGACTTATCGGCGATATGTCTTCTGATATCTTCAGCCGTCCTATCGACGTTGCTAAGTACGACTGTATCTATGCAGGTGCTCAGAAGAACCTCGCTATGGCTGGTGTTACCCTCATCATCGTAAAGGATGAATGCTTGGGTAAGGCTCCGCGTCAGATTCCGACAATGCTCGACTACCGTACACACGTAGAGAAGGGTTCTATGTTCAACACGCCTCCTGTAGTACCTATCTACTGCGCTCTCGAAACACTGCGCTGGATCAAGGCTCAGGGTGGAGTAGAAGAGATGGCTCGCCGTGCTGAGGCTCGCGCTAAGGTGCTCTACGACGAAATCGACCGCAACAAGTTGTTCCGTGGTACAGTAGAGAAGGACTCTCGTTCTTTGATGAACATCTGCTTCGTTATGAACGACGAGTACAAGGATCTTGAGAAGCCGTTCTTTGAGTACGCTACACAACGTGGCATGGTCGGCATCAAGGGTCACCGCTCAGTAGGTGGCTTCCGCGCAAGTTGCTACAACGCTATGCCTATGGAAGGCGTTGAGGCTCTCGTTAAGTGCATGCAGGATTTTGAAAAGGAACATTAATAAATAGTATAGCTATGAAAGTATTAGTGGCAACAGAGAAACCGTTTGCAAAGGCAGCGGTTGACGGCATTAAGGCTGAGATAGAAGGTGCAGGCAACGAACTCGTTCTGCTTGAGAAATATACAGAAAAGCAGCAGCTTCTTGACGCTGTGGCTGGTGTTGATGCAATGATCGTGCGCTCAGACAAGGTTACACCAGAGGTGCTCGACGCTGCAAAGCAACTTAAGATAGTTGTACGTGCCGGTGCCGGTTACGACAATGTCGACTGTGCTTACGCTAAAGAGAAGAACGTTGTTGTTGAGAACACACCTGGTCAGAACTCTAATGCTGTGGCCGAACTCGTATTCGGTTTGCTCGTTTACGGCGTTCGCAACTTCTACAACGGCAAGTCGGGTAGCGAGTTGAAGGGCAAGAAGCTCGGCATTCTCGCTTTCGGCAACGTAGGTAGAAACGTGGCTCGCATCGCTAAGGGCTTCGAGATGGAAGTTTATGCATACGACGCTTTCTGCCCGAAGGAGGCTATTGAGGCTGCTGGCGTTAAGGCAGTTGACTCTCAGGACGCTCTCTTCGAGAACTGCGACATCGTTTCGCTGCACATCCCTGCTACTCCCGAGACAAAGCAGAGCATCAACGCTGCTCTTGTTGGCAAGCTCCACAAGAACGGCATCCTCATCAACACAGCTCGTAAGGAAGTTATCAACGAGCCTGAACTCCTTGCCCTCATGGCAGAACGCACCGACCTGAAGTTCATCACAGACATCATGCCGGACGCTAACGAAGAGTTCCAGAAGTTCGAAGGCAGATACTTCTCTACACCTAAGAAGATGGGTGCTCAGACAGCAGAGGCTAACACCAACGCTGGTATCGCAGCTGCTAAGCAGATCAACGCTTTCTTCGCTGACGGCTGCACTAAGTTCCAAGTTAACAAGTAATTAAGTAAAAATCCCCGATAACCCCACCCCTTTGCCCCATAGGGAGGACATAGTGGTGGGGTTTTAAAATAATCATACTATGGCAACAGTAAAACCATTCCGTGGCGTACGTCCACCGCAAGACCTTGTTGAAGAAATAGCATCACGTCCTTACGACGTGCTCGATAGTGAAGAGGCAAGAGCTGAGGCTGGCGATAACGAGAAGAGTCTTTATCATATCATCAAGCCGGAGATTGACTTCGAACCAGGCACAAGCGAGTACGATCCGCGCGTTTACGAGAAAGCAGCCGCTAACTTCAAGATGTTCCAGGAGAAGGGTTGGCTTCGTCAGGACGCAGACGAGAACTATTATATCTACGCTCAGACCATGAACGGCAAGACTCAGTACGGACTTGTTGTGGGTGCTTTCGTCAACGATTATCTCAATGGCACCATCAAGAAGCACGAGCTGACACGCCGCGACAAGGAGGAAGATCGCATGAAGCATGTTCGCGTAAACGACGCCAACATCGAGCCAGTGTTCTTCGCTTATCCCGACAACGAGGTGCTCGATGCGCTCATCAAGCGCTACGCAGCAACAAAGCCCGAGTACGACTTCGTTGCTCCCGACGATGGCTTCGGTCATCAGTTCTGGGTTATTAGTGATAAGGCTGACATCGACGTAATCACTAAGGAGTTCGCTAAGATGCCGGCTCTCTACATCGCCGACGGCCACCACCGTAGTGCTGCTGCTGCTCTCGTTGGTGCAGAAAAGGCTAAGAACAATCCGAACCATAAGGGCGACGAGGAGTACAACTACTTCATGGCTGTTTGCTTCCAGGCATCGCAGCTCACCGTGCTCGACTATAACCGCGTTGTAAAGGACCTCAACGGTCTTACATCAGAGCAGTTCCTCGACGCATTGCGCGAGAACTTCGAGGTTGAGGACAAGGGTGAGGCTATCTACAAGCCGCAGCGTCTGCACGAGTTCTCACTCTATCTCGACGGACATTGGTATTCGCTCACAGCCAAGCAGGGCACATACGACGACCACGACCCTATCGGTGTTCTTGACGTAGACATCTCGAGCCGTCTTATCCTCGACAAGGTGCTCGGCATCACCGATTTACGTTCAGACAAGCGCATCGACTTCGTAGGAGGTCTTCGCGGTCTCGAAGAGCTGAAGCGTCGCGTAGACAGCGGCGAGATGCGTATGGCACTCGCCCTCTATCCGGTTTCAATGAAACAGATAATCGACATCGCCGATAGCGGAAAGATTATGCCGCCAAAGGCAACATGGTTTGAGCCTAAGCTCCGCTCAGGACTCATCATTCACAAGCTGTCGTAACATAGTAGTAGATAAGTGAATAAGCAACGAGTAGACAAGGTGGTTTGCATAAACATTTGTTATGCATCTCGCCTTGTCTACTTGTCAATTTAATATCAATGGAGCCAAAAGACGAATTTCTAACAATCACAGACACACCCGCAGAAGGCTTTTACAGCGAGAAACGCAGTAAGTTTCTCGCTTTTGCCTTTCATGTCACTTCCGAGGAGGAAGTGAAGCAATACGTAGCAGAGTTTCGCAAGAAGTATTATGACGCGCGTCATGTGTGCTGGGCATACATGCTCGGTGCCGACCGCACCGATTTCCGTGCCAACGACGACGGCGAGCCGAGCAGCACAGCCGGCAAGCCCATCCTCGGTCAGATCAACAAGAACGAGTTGACCGACATTCTTATTATCGTCGTGCGCTATTACGGAGGCGTCAATCTTGGCACAAGCGGACTTATTGTTGCCTATCGCACTGCAGCGGCTGAGGCAATAGCCAACGCAGAGATTGTAAGTCAGTTCGTAGAAGAGGAGGTTGTTTTCGATTTTCCTTACATTATGATGAACGACGTAATGAAAATCATCAAGGATATGTCGCCGCGCATTATCAGCCAGACCTACGACAACACCTGCGAGATGAAACTCTCAATTCGTAAGTCGGAGGCTCCAATGCTTAAAGCCAAGTTCGACAAGCTGGCGTTTAAAGAAGATTAGTTGAAATCATCCCCATATCACCATCACATTATGAGTAAAGGAAGGTGTTCCATTCCTGCCGTAGTCTTGTGAAAATTACATTGTTTAAAGATATGGTTAAGAAAAAGTGTTTTGCGAAAAAATCTACCATATCTTCCATTTTGGAGTATAACGTGCTGTGTATCAGCGAAGTAATTGCTGGAAGATACCTGAACAATAGGGGCTATCTTCCAGCCTATCTTCCAGTCTATCTTCCAGTTTGTCTTCTAACTCATCTTCTGTCCGTTTCTCGACATTGTTGTCGTAGCGTGGCAATATTGTTGTAGCGTGGCAATATTGTTTGCGTAGCGTGGCAACGTTGTTTGCGTAGCGTGGCAACATTGTTGTTGTAGCGTGGCAACCTTTAGGGGTGCATTCTATGTTTAATTATAGTATTGACAACGCTCGTTTCAAATGTCGTTTTCGTTTTCGTTAAACGACTCTTTCAAACCATTAGGTGCAAAAACCGATACACCATTTTCACATCCTTGATATTCAACCGTTGCGCATATTCCCTCGTACCACGCTTCTTCTTTTGCTATTTTGCGGTAGCTCTGATATGGCAAAGGTAGTTATAATCAATGAAAATCGAGCAGAAAGTAGTTGGATTTTGATTGTAGAGCCTTGAATTGGTGCTATTTTGTTTAAAAATAGATGTAAAACGCAATAACATGGATAATTATTTCCGTAATCTTTCTTGATTATCCAAGATAATTTTTATATTTGTAGACCAAGAAACACATGAAAGGATATGGCAAAGAAAGATATCAATCGCATCAAGATAGTATTGGTTGAAAACAAAAGGACAGCCAAGTGGCTGGCAGACGAATTGGGTAAAGACCCAGCCACCGTGAGCAAGTGGTGTACCAACAGTTCGCAACCAAGCCTCGAAACCCTTTTTCAAGTGGCAGAGGCACTTGATGTGGATGTCCGCTCTCTCATTGTGCAGACGAAGAAAAGCCGGATTGAGATAGAAGCAGAGAAACTTCTTAATATTCCGTCAAACCAATAGTTTTTTTTAATATCTAAAAAAGATATCTATATGATAGAAAACAACATACAGAATCCGGTGCAGGACATCATGCACTATGAGAGTGACATTTGGGCAGTTGCCGACTTACTTCTTGCTGCCGGCATCAAACAGAGCGACTTTCCGGCTTACATGATGCCGTTCTTTGCCCTTGTCATGGTGGAGGGCAGGATGATAAATACTGTCAAACGGGTGGAAAACGAGTACGGCACTACTGTGGAAAGCGATGCCAAAGCCTTTAAAACCTTGTATGACGCTGAGGAGTGTGGCTACAACAAGTATATTGTGATGCAGGGTAAGACGCTGAGATCTATCTGCATGAACGACAATACCTTTGAGCAGGATTTTGCCGAGTATCTCAAGGCTTTCGATGATGTGCTGAAGCAACTGCTTGGCATAGAGCGTGAGAAGATTGACCAAAAATTCCTTAATATGGACGGCATCGTGGCTGAATTGCGCAAGAAAGGCATCTTGTTCCAGGTGGTTTCCGCCTGGGCTCAGATAGACCTTGCTCCTTACGACAACTCTGCCATCACCACGCTCGAAGAGCACATCAAGCGACGCTGGGCTGACATTTCTGCAAGTACGGCTGGTGAGCAATACACGCCAGAGGACATCATCGAGCTGATAGCCCGTATTGTGGCATTGAAGGTGAACAAACCAAAGGACAAGCTGCTGCATGGCTACGACCCAACCTGTGGAGGCGCCAACTTGCTTTTTGGCGTTTCCGACCGTTTGCAGAAGGATGGCTACAAATACATCAAGACATACGGCAGCGAGCTCAATGATTCTCTTTATGCCTTGTCTTCCATAGAGTCACGCTTCCGCCCTATGTCAACCATCAAGTATGGCAATACGCTCACGATGGTGCCGTTTGCCGACATGGAGGAGGGCTTCGACTTTATCGTGGCAAACCCACCTTATGGCACCAAGTGGAAGGGTTATGAGAAGGAAGTGAAGGCAGATAAGTTGGGACAGTTTCCTGCCGGCTTGCCGTCAATAAGCGACGGTCAGTTTCTCTTCATGCAGCACATCCTTTGGCAACTTGCCGACGATGGCATAGCCGTAGAAGTACACAATGGCTCTACGCTCTTTTCGGGCGACGCTGGTAGCGGCGAGAGCAACATACGCAAATACATCTTCGATCACGACTGGGTGGAGGCTATCATACAGATGCCGCAACAGGAGTTTTTCAATACAGGCATCTACACCTACTTGTGGATTATGAACAAGAACAAGCCTGTGGGCGTCGTGGCAAGGTGGCTCTTATTGATGGCAGCAGCCTGTGGCAACCGCTGAAGAAGTCGAAGGGTGACAAGCGTCGCGAGATGGGCGACGAACACCTGTGCAAAATTGTGGAGGCATTGGCTCGCTTTGAACCGTCGGATATCTGCAAGATTTACGACCGCGAACACTTCTACTACAACAAACAGTCGCTCACGCTTACCGAGGTATCTGACGCTGGATATTATGTGGAGGAGACGGTTTGCGAGGACAGCAAGCCTTTCGTCATCAAACAGCCTGTGGCACTGACCGTTGGCGATACACGCTACGACGACTTGCAGGAGTTGTCGTCCGACGAGCTGAAAGCGATAGCTAAGTGCGTGATGGAAGAAAAACTTAATCTCTCTGTTTCCGTAGAGACAGAGGGGGACGGAACGTATGCTTTCTGTCCCGACCAATGCACTATTCTTCACACCCGTGAGGATGGCTCTATACGCGATCTTGGCTGTGGCATGTTCGCATTCAAGGCTTCTACTGGCAAGAAAAATTCGGTACACAAAATTTCCATTGCACCTTACACCACAGGCGACTACGAAATAATACCGCACCACTTGGATGAGACTGCCAACAAGCGTGAGATTGATGCGTTTATGCAGAAATATGTCTTTAAGCCTTACACACTCGGTGGTAATACGGTTGGAGTTGAAATCAACTTCAACAAGGAGTTCTATGTGCTTGAGAAAATGGAAAAGGCGGAGGATATTTTGAGGGAGATTGAAGAGTTGAACGAGGAATTGAAGGAGGTGAGGTTATGATTGTTAGTAAAAGAATGAAAGATCTTGGCATATTCATGTCTGGATTAACTTATTCCCCAACAAATTTGTCAAATAAAGATGAAGGTATCCTTGTACTTCGTTCTTCTAATATCCAAAACGGCAAACTTGTTTATGCAGATAACGTATACGTAAATTGCCATTTAGATACGAACCAAATGGTAAAGGAAAATGATGTTCTTATATGTTCACGTAATGGAAGTGCACGACTCGTTGGGAAAACAGCGATAATCCCTTATGGCTTAAAGGCTACTTGGGGAGCTTTTATGATGTTGTTTCGCCCTTATAAAAAGAATAGCAACTATCTTAACTATGTGTTTTCTTCTCAGATTGAAAAATACAAAGGTATGTTTTCAACTTCAACCATAAATCAGTTGACAAACTCAATGTTGGGTAATATGTTTATTGATTATGAAGAGGACGGAAATGTTCAGCAACGAATAGTCACCTACCTCGACACTAAGCTTTCCGAGATAGACACCCAGATGTCTATCCTCACTTCCAAGCGTGATGCTTATCTTCGTCTGAAGAAAAGCATCATCAATCATGCCGTTACTCGTGGACTCAACCCGAATGTGAAGATGAAGGATTCGGGCATTGAGTGGATAGGGGAAATGCCGGAGCATTGGGAAGTGAAGCGTTTGAAAAATGTTGTGGAATGTAATGCAAAATCCTTGGGAGAAAATACCCCTAAGGATTCGATTATTAAATACGTTGAGATATCAGATGTGGACCATGTACACGGCATAAACAATATTCAGTCATTAATGTTTGGAGAAGCACCTTCGAGAGCTAGACGTATAACACAAAAAGGAGATATAATTATATCTACAGTACGCACATATCTAAAAGCAATTGCCAAAATTGAAGATGATGATGTTATAGTTTCAACAGGATTTGCGGTACTTCATCCCACAAAATGCAATGGAGAGTATTTGGCTTATTATATACTTTCTGAAAGTTTCATTAATAGGGTGGAGATGTTATCAAAAGGAACAAGTTATCCTGCTATTAATGCATCTGATCTGGTCTCAATAAATGTGTTGATTCCCCCTCTCCCCGAGCAACACGCCATCGCCACCTACCTCGGTGACAAATGCTCCAAGATAGACACCATCGTGTCAAACCTTGACAAGCAAATCAGCCGTTATGCCGACTTGAAACGCTCGCTGATAGATGAAGTAATCACAGGCAAGCGGGCTGTGTAGAGAACCTTTGAACTAAAAACAGAAGAGTCATGGACGAAAGAAAGATACAGAAAGACTATGTGATGAACTATCTCTGCCGTCGTGAGGATGAGGGCGGATTGGGCTACCGCTATGTGGCACCCAATGTGGTGCAGAACGGCATGTTCATACCCTCGGCGTTGGCAGAGTTTATCAGCAACACTCAACCAGCAGAGTGGAGCCGTCTGATGCGCAAGTTCGGCAATGACGAGCGTGCGCTGCAAAACGAACTTGTTGAAGCGATAAGAGAGAAGGTCATAGACAAGCAGAATGTGGCCATCTTCTTCAATACTTTCAAAACCATCACCTTCAAAGGCGAGCAAATAACCTTGTTTTATGTGCCGGGCACAGAGCTTCGTGGCGATGAGGACTTCAAGAAGAACATCTTCTGTGCTGTGGAGGAAGCGCCATACAAGCAAAAATACAACGGAAACTTGGTGACCAACATTCGTCCGGATGTGACATTCTATCTCAACGGCATCTTCCTTGGTTACATGGAACTGAAGTGCGTAAGCATGGGGCAGAACGCCCAAGACCAAGGACGTGGCAAGGTGGTGAAGGACTATCTCTCTGCTGTGCGTTCCATTGTTGAGGCAGAGCAGACCGATAGCAAGGTGACTAAGGAGAAGAAACAGCTGCTTGCCATCTATGAGAAGGCTATACACATCACCGCCTCCGACATCAACGAGACCTACGTGATGCGCAACATGGCGCAGATGTACGACTTGGCGCATGGTGAGTTCACAACAAACCTGTCCACCGCAACCGTAGACCGCCTTGTGCCCGATGTGTGCAAGGTGTTTAAGGCATATCCCGTAAGTTCGCCTCTGCTTACAGAAAAACAGAAGTTTGAGGAGGTGGCGTGCGCCCTGTATTCAAAGAATGCCATCAAGAACGAGATTCTCTACTACAACTTCATTGAGTATAAGTATGAGAAGAAAAAAGACGGCAAGCGTGTACGCAAGTCAAACAGCGGCCGCCTCATCTCGCCGCGCCCCAAACAGAAGTTTGGGTGCGACAAGATAATTGGTCGCATCAAGGAAATGCTCGATAACGAGGGCAACCCCGACTATTACACCGACAAGTTGCGGCGAGAACTTTATGCCCTCGGTATACCACAGCAGAAGACCGAGGAGATAATAGCCAAGCGCGAGCAGTTCTGCAACAACAAGTTTGTCTACTCGCTGCTCATGCAGTATGCCGCCGGCTTCGGCAAGAGCAACATCATAGGCTGGACAGCCCTGCAACTCAAGGACTACCGCTACCAGGACGCATACGCCTACGACAAGATAATGCTGGTAGTGGACCGATTGCAGCTGCGCGACCAGCTGGACGAGCGCATGTACAATATGAACATTGACAAGTCGATGTTTGTGGAGGCTGTTGACAGGCAGACTTTTGTGGATGCCCTCGACGACCAGCGGCGCATCATCGTTGTGAACATACAGAAGTTTCTCGACCTGCAGCAGGCTATCGACGATGCCGGCAAGAAACTGAAGAACATGCGTGTGGCTTTCCTCATCGACGAGATACATCGCTCCAACTCTGGAGAGAACAACAAGGAGATGATTAATCTCTTTGAACGGCTGCAAGACTCGTTCAACCATGGTGGACAGAAGATATACAAGAAAAATCTGCTCATCGGTTTCACAGCCACGCCAAGCGACGAGACGCTGAGCCGCTTCGGCGAGTTCCGCAGTGCCACCACAGTGCCACTGTGGGTGCCGTTTGATACTTACTCCATGAAAGAAGCCATAGACGATGACTACATACTCGACCCCACGAAACACATTATACCTTACAATGTGCCGGTAGGCTTTGAAATGCCCAAGGATATTGACCTCAGCGATGAGGACAACATTCCTGATGTGCGGCAGAAGAAGCAGAAAGTATATGAGTTTGAGCCACGAATGCGTAAGATAGCCGCGTTTGTGGTGGACCGTCTCGTCTCGCTGGTGTATGGTAAGATACGCGGTGAGGGCAAGGCTATGCTGGCAGTTTCTTCCATTCCTATTGCCATACAGTATACGAGAATCATCCGCGAACTGTATGCCAAGAAATGTGCAGAGCCACGCTATGCCAAATACGCCAATGCTCCAATCGTGGTGGTATATAGCGATAGCCAGAAGTACGAGTCGTGTGCGTCTGTAAATGGTAATATTTCGGAAGCGCAGGCTATTGACAACTTCAAGAATGGCAAGAATGGACTTATCATCGTGGTGGACAAACTGCAGACCGGCTTTGACGAGCCGAAGCTACACACGCTCTTCCTTGACAAGGAGATAAAAGACATCAATGCCATACAGACTATCAGCCGCGTAAACCGTACCTGCAAGTACAAGACTGAATGTCATGTGATAGACTGCTCTTGGCGGAATGTCAATACCAAGAACATTAACCTGGCTTTCAAGAAGTATTGTGACATGGTCATATCGCAGTTCAACCCTGAGGAAGAGGCGAAACTTATTGCCGGCTACTACAAGGATATGACAGCCAGCAAGCCATACATCCTGTGGTTTAATGAATATGTTCAGAAGAAGGATGATGCCGACTTCATTCTCGATATGGAGAGCAGCATACGCGACTGGGTAAATATCTGCATGGCAAGGGAAGCTGCCATACGCAAGCAAAACGAAGAACTTGGGCTGGAACCCGGAGATGCCGACTATGTTCAACCTGAGAATGAGGCAAAGATGTTGCGCTACATAGTAGGTCAGTATGCCTCGGCTCTTATGTCGCTGAAGAATGTATACGACATAGCCGCCAAATATACAGAAGAGACATTCCTTGACTTCTGGCAGGTGTTCTGCAAGATATATCATGATGCAACGAAGAAAACAGGTGATGACATCCTTAGCTATGATGTTGTTGACAGCGACGAGATAGCTGGCATTACCGATGTGGACGATGGAGATGACGAACCTGGCAATGGTGGAAAGAAAAGAAAGAAAGGCCCAAAGGAACAGAAGCCGAAGGAGGTGTCTCTGGAGAAAATACTGGAACTGCTGAAACACCTGAATGAGCAGGAACTTATCAGTGCGCGTGAGGCACAAAGGTGGCTCGCGGAGATAGGTGTGATGTTTGAGAGTCTCAGACAAAAAGATAAACTGTGTGTCGTTCTGCGTGACGACAAGACACAAGACGAAGAAAAGTTAAGAGAGTATAGAAAATTCCAGAACATCTACAAACTGCTGGACTTGAAGAAACGTCCTAACCTTGCCAAGGTGGATAAGTTTAAGAAAATGCTTGACGACAATGTGGAGCAGTTCTATTCCATCTTCATGGAACAGCTTAAAGACGTGGACAACGGAGATTCTGATTTTGATTATGACACGACATCCGGCAGTGAATCAACTTCTTCGGATTCTATGTCGATGGACGACCTGATGGAGATTGTTCGCAAGAAAATGCATCCCGACTACAACGAGGATGTATTGAAGGAATGTTTGTGCCGCACTTATGCGCCACATTTTGAGAAGATTGTTGGCAAAATACGCCCCATGGAGAAGACGGTGGACAATCTTTTCAGGGTGCTTAACACAGAGTCCCTTAACACCCTTGATGGTGTAGACAGCATTGTTAAGGAGTCGCTCAACATGCTGTGCATGGCAGAAGGCTTGCCTGCCAATGAGAAGCGTATGCACTTGAACCAACTATTGATGAAGTATGAGGCTTTCCTCAAGAAGCTGTATTACCTTATTAATCATAAGGAACTTGAAGGTAAAGAACCAGGCAAGGATGCAACGCTGTCGTCTGCAATATTTGGTATACCGTCGTTGAAGAAGTTGAAATATAGCGAAGATCCAGAGGTAAAGGCTTTCAGCGACCGGCTTGACATTCTTCGGCAATTGCGCAATGATGAGGCACATGGCAGTTATATTGCTACGGAACAGGAGGTAGATGCTGCCATCGGCATCGTGATAGACATGTATCTGTATGTAGCAGGAACAAATACAATTCCTGTTGCCAAACGGTATGAGAAAAGCATCATCAGATATCAAGACTATAATGAGAACGAATTGCAGATGGTTGCCGAGGATATTATTATTCCTGGAAGTATTGAGGTACGTTTACGCAGAATAAGGAAAGAAGAAATGCTTAATGGACATTTGGATTTGGTGCTGATGTATGCGATTGGACCTATGGCACGAAAGAAAACGGAATCGGCAGGCAGGATAGCATTGGGAATTAAGGAATATAACCTTTCGCAGGAAGTAGTAAAGGCTTTTGTAAGCGTTCGCTATATCATGTTCCATTATTGGAAGAATAGTGAAGCCACGCCTTTTGAATTGACTGCACCTACTAGGCTTGTAAGCAAACAGGATATTCCTGAAGGATTCTTGATTAGACAAGAAAAGGATGCCAGGCAGTATTTGCTCATAGAGTACAATCCTGATGAACCTGCAGAATTAGGAGAGTGTGATATACTGAAAGCACAGAGGAAAGGCAGTGACAGGTACATTCCTTTTGTGTGTAAGATTGGAAACATAAAGGTTGGCAATAATGACTGATAAAAACAAACAACTATACCTTGACTTCGAAGCCTACGAGCGTGTGGCAGAGCCACATAAACGCGAAAGGGCTTCGGCATGGCGCACGGCTATCGGTCTGCAAGATGTTGATGGACTGAAGGTGTCTGACTATCTGAAAGAGACGGCTGTCAGACACATTGAGGGCGATATTACCATTGATGATGTGCGCGAACAGTTGAAATCGTATTATGTCAACAAAACTACTCATGATGAGGACGATGCCGAAAAGGAAGAGGCCGACCGTGTGGCTGCCAATATAGCCAAGCTACTGAGCGAGAAGTCTTTTTCGTTTACAGCATTGGAATTTCTGAATATCCATAGGCACTTGTTTGAGGGTGTATTCAAACATGCTGGTGAAGTGCGCCCCTATGACATCAGCAAGAAGGAATGGATATTGCAAGGAGATACTGTTGTGTATGGACGTGCTGCCGACATTATGATGGCGTTGCGATATGACATTCAGCAAGAAAAGGACTTTAATTATAAAGGACTGTCAACGGATGAAATCATCAGTCACATTGTAGATTTCGTCACCTTGCTATGGCAAAATCATCCGTTTCGTGAGGGTAACACACGAACAACGGCGGTGTTTGTCATCAAATATCTGCGCTCTATCGGTTTCAAGGTGGACAACGATTTGTTTGCCAACAACTCTTGGTACTTCCGCAATGCCCTTGTTCGTGCGAACTATCGCAATCCGTCAAAGGGTATAGAGCCCAACAAGTCATTCCTCATAAGGTTCTTCCGTAATTTGATGTTGGGCGAACATCATGAACTGAAGAACCGTTATATGCTTATAGGGTATAGCGATACTGACGAACCCCATACAAGTACCCATACAAGCACCCATACAAGTTTTGACGAAACGGCATCTACGTTATCTGAAAATATAAAACGTTTACTTGTTGCGATTGGCACAGATGAAAAGAGCGTAAAGGAAATGATGGAGGCGGTAGGTTTGAAGAATCGTCCCAATTTCCTTGAATATTCTCTTACGCCAGCCATTACTGAAGGCTTGGTAAAAATGAAATTTCCGAACTCGCCACATCATCCTCGCCAGAAATATCTTCTGACCGTGAAAGGGTTAGCGGTGTATGATGAGTGTGTCAAATCAATGTGAAAAATCTGCCAGAGCTTAGGCTTACCGATTTTTAAAATCGTTGTTTTAGCGGCATCGAGCAAGCTCGTTGAAAAACTAAAAAAGCCAGTGCTCTTTGTGCATCTATATGAGGTCGATGATGGGACTGAGCATATTGTCGTATTCGATGATTTCGCGAGGCTCGGTGCCAAGGTCATCTATTGCCAGGATCTCCTTGTCCATGAGTGACTGCCAATCTTTGGGATGCGTTTTGCTAATCAGCAATCACTTTCCGGTACATGCAATTTATTTCGTTTTCTTCAATCCCTTGTACGCAAGGAATGCGACGACGAGGGCGGCGAGAGCGAGCAGAACGTAGCCGATTTCGTGGCTGTACTGCAGAGCCTGCTCGTAAACATCCTTTGTGGTCTTAAGGTTGGTGTACTTGTAGATGCCCCAACCGATCATGGCGAGCACCGTGTTCCATACGCCTGCACCGAGAGTGGTGTAGAGGAGGAACTTGCCTACGTGCATACCAGAGAGACCCGCGGGGATACTGATGAGCTGGCGTACAGCCGGCACGAGACGTCCGAAGAATGTTGAGGTGGCACCATGTTCGCGGAAAAACGCTTCGGCTTTCTCTACAGCTGCACGGTCGATGAGGCACATGTGACCGATGCGGCTGTCGGCGAACTTGTAGATTATAGGTCTGCCGAGCCATTTTGCAAGGTAATAGTTGATGAGCGCACCGAGATCGGCACCGATTGTGGCGAACACCACGACGAGCACAAAGCTCATGCCGCTGTCAGGGTCCATAGCCTTCCATGCTGCTGGTGGAACAACCACCTCGGATGGGAAGGGGATGAACGAACTCTCGATAGCCATAAACATTGTGACAACCCAATAGTTGAGGTTGTCGAGGATCCAAAGGAAAAGCTCTGCTGTATTCATTTCTTTTTACTTTTTTACTTTTAAAGATATGCTTTTTGTGGGTGCGTGGGTATGGGCAGGATGCCCATATTCTTCTACTGGGTGCGTGGGTATGGCAGGGATGCCATACCCTCCTACTCTTTTACTTTTTCATAGTCGAAGTAATCCTTCGGGTCCATGCCCGTGGGGAAGTATTCGCCGAGCACCTTTCGCGCTTCCGACGGGTTCTGCTGACAGGCTATGTTGAGATACTTCAAGTATTCGTCACGCTTCTTCAGCTGTCGGCAGCACGAAGCCAGATAAGCCGCACCCTCGTCGCCTGGATTGTGGTGCGCTTCGTGGTATGTCTTGAACATACGGTAGGCAATGGTGGGGTAGCCACAGTCGTACACCGAGATGGCTATGCGGAAGAATATCTCGTGAGAGAAGTGAGTGGCTTGCAAGGCTTCAACGAAACTCTTTATTGCTTCTTTCACTCTACCATGCTCTAAGAGGATATGACCGCGTATCACGTTTATCTCGCTATGGTTGCAATCGGGGTCGTTGTCGGTCTCGGCAAGACATTCGAGTGCCTGTTCTATATGTCCGAGTTGTGAGAGAGTGAATGCACGACATTGGTTCACTTCCGATGTGCTAATATTGTATTTCTTGAAACATTCCAACGCCTTGTTGTACTGCGGCATAGCCTCCTCCGGTCTGCCCATGTTGAGCAGGCAGTTGCCTACGAACATATATGCAGCACCCTCCTCCGGACAGAGTTTGAGGAAACGCTGGTAGTAGTCCATTGCCTCGGTGAAGTTGCCAAGCGAGAACAGACCGTTAGCCTTGTTGAGCAGTGCCTCCTCGTCCTCGGGGTCGATAGCTATGGAGTATTCGCTCGACGTTATCGAGTCGTTGATGCGGTTGCTCATGAGCTGCGTTACGGCGAGTGAGTTCCAGTACTTGCCCGAGTAAGGGTCTTCGTCGAGCAGCTGTTCGAATATCTGTTCGCTCTGCTCGTAGTCGCCCTTGGCGAAAGCAATGCGTGCTTTCACCTCACGATAGTCGAGCAGGTCATCCTCGTCGCTCATGGCAAGCCACTTGGCTGCTATGTCGGGTTGGTTATAATCGATAAAAATAGTAGCTATGTCGAGTACATAGTCGGGCACGTCGTCCTCGTCAATCTGGTGCATCGCATTGTTAAGGAAGTTATCAGCTTCCTCAACATTGCCACGCGTAATCATAATCTCGGCTTGCAGATAAAGACAGTCGAGGTCGAGCTGGTCGGAAATCATGTCAGCGTAGTGTTGCGCTGTGTCGATGTCTTTATTGTCGATAAGAGCTATGCGTCCCTTGAACACCAATGGCATAGCTGCTCCTGGGTGTAGTTGGATGGCATAGTCAAGAACGTCAACAGCTTCCTTTCTCTTGCCACTGTCATAGTAATATTCAGCAATGTCCGACAGTTCGTCGCTGCCGAAGTACTCAGGATGGTCTTCTTGCAGCGACGATTCGTATCGGTGTAGTGTCTCTTGAAATTCGGGACTGTTGAAATAATTCTCTTTTTTCTCCATCAAAGTTTTACTTGTTTTGCTTTGCCCAAGCGTCCTTCAGACCCACAGTCTTGTTGAACACGGGGTTCTCGGCTGTAGAGTCGAGGTCTGCCATGAAGTAACCGATGCGCTGGAACTGCAGATACTGTCCCGGCTTGCAGTCGGCAGCGTAGTTCTCAACGTAGCAGTTCTCGATAGTTTTGAGGCTCTCCGGGTTGAGCAGTTCGCGGAAGTCGCGCTCATCAGCCGACGGGTTCTCAACGCAGAACAGACGGTCGTAAACGCGCACCTGAGCCTTGTGGCAGTGGTCGGCAGATACCCAGTGGAGTGTGCCCTTCACCTTGCGGTTGGCGCCCTCAAGACCGCTCTTGCTGAGCGGGTCGTACTCGGCCTGAATCTCCACGATGTTGCCCTCGGCATCCTTTGTGCAGCCAGTGCACTTCACGATGTAGGCGTTCTTCAGACGTACCTCCTTGCCCGGAGTCATGCGGAAGAATTTTTTCGGAGCATCCTCCATAAAGTCATCGCGCTCGATCCAAAGATTGCGCGAGAAGGTGATGGTGTGTGTGCCGTCAGCCTCGTTCTCCGGGTTGTTAATAGCCTCCATCTCCTCAGTCTGACCCTCAGGATAGTTGGTGATGACGAGTTTAACAGGGTTGAGCACGGCAGACACGCGCAGCGCACGCTTGTTCAGGTCCTCACGAACGGCAGCCTCGAGCAGCGCCATGTCGTTGAGAGCGTCGAACTTGGTGTAGCCGATTGAGTCGATGAACTTGCGTACTGACTCGGGCGAGTAGCCACGGCGACGCATACCTGAGAGTGTCGGCATACGTGGGTCGTCCCAACCCGACACGAACTTCTCCTCAACGAGAGCCAGGAGCTTGCGCTTCGACATCATTGTGTATGTAAGGTTCAGACGGTTGAACTCGATCTGACGCGGGCGGAAGTCGTGCAGGTTCTCTGTCTCGCCACGCATCTCCTTCAGATAGTCGATGAACTTGTCGTAGAGTGGGCGATGAGGTACGAACTCGAGTGTACAGATAGAGTGGGTTACACCCTCGAAGAAGTCGCTCTGTCCGTGAGCGAAGTCGTACATCGGATAAGCGTGCCACTTCGTGCCTGTGCGGTGGTGTGGAGTGTGGATGATGCGATAGATGATAGGGTCGCGGAAGTGCATATTCGGGTTAGCCATGTCGAGCTTTGCACGGAGCACCATGCTGCCCTCTACAGCCTCTGGAGTGTTCATCTTGTTGAACAACTTGAGGCTCTCCTCAACGGGGCGGTCGCGGTAAGGCGAAGCAACGCCCGGAGTGGTAGGTGTGCCCTTCTGCTCGGCAATCTGCTCAGCAGTCTGCTCGTCGATGTAAGCGTGTCCGTTCTGAATCATCCACACAGCGAAGTCCCAAAGCTTCTCGAAATAGTAGGAAGCATAGTATATGTTACCCCATTTGAAACCGAGCCAAGAGATGTCGTTGAGAATGTTCTCAACGTACTCGTTGTTCTCCTTTGTAGGATTGGTGTCGTCGAAGCGCAGGTTGCACACTCCATTGTACTTTTCAGCCACGCCGAAGTCCATGCAGATAGCCTTAGCGTGTCCGATGTGCAGATAACCATTAGGCTCTGGCGGGAAACGCGTCTGTATGCGTCCGGCGTTCTTGCCCTCAGCGAGGTCCTGCTCAACGAGCTGCTCTACAAAACTCAAATTCTTCTCTTCTACTGTCTTTTCTTCTGTAATTGCCATATATTTAGACTTTTTCTGTTTCTTTCTTTCGTTACATTATGATATAGTATCGTGCAAAGTTACGATTTTTCAGTGATGTGCGCAATTTTATACTATCAATAATTTTTTTATTTCATTCGATTTTGTTACTTTTGCGTTCAGATTAATAATAATCGAAAGTCAATATAAATTAACTTAAACAAATATCAGAGTTATGAAACCAACACTTTTCCTCCTCGCTGCAGGTATGGGAAGCCGTTACGGCGGACTGAAGCAGCTCGACGAGCTCGGTCCTCACGGTGAGACAATCATGGATTACAGTATCTACGACGCAATCAATGCTGGCTTTGGCAAGCTTGTGTTCGTTATCCGTAAGGATTTTGAGGACGACTTCCGTCGCATTGTTCTTTCTAAATATGAAGGCCACATCCCTTGCGAGCTCGTGTTCCAAAGCCTCGACGCACTGCCCGAGGGCTTTACATGTCCTGAGGGTCGCACAAAGCCTTGGGGTACTAACCATGCGCTGATGATGGGTGCAAGCGTTATCAATGAGCCGTTCGCTGTGCTCAACTGCGACGACTTCTACGATCGCGATGCATTCCGTGTAATGGGCAAGTGGCTCAGCGAGTTGCCAGAGGGTTCTACTGGTAAGTATGCTATGGTAGGTTTCCGCGTAGGTAACACTCTTTCTGAGAGTGGCACTGTAAGCCGTGGCGTATGTGAGAACGATGAACACCACCATCTTACATCTGTTGTAGAGCGCACCAAGATTCAGCGCTTCGACGGCGTTGTTAAATATCTTGCTGACGACAACGAGACATGGGTAGAGATACCCGATACAACACCGGTATCTATGAACTTCTGGGGCTTTACACCTGATTACTTCAAGCACAGTGAGGAGTACTTCAAGGCGTTCCTCTCTGACCCGAAGAACATGGAGAACCTTAAGAGCGAGTTCTTCATCCCATTGATGGTAGACAAGCTCATCCACGACGGCACCGCTACTTGCGAGGTGCTCGACACGACATCTAAGTGGTTCGGCGTGACCTATCCGGAGGATCGTCCGGACGTAGTGGCTAAGTTCCAGAAACTTGCCGACGAGGGTGTTTATCCTGCAAAGATGTTCTAAACTACATCGCAATATTTATTTTCATTATAGCGAGGAGCTGCGCAGAAACCATTCGTTTCGGCGTAGCTCCTCGTTCTTTATTGCTATTTACTCCGTGTTTTTGTTTGCGTTCTCATTAAAAAGTAGTAATTTTGCAGCCGTAAATAAATGTAGCAGTATCGTTTACTATATACATTATATTATATAGAGTGCTTGTTAAACCTCTTAAAAAACAAGATTATGCAGAAAAACAAGAAAACCGTGAGTGTGCTGTTTTTGCTTTTCAGTACGCTTTTCTGCGTTTGTCTTATTACGGCAAACGTGCTTGAGACAAAGCAAATTGCGTTAGGTCCGATTAGTGTAACAGGCGGATTAATCGTCTTCCCCGTTTCGTACATCATCAACGACTGCGTTTGTGAGGTATGGGGCTATGGAAAAACCCGATTGCTGATATGGTTGGGTTTCGCTATGAATTTCCTATTTGTCCTCTTCGGAGCATTGTGCGACATACTGCCCGCTGCGCCTTATTGGCATAACGAAGAAGGCTTTCATGCGGTATTCGGTCTTGCGCCACGTATCGCATTCGCATCATTCTTAGCGTTCATCGTCGGTTCGTTCGTCAATGCTTACGTTATGAGTCGCATGAAACTCTCGTCGGGCGGCAAGAACTTCTCGGCTCGCGCCATACTCAGTACGATATATGGCGAGGCTGCCGATTCGATTATCTTCTTCCCGCTTGCGCTCGGAGGAGTTATCCCGATGAAGGAACTGCCCGTGCTTATGATTTCGCAGGTAGTGCTTAAGACACTCTATGAGATAATCGTTCTGCCTCTTACCATACGCGTGGTGCGCTGGACAAAGAAGTTCGAGGGCGAGGACAACTTCGACACCGGAATGAACTATAGTATCTGGCGAATATTCAATATTTAAGACAACGTTCAGAGGTTAATGTGCTTTAAAATGTAGTATATATAAAATGTAGTATATATAAAATGTAGTATATATAATAAGTATATAAATGGCAACAAATTCAGATAATCGCCGCGACGAAGGCTTGCAGGCACTCGGAGCGAAGACAAAGTATCGTGACGACTATGCGCCGGAAGTGCTTGAGACATTTGTCAACAAGCATCAGGGCAACGACTACTGGGTGCGTTTCAACTGTCCGGAGTTCACATCGCTGTGTCCGATTACCGGTCAGCCCGACTTTGCGGAGATACGCATATCGTATGTGCCGGACGTAAAGATGGTGGAGAGCAAGAGCTTGAAGCTCTACCTTTTCAGCTTCCGTAATCATGGCGACTTCCACGAGGACTGCGTGAACATCATTATGAAAGACCTCGTGAAGCTTATGGATCCTAAGTATATCGAGGTGACTGGTCTCTTCACACCGCGTGGAGGCATTTCTATATGGCCTTATGCCAACTACGGCAAGCCAGGAACAAAGTATGAAAAGCTCGCAGAACGTCGTTTTGAGGAGCACGATTTGCGTGGATAATAACATCGTTAGGTGCAGTTGTGGGCAACTGCACCTTTTCTCGTATATAATAACTACCTAAAAATTAATGTAATAAGTATGAAGAAAATCTTTTGTACAGTGATGATGGCACTTGCAATGTCTGCCAGCGTTTCTGCCGAAAATGCTGCAAACGGCGCCGTCGGAAACGCTAACGGCAAGACAACTGAGAACAAGTATGTGCCAACAGAAGGCAATCTCGCAGCACGCTCTCATTTCCAAGACTCTAAGTTCGGCATCTTCCTCCATTGGGGACTTTACAGTATGCTCGCCACCGGCGAGTGGACAATGACAAACAACAATCTTAACTACAAGGAGTACGCCAAGCTTGCAGGTGGTTTCTATCCCTCAAAGTTCAGTGCACGCGAGTGGGTGTCAGCAATCAAGGCTTCCGGAGCAAAGTATATCTGCTTCACAACACGCCACCACGAGGGCTTCTCAATGTTCCATACAAAATATTCAGACTATAACATAGTTGACGCTTCGCCGTTCAAGCGCGACGTCGTGAAGGAACTTGCCGACGAGTGTCATCGTCAGGGCATCGGTTTGCACTTCTACTACTCGCACATCGACTGGGGACGCGAGGACGCACCGCTCGGACGCACCGGTCTTGGCACTGGCAGACCGAAAGAGGCGCAGAACTGGGACAGCTACTATCAGTTTATGAACAATCAGCTCACAGAGTTGCTCACCAACTATGGCGAGGTGAACGCTATCTGGTTCGACGGCTGGTGGGATCAGGATATCAACCCGTCGTTCGACTGGCGCTTGCCCGAGCAGTATGCGCTCATACATAAGCTGCAGCCCTCTTGCCTTATCGGCAATAACCACCACTCTCAGCCGTTCGACGGCGAAGACTTCCAGATGTTCGAACGCGACCTTCCAGGCGAGAATACTGCCGGTCTGTCGGGTCAAGCAATCAGCAAACTTCCGCTTGAGACCTGCGAGACCATGAACGGCATGTGGGGCTACAAAATTACTGACCAGAACTATAAATCTACCAAGACTCTCATTCATTATCTCGTGAACGCTGCCGGACGCAACGCCAATCTGCTTATGAACATCGGTCCGCAGCCAGACGGCTGTCTGCCTGAGGTTGCTGTGCAGCGCCTGAAAGAGATGGGCGAGTGGATGAAGGTTTATGGCGAGACAATCTACGGCACACGTGGCGGACTCGTTGCTCCGCACGATTGGGGTGTGACAACACAGAAAGACAACCGTCTCTTTGTGCATATTCTTAACTTGCAGGACCGCTCACTCTTCCTGCCTATCGGCTCGAAGAAGATTCGCAAGGCTGTCGACTTCGCCACACGCAAGGCTGTGAAGACACAGAAATGCGACGGTGGCGTGCTGATTTCTCTCGACGAAGTGCCCACAGATGTTGATAAAGTAATAGAAATTCAGCTCTAATATTTACTAAAAAAGCGTTGATATTACTGAGTAATTGAATTTTTTTCTCTAATTTTGCATATTTGAAGAGGTGTGCAGTGGCTTAAAGTCACGCTATCTCTTCAAATTGCGTTATACGAACAATAAAAAAATCAACTAATAGAGATGAAAAAGAAAATCCAGTTCAGTCTCGTTTATCGAGATATGTGGCAGTCTTCTGGCAAGTTCCAGCCACGCAAAGACCAGTTGGAGCGTATTGCTCCCGTGATTATCGATATGGGTTGCTTTGCCCGTGTTGAGACCAACGGCGGAGCTTTCGAGCAGGTGAACCTTCTCGCAGGCGAGAATCCAAACGATGCAGTACGCGCTTTCTGCAAGCCTTTCAATGAGGTAGGTATCAAGACCCACATGCTCGACCGTGGTCTTAACGCTCTGCGTATGTACCCCGTGCCTGACGACGTTCGCGCCCTCATGTACAAGGTGAAGGCAAAGCAGGGTACAAACATCACACGTATCTTCGATGGTCTGAACGACGTTCGCAATATCATTCCGAGCATCAAGTGGGCAAAGGAAGGCGGCATGACTCCGCAGTGTGCTCTCTGCATCACCAACTCTCCGGTTCACACTCTGGAGTACTACATGAACATTGCCGATCAGCTTATCGCTGCCGGCGCAGAGGAAATCTGCTTGAAGGATATGGCTGGTATCGGTCAGCCTGCATTCCTCGGCAAACTCACAAAGATGATCAAGGACAAGTATCCTGAAATCATCATCCAGTATCACGGTCACTCAGGTCCTGGTCTCTCAATGGCTTCAATCCTTGAGGTTTGCCAGAACGGTGCCGACATCATCGATACTGCTATCGAGCCGTTGTCATGGGGTAAGGTGCATCCGGACGTTATCTCTGTTATCAGCATGTTGAAGAACGAAGGCTTCGACGTTCCCGAAATCAACATGAGTGCATACATGAAGGCTCGCGCCATGACCCAGGAGTTCATCGACGAGTGGCTCGGCTACTTCATCAACCCTGGCAACAAGATTATGTCTTCGCTCCTCCTCGGTTGCGGTCTGCCTGGCGGTATGATGGGTTCAATGATGGCTGACCTCGGCGGTATGCGTACCACTATTAACAACGTGCGCAAGAAGAACGGCCTTGACGAACTCTCCATGGACGACCTCCTCATCAAGCTCTTCGACGAGGTGGAATACGTATGGCCACGCGTAGGCTACCCTCCATTGGTAACACCGTTCTCACAGTACGTGAAGAACATCGCCCTTATGAACCTCCTCACTCTCGAGCAGGGCAAGGGACGCTTCGTGATGATGGACGACTCTATGTGGGGTATGATTCTCGGCAAGTCGGGTAAGATCCCAGGAACTATCGACCCAGAGCTCGTAGAGCTTGCACAGAAGCAGGGTCGTGAGTTTACCGATGTTGACGCTCACACACTTCTCACCGACGCTCTCGACGACTTCCGCAAGGAGATGGCAGAAAACGGATGGGAGTGCGGTCAGGACGACGAAGAGCTTTTCGAGCTCGCTATGCACCCTGAGCAGTATCGCAACTACAAGAGCGGTCAGGCTAAGAAGAACTTCCTCGCCGACCTTCAGAAGCTCAAGGATGCCAAACTCGGTGCTAACCTCTCTCCCGAGCAACTCAGTGCTTACAAGCACGCTAAGGCAGACGCTGTTGTTGCTCCGGTTAAGGGTGACATCTTCTGGGAGTTCTCAGGCGAGGGCGAGTGCGCACCTACTGTAGAGCCGTTCATCGGCAAGGAGTACAAGGAGGGCGATGTGCTCTGCTACATCCAGGCTCCTTGGGGCGAGTTTGTAGAGGTGCCGGCTGCTCTTGGTGGCAAGCTCGTTGAGATCAACGCAAAGCGTGGCTCAAAGGTACAGAAGGGCGACGTGATTGCATACATCGAGCGCGAGCACGAGTAAAAATATATGTATAAGCAAATAATCGACAAATACTACGTAGGATGTGATGCGTTGCGTCATATCCTACTCACTCATAGCCAATCTGTAGCGCAACGTGCGCTGCAGATTGCTTCGTTACATCCCGAACTACATATCGACTGCGACTTTGTAGAGCAGGCTGCGATGCTTCACGACATCGGAATCATCCGCGTAGATGCCCCAGGTATAGAGTGTTACGGCACGGAGCCGTACATACGTCATGGTGTCTGTGGTGCTGAAATGCTGCGCAGCGAGGGATTGCCCGAGCGTTACGCCCGTGTCTGCGAGCGTCATACCGGCGCCGGACTGACCCTTGACGACATCGTTTCGCAAGATCTGCCATTGCCACATCAGGATATGCAACCCGAAACAATAGAGGAGAAACTTATCTGTTATGCCGATAAGTTCTACTCGAAGACACATCTCGACCGCGAGAAGACCATTGAACAGGCAGAACGTTCGCTCGCCAAGTTCGGTGGCGATACATTGGCACGGTTCCGCAAGATGAAGGAACTCTTTGAGCCAGAGAAGTAAACAACAAGAACCAACATTATTCAATTTGAGAACAAAGACAGCTATAGCCCTATTGCTTTGCGCCATCATGTTTGTGATGGCAAGTGCTGACGCACCCTCTAAGCAACGCAAGAAGAGAGCGAAAGTTCTTCGCGACTCAATAGAGATAAGTGATATTGCGGATACCATTTTGCGCGATTCGTTGTCGGCTAACGACACTATGCTTACTCTTACTGTTGACACAACGCTCGCATTGGGCGTTGACACAACCAAGATGGACTCTCTGCAACTCGCTATCTACCACCACAATAAGGCTATCGACGACTCCATACGCCTCGATTCAATCAACCGCCAACGTGCGGGAGGCATCAACTCTCCAGTAAACTATTCGGCAAACGACTCTCTCGTGTACGACGCCGTCACGAAGACAGCACGTCTATATGGCAGCTCCACCGTGAAATACGAGAATATGGACCTTGCTGCCGAACGCATACACATGAGTCTCGACTCATCCTTAGTACACGCTACCGGAGCCAAGGACAAGGCAGACACCACCGGCATGACACTCTTCGGCACACCCGTGTTCTCTATGGGCTCTGACAAGTACGAGAGCGATACTATGGCGTTCAACTTCAAGACAAAGAAAGGCCTTATCAGCAACGTGTACACACAGCAGGAGGACGGCTTCCTGCGTAGCGAGATATCAAAGCGCAGTCCGAACGGCGACATCTTCCTTCAGCACGGTCGCTATACCACTTGCGATGCCGAGCACCCCGACTTCTATATAGCTCTTTCGCGTGCAAAAGTGCGCCCGGGTAAGGAGGTCGTGTTCGGACCGGCTTATCTCGTGGTTGCCGATGTGCCTCTGCCGTTTGCCATTCCTTACGGCTTCTTCCCGTTCACCAAGAGCTATTCGAGCGGCTTCATCATGCCTACATACGGCGACGAGAGCAACCGTGGCTTCTATCTGCGTGACGGTGGCTACTACTTTGCCATCAGCGACAAGATGGACCTGAAACTTCTCGGGGAGATATACACAAAGGGTTCATGGGGGCTCTCCGCTGCCATGAACTACACCAAGCGCTATCGCTTCAGCGGCAGCTTCTATGCAAGTTTCCAGAACACACAGACGGGCGACAAGGGAATGCCCGACTTTACGCGTCAGAAAAGTTTCAAGATACAGTGGAGCCATCGCCAGGATCAGAAGGCAAACCCTTACAGCTCGCTCTCTGCCAGCGTCAACTTCGCTACGTCGAGCTACGAGCGCAACAACCTCAGCTCGCTCTATAATCCGCAGACCCTCACCCAGTCGACACGCACATCATCTGTGTCGTGGAGCACAACGTTCTCGAGTATCGGTTTGTCGCTCAGCTCTACAGCCAACCTCTCGCAGAACATGCGCGACTCGTCGATTGCGATGACATTGCCCGATCTTAACATCTCGCTCTCGCGTTTCTACCCCTTCAAGCGTAAGCACGCTGCGGGCGACGAGCGCTGGTACGAGAAGATCTCAATGTCGTACACGGGTCACATCTCCAACAGCATCAACACGAAAGAGGACAAGCTGCTGCATTCCAATCTGATAAAGGACTGGCGCAACGGCTGGAACCACTCGATACCTATCAGCGGCAACTTCACGCTGTTCAACTACATCAACATTTCGCCGTCGTTCAACTTCCAGGACCGCATGTACACGCACAAGGTGATGCGCTCGTGGGATGCTGCTGCGCAGCGCGAGGTGTGCGATACTATATACGGTTTCAACAACGTGTACAACTATAGTATGTCTATCGGTGCGTCGACGAAGCTTTATGGTTTCTATATGCCGAGCCGTAAGATGTTCGGCGATAAGATTCAGGCTATTCGCCACGTGCTGACTCCGTCTGTGAGCTTCAGTTATGCGCCCGATTTCAGTGCGTCGCACTATGGCTACTACAAAACTTATCAGCGTACGAACGCTGACGGTTCGGTGGACTTGGTGGAGTACTCGCCTTATAAGGATCAGCTCTTCGGCGTACCGGGTAAGGGCAAGACGGGCAACATAGCGTTCGACCTCTCAAACAATGTGGAGATGAAGGTGAAGAGCAGCAAGGACTCAACGGGTTTCAAGAAGCTTAGTATTATCGACGAACTCGGTCTGTCGATGAGCTACAATATGGCTGCCAAAGAAAAACCGCTTTCCGACCTCACTATGCGTATCCGCTTGAAGTGGTGGAAGAACTACACGTTCAACATGACCGCCGTTTTCGCCTCGTATGCTTACGAGCTTGACAAGAACGGTCGTCCTTACGTGGGCAATCATACGCTTTGGGGCATGGGCAAGTTCGGACGCTTCCAGGGTACATCGCAGAATTTCTCGTTCACGCTGACGCCCGACAAACTTAAGAAATGGTTCGGCGGTGGCGACGACAAGGAGCGCAAGAAGCATAACGGAAAGGACGAGGAGGAGGGCATCGACACCGACGTGGAGTCGAACGTGGACGATACGATGGTGAACGCCCAGCGCAGCACGCGCAAGAAGAGTGGGGGTGGCAAGGCCGAAACGGATGCTGACGGCTACATGCGATTCAACATGCCGTGGTCGCTCACTTTCGGTTATGGCATCACGATGCGCGAGAACACGGGTGGCAAGTTCAACACGAAGACGATGCGCTATCCGTACAAGTTCTCGCAGAACCTGAACGTGAGTGGTAACCTGCGACTTAGCGACGGCTGGAACATCTCGTTCTCGAGCGGTTACGACTTCGACCAGAACAAGCTCTCGATGACCACGGCTTCGCTGCAGCGCGACCTCCATTGCTTCAACATGGCGTGCTCCGTAGTGCTTGCGCCGTACACAAGCTATAACTTCTCGTTCCGTTGTAACGCTGCTACGCTTACGGATGCGCTCAAGTATGACAAGCGTTCGGGGTATAGCAATGCTGTGCAGTGGTACTAAGTGTGGTGAGGATGTTCCTGCTCTCCACGCGGCAGAGCCGAGCGGAGAGGGTGAATAAAAAGAATAGAAGCGTATGGATTCATTATTTCTACTTCAGTTTGCATGTTTCATATTCATGCTTATCAACGGGCTGTTTGTGGGGCTCTCTCATCTTCATGTAAGATGGGAGAACAAGCGGTATGAGCGTTCACGGTGGATGATCGTTGTCGCCATGACAGGACTGGCGATACAATATGCGGTGCAGATGGTTTTCGGATTCCGTGCTGCTGACGACAGTCTTGGGGCGGTCATCAACATTCTCGTCTATACGCCCTGCTTTTCGCTTATCTCCATGGGAATCTACAACATAGAGACCACACGTTCCAACCTCAGAAGGATGATACTGATGTGTAGTGGCATTTATGCTGCCATCGTTGTGGTCTTTTGTGTGGGTATCAGTTTTCATCATAGCCTGTATATCAGAGAGGGGCTTTATGTGATGCTTGCGTTGTTTTGCCTAAGTGTTTTATATTGCATATTATTGCTGTCCGCTAAAACTCCAAAGAGCATAAAAAACCTGCCCGAAGTCC
>OFMC01000654.1_pt1 | contig 34125 bp, 27 predicted proteins | sample 1541271 | NCBI WGS metagenome assembly OFMC01 (sample SAMN04209252, study PRJEB22552) | human gut metagenome | biome: gut; material: feces | host: Homo sapiens | place: USA: Oklahoma | reverse complement strand
GCTCATGCTCGGTCTGAAGGTCACAGCCCCAGGATACTTTGTAATCAAATTTATCATTATTCTTCTCCAAAAGTTCAATGGCTTCTGTATAAGTCACTCTTGCGAAATCGGAATGTAATACATTATTCAGCCGCTCAATCAGTCCCTTGTCTACGAAGGAATTAAAGAACTGCATTTCTTCCGGTGCATGTTCCATAACATAGGAAATAATATATTTCAGCATACTCTCCGCCAGTACCATGTCATCTTCCAGATCTGCAAATGCGATTTCCGGCTCAATCATCCAGAACTCTGCAGCATGTCTTGTAGTATTGGAATTTTCCGCCCTGAAGGTTGGTCCAAAGGTATAAATATTTTTGAACGCCAGTGCAAAGGTCTCTCCGTTTAACTGTCCACTTACGGTAAGATTGGTTGGTTTTCCAAAGAAATCCTGTGTATAATCAATGCTTCCGTCTTCCTTGTGTGGAATGTTATTTAAGTCCATGGTAGTAACCTGGAACATTTCCCCGGCACCCTCACAGTCACTTCCGGTAATCAGCGGAGTGTGTACATAGACAAAGTCCCTCTCCTGGAAGAACTTATGAATTGCATATGCAATCAGGGAACGCACACGGAATACTGCCTCAAAGGTATTGGTACGTGGTCTTAAATGTGAAATGGTTCTTAAATATTCGAAGCTGTGGCGTTTCTTCTGTAACGGATAATCCGGTGCAGATGCGCCTTCAATTATGATTTCCTCTGCCTGAATTTCAAATGGCTGCTTTGCTTCCGGTGTAGCTTCCAGCACTCCGGTAACAACAATAGCTGCGCCCACATTAATTTTGGTAAGCTCCTGAAAATTCTCCAGTCCGTCTGCATATACTACCTGCAGTGGTTCAAAAAAAGTTCCGTCATTTACTACGATAAATCCGAAGTTTTTAGAATTACGGTTACTTCTTACCCAGCCTCCGACGGTAATTTTCTTACCTACATAATCTTCCTGATGGTGAAATAAATCTCTGATGTCAACAAGTTCCATTTTTCTATCCCCCTTAGATAAAAAATTTTCTAATCCTTTTTAGTTTTCTGTATTTAATTCAGTATCTGTAACATTTTCTGTTCCTGCCTCATCTTCAACAGTTGCACTGTCAACTACTTTCTGCAGTGCCAGATTGCATACATATACTTTCTTTAAATATTCTTTTCCACTGTCTGCGCTTAATCCATATGATTTGTATAATGTGGATTCATCGCTGTAGCTGTAATTGCTCATAAGATTTCCAACGTAGCTGTCAAAGCCATCCTGGTCAAACTCAATGCCTTCCTTTTCTGCAATTGCCTCTAAAATCATCTGTGTCTTAAGATCTGATGTCACTTCGTCAGTTACATTGCTTACAAATTCATCATAATCCTGATTTGCTGTATTTTCCACATAATCCTTAAGGCTGCTTCCATCGCTGCAGTAATAGGATTCATACTGTGCCATTACCTCTTCCATACGGGCATCCAGAAGTCCATCCGGAATTTCCTTTACGGTACATACCTCTCCTAACTTGTCCATTACTGCAGAACGGATTGCTGATTTCTTGGAGGATTCCTTAGAAGATTCCAGATAATTGCGTGCATCTGCCTTCATCTCATCTACCGTATCATAGCCAAGGCTGGCCTTAGCATTGACATATGCCACATATTCATCTGTCATATTGTCATAAGTAATATCCTGTTTCTCAACAATTTTATTGATGGTTACATTAAACACAACTGCCTGTCCTGCCAGGTCTGTATTTTTATAGCTTTCCGGGAATGTAAGATTCAAGGTTACTTTATCCCCTACTTTTGCACCAATCAGTCCTTCTTCGAAGCCGTCAATAAACGTATTGCTTCCAATCTCTAAGACCGTATCTGTTGCAGTTCCACCGCTGAATGCCACACCATCTTTTAATCCTTCATAATCGATATTTACAGCATCTCCATCCTCTACCACTGTTTTATCCGTATCTACATAGTATGGATAGTTGGTAATTACGCTATTCTCAATAAAAGTCTTCACATCATCATCACTTACGGAATAATCGTCTGTCAAAGCTACTGACAATCCCATATAATCGCCCAGTTCCACATAATCAAGCGGGTCAAAATCAATTGCCGCACTGGATACCACTTCTGTGCTCTCTGTATTCTCTACCGATTCACTTTTCTTGTCTTTTCCACAGCCAGTTACTGAAAATGCCAGTGTCAGGCATAACAATACTGCTACTATTTTCTTCTTCATATTTATTTCCCTTCTGTCTTTCATTCAAAGGCTGGATTTTTCCAGTCAGTCATACTTTCTAAAGATACCACATTTTCACCGAAAATAAAAGCTTTTCATAGAATTTTTCGCATTTGCAGGTTGTCAATCCTGCCAATCAATGATACAATCATATTTGGATTTTACTTAAGGAGGTTTTCATCGTGCCAAAATTTGCGATTGTATTATTAACAATACTGATTATTATGATTATTGCCCTGATTGTTCTTTATTTTGTGGGCAAACGAGCTCAGAAAAAGAAAGAAGAACAGGATGCCCAGATTGCAGCAGCAGCACAGACCATTTCCATGCTGATTATCGATAAGAAGAAGATGCGGCTTAAAGATTCCGGTCTTCCGGCAAATGTCATTGCCCAGACTCCGAAAATGCTCCGCCGTTCCAAACTTCCAATCGTCAAAGCAAAGGTTGGTCCAAAGGTTATGACTTTAATCTGTGACGGACAGATTTTTGATTCCGTTCCGGTTAAGAAGGAAGTAAAAGCTACTGTCAGCGGGCTTTACATTACCGCAGTAAAAGGAATGCGTGGTCCTATCGAAGTGCCTGCCAAAAAGAAAAAAGGCTTTATGGCAAAATTAAAAGAAAAAGCTGGTAAATAAAATAAAAATAGAGCTGGGTTTTCACCCAGCTCTATTTTTATACATCCAGCTACGCAAGACTGAATTCGCCTTTTTCTTTTGATGCAATCTTCATCTTAATGGTACAGTCTGCCAGATGCTCATAGTTTACCTCCAATGCATAATCTATCTGCACATCAATACAATGTTCTGTCTCTTCCACTTTAATATCCTTTGCATCAATTCCAACCAGAAGATTTCCAAATGGCGTTCCATAATAAGACATATTTTTCCGGTTCTTTTCAAAGACCATGTGTACATTGGAAACTCCTTTTTTTGTAATATCAATACAGTTTTCCTGCATCTTGATTATATTCTTTGTGCTTCCTTCAAAACCTTCATTTACTTCTTCATACAGCACATAATGTTTTCCGTTTTTCTGGTAATAATCCCCTACTGTAATCACTTCAACCGGCTCTGCTTCTCCTTCTGCCGGCATCTGTAATCCGCTGATTGATACAATTACATCTTTTGTCATCTAATCCGCTCCTTCTATAGAAATCCAGGTCAGTATAGCACTATTTATCCCAGAAATCCAGCCATTTCCATGAAATCTTATAATTCTTCTCTTCCATCAGAGACTGATATTCCGTCTCACTCAAGGTATCCTTCAATACCTTTTCTGATTTACCATCCACAACCTCATAGACACTTCCTTCAAAGCACATATTCGGATACATGACACACCACCAGTTATGTCCCATGCCTGCTCCGATAATCACTTCCAGTGCCTGATAAGTTCCCGCCGGGAACGTATAACTGCCATAGGTCTTTACCGGGAACTCCACGGAAGATAATTTCACCTCTACCGGATAATCATAGCCCTCCTGCCGGATGACTTCTTTTGCAATATGTATAATTTCTGGGAAGTGTTCTCTTGCAATCCGGCTGCTTTCTTCGGCTGTCTTAGCATCCTGCAAAAGTTCTCCCATTTCTTTTCCAACAGCATCCCGCACCTTAAGCTTCAGTGCCTGATCTGCTTCCCCATCACTGTTTGCCCTGACATGGAAACGCAGAATCTTTTCTGCAATGTCCTCCTGCATTCTTCGCCCCTCATAAGCCTTTTTCGCACTGTCCACCGTAAATACCAACAGTAATAACAGCATGCCATAGAACAACGCTCTTTTTAAATACAATTTTTTTCGGTTATATTCTTTCATGGTAAAACTCCTTTTCATGTTTCTGATTTCTTGTTTCTTCTTTTCCTTGCTACGCTTTCTTTAGCCATACCATTCTGACTTTCTATCTGGAATATAACCGAAAAAATTTTTTCTATACATTTTGATAACTTTTTGGGGGAGAAAATTTTATGTAGAAATGTGGTGGGGTTGTAAATTTTTCTTGGTGGGATGCGGCTGAGCTTGTAACTTTTCTTTTTAGGGACACGGTTGAGTTTGCGACTTTTCTCTCAAAAGTCGCTGGTGAAGTTGATTTGGGTATAATTTAAGAAAAATGACTCTTTTTTGCCCAATCTCCTCTGCTGTTATCTCCGAAGTTCTCTCGGTTTGGGTAAGATTCTAGAAAAATGAAGTCTTTTTACCCAATCAGAAGCAAATAACAAAGACTATGCTTCCTTCTGCCACTCATTTTGGGCAAAAAGTAATGTAATCTTTCTGTTTTTGCCCAATCTAAGTCAAATTAATAAATTAACTTAAGAACTAAGCGGCTGCCGTCAGCATCACCAGAACCAGACATCTTACAAAGATGTTGCCAATGTTACCAGTGTAACCGGGTGTCCAGCATCCTACGGAGATGTCACTAGCGTGACATCCCAATGATATTCCACTGTCAGGTTTTTCCGGTAACCGCTCCAATCCTTCTGAAACTGCAAATAAATGTCCCTTGCATATGCCCCTAATTTATAATAACTGTTTGTTCCATCTGCATTCTGATTCTGTTGCAATTTTTCTGTCATGGCATCCATCTTTTCTTCCAAAGTCTGCTCTATTTCTGCTTCCACTTCCAGCAGTGCATTTTCATCCTGACTGTCTGTATGAAGGTCTTCCAATTTTTCATCCCTGTGCTTTGTTTTCTGCAGCAGTTCCCTGTTGCCCTGATACTTTCCATCCGCCTTTATTGTAACGGTTTCCGTCACCTGGCCATTCTGCTCCGTAAAAGCATAGCTGCAGCATAAATTACTAAGTGTTACACTTTCTGCATCTTCAAGTGAAATGCTGTAGCTTTTCATCTTCTGCTCTGAGAGCAAAGCCAGTTCTCCCGTTTCCCGGTCCACTTTGCCTGCTGCCATCCTGCCCTGCATCAGATAATATTTTTCCAGTATCATTTTATCTTCTGCACAGTTAATATAGGGAATCCACAGATTTTCGTTCTCATTTTCCCATATCCGGAACAGGCTGCCCAGGGTAACTGCCTCACTGTCCTTAAAACGTTCATCCGAGGCAATTCTTTCATTCAGATAAGTTCCTACCGGCTCTTTTAAAACTGTATCCATCTCCATCACCTGATCCGGTTCATCCTCCGTAACAAAAAGCAGCGTATTCCTCGAAAAAAGATTTTCCTCTTCCAGATACCCAAGAAATGCCCCCAGCCGCTTTTCATCCTCTAAAAGCGACCGGTTTAGAATCAATGCCTTTAAATGGTTATAATCCATCTCTCCAGGATTTTCCCCATCTGCATGTAAAAACAGCTCCATGCAGTCTTTTCCTTCCGCCAGAAGTACCGATGTATTCTCTTTTTCGCTTTTCTCATCTGCCACATTCTTAAGCTGCTCAAAGCCAAATGCCATCTGATAGTTCTCCTTTGTCAAAGTCACCGCTGCTGCCAATGGAAAATTCCGTTCTTCCAACTCTGTATTTCCACAGCCGCCAAGGCTTAAGACTGCCAAAAATATCAAGGAAACAATTGCCATGATTCTAGTTTTCATACTGCTGCTCCTTTCCGCTATTTCTTCTGCTATTTTTTCTGCCATTTTTTCTGCTATCTTTTTCACTATCCCTTTTCCCGGCATTTACTTATCTCTCCAATGCACAGCGGAAGAATTACCGTCAACGGAAGAAATGCAATTGCCTGAATCCATATAAACATTATTTTCCACTCCGGTAGCCGGTAAAAAAGTAATGTGACTGCAAATGTAAGAACCATTACACTTGGTATTATCAATTTTTCTATACTTTTCGCATCGGCTTTTCCCTGAATCGCTTCATTTTTCCCATCCGCTTTTTGGTGCCCTTCCTTTTGCCATACAGCTTTCAGCAAATCCGAGGCATAAAACATTCCGGTATTGATAAATGCGTAAATTGTAAAGAACCAGATTGCTACCATAAAGGCATCCTGCCGTTCGAAGAAACCGCCTGGCAGTTTTATCATGCTCATTAATGTAATTGCCGGATATTTCATTTTCGGCAGCATGCCACTGCCAAAGATGCCAAGCGTAATCAGATAGATTGCAGCATTAAAAATCACTGTAACACAAAGGCTTTTCCGGCATGTTCGTCCTACACGGACATTTTCTGCAAGATAGGGCTGTAAAAACAAAACAAATGCCATTGTGCCATACAGAAGCACAACTGCCGCTGTCCCTTTAACAAAGTTTCCCCAGGAATGTACCATTACCGGAGTCCAGTAAATCGTATTGACATCCTTTGTTGCCAGAAGCAGCATTAAAATAAGTGGAAGAAATACAAACCAGAACAAGATTTCATACACCCGGGCACGCCCTTCGATGCCCTGCCAGATTCCATAGCCACATAAAAGCATTAGTAAAACTGCTGCCAGCACAAATGAACTATCCTTTAACAATTCACTCACCATCAGGTCACTTAAAAGAAATAAGCCATAGCCCGCCAGCAGAATCCCCTCGACTGTATAGACTACCAGTACAAAAATGCGAATAAAACCATTTCCTTGCTTCTTTAAAATCTCCGGATAACTTTTCCCGATATTACTGATATTGCTGGTGTTACTGCCATTTCTAGTATTACTGTTTTTCCGCTTTTCCTGTAGCAGCTCTGGAAGAAAGGTAAATAGATACACCGGCACTGCTCCCAGCAATATGGCAAATACGCCGTCTGTCCCAAGCATTTTTCCTAACAGTCCGGGAAGCAGCAATGTACTGATTCCGCACATATCAAAAATCAGGAGCCTTGCCATCTGCCTCTCTGATATTTTCTGATTTTCTGAAAACATAATTACTTTTTCCTCCTAAGCCGCAGACGATTGTGGCGTCTCGCAAAAACCGGTCTGTGCCGCAGTTGATATAATGGCAGACGCAGCAGACTGTCCCTCTCATCCTGATAATCCGTTACATCTGCCCCTACAAAGGGCATCAGATATGGAATGCCAAAACTCTTAAGATGCGACAGATGAATGAGTACCGCAAGTAAAGCCATCAAAAAGCCGAAAAAGCCCAGCCACGCACACATGGCAATAAAGAAAAATTTCAAGATGCGAAATGCTGTTGCAAATTCTTCATTGGGTACCGCAAAGGAACACAGTGCTGTAAATGCCACCACAATTACCACGATAGGACTGACCAGATTTGCTTCCACTGCCGCCTGTCCAATAATCAGTCCACCGACAATTCCTATGGTATTCCCCATAGCTCCCGGAAGGCGTACGCCTGCTTCCCGCAACAGTTCAAAGGATAACTCCATCAAAAGCACCTCTACCACCCCGGGAAACGGCACTCCTTGTCTTGCTGCAGCAAAGGATAACAGCAATTTCGTCGGCAGTATCTGTGTATGAAAATTACAGACCGCAAGATACAGTCCCGGTAATGTCATGGCAAAAAAAGAAGCCAGAAAACGTAACATTCTTCCCAATGATGCAATTTCCCAGCGGTTGTAATAGTCATCACTGGTCTGTATGAAGGAGTTATAATCCGTCGGCAGAATCAGTGCAATTGGTGAATTATCCGCAATCAGCACTACCCTTCCCTCTAAAATTGCCATAGCTGCCCGGTCCGGCCGCTGTGTGGTCTGAAACTGCGGAAATGGAGAATACCATTTTTCTTCTGTAAGCTGTTCAATGATTCCACTGTCTAAGACTCCGTCAATTTCAAATCCGTCAAGCCGCTTTTCTACCTCCTCTAAAACTCCGGGATAAATCAAATCCTCCATATACATCAAATCCACATTGGTCTTACTGCGCAGCCCTATCTTTTTCTCTTTTACCTTTACTTTCGGAGAACGAATCCTTTTACGTACTAATGCCGTATTCGCTTTTACGGACTCGGTAAATCCTTCATTGGAGCCCCGGATTACCTTTTCTGAATTTACTTCCGAAATCCCCATAGAAGGGTATCCCTTATCCGGAATCTTTAACGCTTTATCATAGCCATCTATAAATAGAATGGTATCTCCGGTCAAAAGACCTGCTGCTGCATCCGAAAAAGTATCAAAGGGCGTAACATCCGATAAGCCAAGGGCATTCTGTGACAGCCGCTCATAGACTTCTTTTTCATTATAATGACACAATTCGTTTAAAAGCCTGCCAACGAGAGATTTCTCAAAAATTGCTCCACCACCGGTTACCTCTATGTATGCTGCCATACACGCAATCTGCTGCTTCTGTCCAATCTTCATGGTTCGCATTTTAATATCCGCACACCCGGAAAATATCTTCTGAAAACGTGCAGCATTTTCCTGCAAACTGGTTGTAATTTCATCATTGTATTCTGCATTACGTTCTGTTGTATGTTCTGCGGTGTGTCCTGCGATATGCTTTGCAGTGTGCCCTGCGATTTTCTCTTCTTTCTGCTGCATAAATCAACTCCTTGGCATAATTTTTATAGTATCGGATGTCCGCCAGCTCTGCCTATAAGCATGCGATTTTCCAGTCACCTGTGCATATGCAAAAAGGACAGACCCTGTGCGGTCTGTCCTTAGTGTTTCCGTATTTTGCTTTTTTATTCCTGTTTCTTTATGCTATTGGTCTTGTTCCTGCTGACGGATCATATCTTTGACTGCTTCTGCCTGATTCTTCACATGCTCCCGCATGGTTTCTGAAGCACGGGACTTGTCCTTCCTGCGAAGACTCTCTGCAATATCCTTATGTTCCTTTAATAATCTCGGATAAATCGTCTCGTCCTTTAAATATTCTACACGGTAACGATACATCTGCTCCCGCAGATTGTTCAGCATGGATACCAGTTTTGCATTTCCGGTAGCATTATAAATAGCATCATGAAATGCCACATCTGCCTGTGCAATTTCTTTTACATCATCACTTTTTAAAGAATTTTCAAAATTCTGTCTTGCCTGTTCTAATGCATCAAACTGTTCATCTGTAATCTGTTCTGTTGCAAGCTGCACTGCCAGTTCATCTAAAGCTGCCCGGATCTGTAACACATCTTCCATGTCCTTTTCTGTCATGCGGGCAACCTCGGCTCCTCTTCTCGGTACGGTTACAGCAAGCCCCTCCTGCTCTAACATCCGGATGGCCTCACGAATCGGAGTCCGGCTGACTCCAAGCTTAGATGCCAGCTGCAACTCCATCAGTCTTTCACCCGGTTTTAATTCTCCTTTTAATATTGCCTCACGAAGTGTATTAAATACAACATCTCGCAAAGGAAGATATGCATTCATATTTAATTCCAGATTATCTGTCATATATTAACCCTCCAACCCTTTTTTATAAAGAGCATGTTCTTATCTTCTATTATTATAAATATCTGTTACAAAGACCTGCCTTGCGAGCCCGCTCTGACGTACAATCGCTGCTGCCATTTTTGCCGTTTCCAGTTCATCAAAAAGTCCAAATACTGTCGGGCCACTTCCACTCATCATGGCATTCAATGCACCATTTTCCCGCATCAGTTCTTTTATCTTCTCTATCTCCGGATACTTTTTTGCAGTAACCGTTTCTAAAAGATTTCCCATACTACCTGCAATTGCCGGCAAATCCTTTGTGCGGATATTCTGTATTAAGGCATCAATGTCAGGATGCTGTGTATGCTCATCCAGCTTCAGATTCTCATAGACATATTTAGTAGATACACTGACCTGCGGTTTGGCAATCACTACCGGACACTTCACCATCGGTGGCAGTGAAGTTAATTTTTCTCCAATGCCTTCTGCCAAAGCTGTACCACGCATGATGCAATACGGTACGTCAGCCCCAATCTGAACGCCCAGCTCCATCAGTTCTTTCCGCTTTATTCCAAGATTGAATAATTCATTGATTCCATAAAGCACACCTGCGGCATCCGTGCTTCCACCTGCCATCCCGGCAGCAACAGGAATCCGCTTATTCAACCGGATATCAATGCCTTCTTCAATCTGATATTTTTCTTTCATAAGTCTCGCTGCCCGGTAAGCCAGATTACTTTCATCTACCGGAAGAAATCCAAGATTTGTCTCTAAATGTATGCCAGACTCTATTTTCTTAAGATGAAGCTGGTCATATAAATGAATGGTCTGCATAACCATCTTTACTTCATGATACCCATCTTCTCTCCGACGTAATACGTCCAATCCAAGATTTATTTTTGCCAGTGCTTTTACTGCAAGTTCGTCCATTGTTTTTCTCCTGTATTTTGTATACATGATACAAATTTATGTTATCATTTTTTCTAAAAAAGGTCAATTCTTCCTCTTATATTTTGTCCCATTCTTACCGATAAAATATATGAATAAGACTAAGAATGGATACTTAGTAAGCATTTGACCAAGGAGGGTTAAGATTATGGCAATTAATTCTATTAACAATTATGTATCTGCTGCATCCACTGTTGCCACAGATTCCAAAGTTTCTTCTAAGAAGACCGAATCTTCGAAGAATGACACCTCTACCGGTGTTATCTATGAAAAAGGCTCCAGTGACAAGAGCAGTTCTTCCCAAAAGACACAGAACTCTGCTCTCATTGCAAAGATGAAAGCTGATTCTGACAGCCGTATTTCACAGCTTCGCGGAATTGTAGAACAGATGATGAGCAAACAGGGCGCAGCCATTGGCAAAGCCGATGATATGTGGTCTTTCCTTGCAGGCGGTAACTTCACCGTTTCTGCTGATGTAAAGGCTCAGGCACAGGCTGATATTGCAGAAGACGGATACTGGGGTGTAAACCAGACCTCTGACCGTATTTTAGATTTTGCAAAAGCATTATCCGGTAATGATAAGTCCAAAGCCCAGGAATTAGCAGATGCTTTTAAAAAGGGCTTCGATCAGGCTACCAAAGCCTGGGGTGGAAAGCTTCCTGATATTTCCCAGCAGACCTATGATAAAGTATTAGAAAAATTCGATAGCTGGATGAATGGTGAAGACGATTAAATCATTTTTAAGCCACTTGCAACTACGAGAAACACGCTTTGCGAGTTTCTCGAGTTATCACGGTGCTCGCCAAATCTGCACGCAAGCATGCGATTTTTCTCGCTACTCGCGTAAAAAAGAAGCTGCCAAACCGGCAGCTTCTTTTATTCTTCTTTATCCGCTCTATCTTTTTCTTTCTGCAATAGCTCTGCTTCCTGTGCTGCCTTAGCCTCTAGAATTGCTTCGTTCAAGGATAACATCTTTGCATCCAGCATAGAAACAATTTCTGCACACTCCCGCAAATCTTTACTGATATATTCCGGTGCATTTCCTTCGAATTTGTAATATATCTTATGTTCAAGACTCGCCCAGAAATCCATGGCAATGGTCCGTATCTGAATCTCAACCTTTGTATCCACTACACGGTCTGATAAGAAAATCGGCACCGTAACTAACATATGATAACTCTTATAGCCGCTTTCCTTCGGATGCCTGATATAATCCTTTACCGATACCACGGTAAGGTCATTCTGTTTTCCAATCATCTCTGCCATACGATAAATATCAGAAGTAAAGGAACATACAATACGGATTCCTGCAATGTCATTTACATAATTGACCATATTATCAATGGTGCTCTCGTAACCATATCGTTTCAGCTTCTTTACGATACTCTCCGGCGTCTTAATCCGCCGCTTTATATATTCTATCGGATTGTACTGATGTACATGCTGAAATTCATCATTCAATATTTCAAGCTTGGTTCCAACTTCTTTTAATGCAGAATTATAAAGAAAGATTATGGTATTCCAACCATCTACACCTTCTGTCACTTCAATTGGTGATTCCATTTTCTACTCCTCCATGCATCTACTGCGGAAAATAACCTTTTTATATTTCCGGAATTTTCCTCATAAGTTATAATATATGCAATAACAATCTAATTTTAGTATAGCATATCTTTGTTTAACGTGCTTGTTATTAGTTAAATTTTTATCAATTTTTAATAATTATGCACAAGAGGTATTGTTTTTGTTTTCTTATGGTATAACTTTTATCTATATTTTCTTAAATCTTTCTTATAAATCGAGCTTCAAATCATTTTCTTTGATCCAGCCAATCTTACGGAAAAACAGACCGAATGCCCAGGTTAAAACACCCGGTAAAATGAAGCATACTAACAGCATTCCAATCCAGTCCATTGGTGTAATGGCTGCCTTGGCACCGGATGCAATATCATTAATCCAGCCGGTATAAATACCAATCTGACCAACCAGTCCACAGGTTCCCATTCCGGATGCTACAGCTGCACCGTTCATCTGAAGATGGAATACGCAGGTTGCTATCGGACCTGTTATGGCGGAGCTTAAAATTGCCGGAAGCCAGATTCTTGGATTCCGCACGATATTTCCCATCTGTAACATGGAAGTTCCGATTCCCTGTGCGAAAAGTCCACCCCATTTATTTTCCCGGAAGCTCAGTACTGCAAAACCTACCATGTTGGCACAGCATCCTGCTACTGCAGCTCCTCCTGCCAGTCCGGTCAGTCCCAAAGCTGCACAGATTGCAGCACTGCTGATTGGCAGCGTCAGTGCGATACCTACAATTACAGAGACTAAAATTCCCATAAAGAACGGCTGCAACTCGGTTGCCCACATAATGGCATTTCCTACTGCACTGGCTGCGGCTCCGATTGCCGGTGCCCACCAGATGGATAAGCCTGCTCCGATGAAAATGGTTACAAACGGAGTGACGATAATATCAATTTTGGTTTCTTTGGATACTACTTTACCGAATTCGGCTGCAAAGATGGTGACAATCAATACTGCCAGCGGTCCGCCTGCTCCACCCAGGGTATTTGCGGCCACACCGACGGCTGCCAGTGAAAAAAGCACCAGTGGTGGACACTGCAAAGCAAAACCAATGGAGATTGCCATTGCCGGACCGGTTGCTGCTTTGGCATATCCACCGATGTCCACCAGAAGCTGGATGCCAGCCTGCTCACCAATTGTACTGATAATTGTTCCAATTAAAAGAGAAGCAAAAAGACCTTGTGCCATTGCACCTAAGGCATCAATGCCATATCTTTTTGCTGAGATAATAATATTTTTGCGTTTTAAGAACGCTTTTATCTTTTCCATTTTTTTCCTCCTTGGCTTTAGCTGTCTTGTCAGTTGTCTTGTCAGTCAAGGAGTAGTTTACCATATCGAGAAAAAAAGTCAAGCTGTTATCTTGCGTAGCCTTTTTCCCGTAATTTTTCTTCTATGATGTCAAGTAATTGTTCTGAATCTGCTTCTACGGTATGAAAGTGTTTATTTCCGGTCAGTGTCTTAAGCGGCTTTGCCTTGCTCTTTGCAACCTTTGCAATAAATTCGTCCACATCCTGACGGCTTTTTAAAATCAGATCCACCGTTATCTGTCCGTAAATATCATGCTCGATTACGACGTCTAAGACTTTTCCACCGAAATCCACGATGGTATAAAGCTCATCCTGTGTCTGTTCATCACTGTGGCTTACAGCAATGGTTCTTCTTGCTTTCTGTGTCTCTTCCGAAGGGTCATAAAGCACATAGCCTTTGTTGGTGCTTAAAATATTCTTATTTACTGCACGAAGCAATGCAATATCCTGTACAATCACCTGACGGCTGACTCCTAATTCTTTTGCCAATTCTGTTCCGGACAAAGGTTTTCCCTTCTCCCCCAGCATCTTAATGATGGTATCCCGGCGCATCTGCCCTTCCATTTTCTTTCCTCCTGACACAGTTACTTAATCCTCTTCAATCACATGAATTTCCAAAAAATCAAATTCAATTTCTTCCACAAAATTATCCTGATAAAACCTGGTCTTCGCATGCCGCTTAAATTCATCCACATTGCGGTCTAACCAGATTGGTTTTCCCAAATCAAAGGTATAGCACACCTCATCTAATGCCCGGAACACCTTATGGGTTCTGGTATCCCCGGAGTCATCACAGATGGTGGTATCCTTTAACATATGATTGTCTTTAAATTCTTTTGCCCATAACCGGAACATCCCTTACCTCCTCTGGCGTGCTGCCTCATACATCAGCAGTGTTGCCGCAATTGCTGCATTCAGTGATTCTACTTTTCCTGCCATTGGAATGTGGATATAGGTATCTGCCATTCTGGCAATCTCATCCGATAATCCATTTCCTTCATTTCCAATTAAAAAGCCTGTGGGTTCTTTATAATCCGGCTCCTCATAAGAAACACTGCCCTGCAGATGGGCACTGTAAAGCTTTATTTTCCGGGACTTTAACTGCATCAATATATCCTGCAGGTTTTCCGTCACGAAAAATGGTACGCGAAAGATACTGCCCATAGTGGAGCGGATGGTCTTTGGATTAAAAACATCTACAGTGGTGCGGTTCATGATAATTCCGCTGATTCCCGCTCCCTCTCCGGTCCGGAACATCGTGCCTAAATTGCCCGGATCCTGAATACTTTCAAGAATCAGAAGATGGGCATTTTCCTTTGGTATTACTTCTTCTAAGGTATAATCCGGCATTTTCACAAGACAAAGGATTCCCTGCGGTGTCTTGGTATCGGACACACTTTCAAACACATGATTGGCAAGTACTTCATAATTTTTTCCCTGCAGAACTTTTACATGGGATTCCTCTTCCATGAAATGCTCGGAAACATAAATTCTATCAAGCCAGCCTTCCGGGATTTCCCGGAACATACGGATTCCTTCCACAACAAAAAGCCTCTGTTCATTACGAACTTTGGCTTTTTTTACTAACTGAATTAAATTTTTCACCTGCGGATTTGCTGTACTGGTAATCATAATAACATCCTATCTGGAAAGATTTCTACAGATCTCATACTGATATTCCGGAATGGATTTGGTCATTGCCAGTGCCTCGTCAATATCATAATCTACGAATTCACCATTTTTATATGCTACAAGACGGTTGGATTTGCCTTCGCACAGCAAATCTACGGCAATGCATCCCATGGTAGATGCATAAACACGGTCTTTACAGGTCGGGCTTCCACCACGCTGCATGTGTCCTAAGATGGTCGCTCTGGTTTCAACTCCGGTTGCTGCTTCAATTCTCTTTGCCATGCTTGCGGAATGACCGATACCTTCTGCATTTACAATAATATGATGCTGCTTTCCACGTTTTCTGTTCTCTATAATATTATTTACAAGCTTCTGCTCGTCATAATCATATTTCTCCGGAAGCAGGATATCCTCTGCTCCATTGGCAATACCACACCACAGTGCAATGTAGCCTGCACCTCTGCCCATTACTTCAATGATGGAGCAGCGCTCATGGGAGGTTGAGGTATCACGTACCTTATCAATGGCTTCCATGGCAGTATTTACTGCGGTATCAAAACCGATGGTATAATCGGTACAGGAAATATCAAGGTCAATGGTTCCCGGTAATCCGATGGTGTTGATTCCAAGTGCTGCCAGCTTCTGTGCACCCTTAAAGGAACCGTCTCCACCGATTACGATAATTCCATCAATGCCATGTTTTCTGCAGATTTCAGCACCCTTCTGCTGTCCTTCCGGTGTTACGAATTCCTGACAACGTGCAGTCTGTAAAATTGTTCCACCTCTCTGGATAATGTCTGCTACATCTTTTGCTTCCATATCAATAATCTCTTCCTGCAAAAGACCTGCATAACCTCTCTTAATTCCTTTTACTTTCTTTCCCTTTGCAATAGCTTCCCTTACTACCGCACGGATAGCAGCGTTCATGCCCGGAGCATCCCCGCCACTGGTTAAAACACCAATTGTCTGAATTTCTTTTGACATTCCCTGTTACCTCCTATATATAAACACTTCTCTTTGTTCTTTATCCAATCATTTTTATTCTAATCCTTAAACTGTGGTTTTGCAATGGCTACAACGACTTTTCTACAACTTTTACATTGTCTTTACCTAAGAAATTCCCAAGTTCTTCTAAAAGCTCTTTTGTAATTGCAACATTTCTGTTTTCCGGCAGACGCTTCATCTGTTTTTCTGCTGCAAGATAAATAACGACATGCTCTAAGCCATCGGCATCCATCATTTTTCCATAAAGAGCACCTTCTTTTTCTTCGAAATCGCTCTTACTTGGAAACTGCAGCCACAGCTCCCGTTTCACTTCATCAAAGGAAATGATTTTCTCACAAATAAGCTTGCCGTTACGGTCTTCTTCTGCAGTTACACGGCCTTCCACAAATACTTTGGCATCATTTTCAAGATATTTTGCATAACGCTCATAATCCTTCGGGAAAATGATGATTTCCACTGTTCCCACCAGATCTTCTAACGTAATAAATGCCATTGCCTTATTACTCTTGGTATACTTGATGACTTTATCGGTAATCATTCCACCGATACGCACCTTTGCGCCATCCGATACCTTAAGGGTTCCGGTCTCTTCATCCAGTACAAAGTCTGTGGTAACGGCATTGGTATTCTTCTTTAAACGCTCCATATATTCTTCCAGCGGATGTCCGCTGATATATATGCCCAGGACTTCCTTTTCAAAGCCAAGAAGCACTTCTTTGTCATACTCTTCTACATTCGGAAGCTTGATTTCGTACTCTGCCTTGTCCTCTTCCGGTGCAATATCAAAAAGTGTCATCTGACCAGCCATTGTGGTCTTCTTTTCCTGATTCAGTGCATCCAAAAGAGAACCGTATATCATCATCTTCTGACGGCGGTTTCCTTCCAGTCCGTCTAAGGCTCCCGCTTTGATAAAGTTTTCTATGGTCCGTTTATTCACTTCTCTTCCGGAAAGTCTTGTAATAAAATCCTTTAACGTGGTAAACGGCCCACGGATTTTACGCTCCTCCACAATGGCATCAATCACCGGTCTTCCGATACTCTTAATGGCAGAAAGTCCATAGCGGATTGCTTGTCCGGATACGGAGAAACCACCCTCGCCTTCATTGATATCCGGCGGCAGAATTGCGATTCCCATCTGGCGGCAGGTGTAGATATATTCTGAGACTTTGGAAGTATTGTCTAAGACTGATGTCATTAACGCTGCCATAAACTCTACCGGATAATAGTATTTCAAATATGCGGTCTGATATGCAACCACTGCATAAGCTGCCGCATGGGATTTATTAAATGCGTATTTGGCAAAGTCAATCATGTTATCATAAATCTTGTTTGCCACTTTCTCATCGATTCCTCTTGCAATACAGCCTGGAACATTTTCTTCCGGATTACCATAGACAAAGTTCTTCCGCTCCTGCTCCATTACCTTGCCCTTTTTCTTAGACATGGCACGTCGCACCAGGTCAGATCTGCCCCATGTATAACCGGCGAGGTCACGTACAATCTGCATTACCTGTTCCTGATATACGATACAGCCATAGGTCGGCGCCAGAATCGGCTCCAATTCCGGGCAGTCATAAGTAATGCTTTCCGGGTGGTCTTTCCCCTTGATATAAGCCGGAATAAAGTCCATTGGACCCGGACGGTAAAGAGAAATGCCTGCGATAACATCCTCTAAGCTCTGTGGCTTTAACTCCTTCATGAAGTTCTTCATTCCGGCACTTTCCAACTGGAAGACACCATCGGTTTTGCCGGTTCCAAGAGAGTCTAGCACTTTCTTATCGTTATAGTCGATGGCATTCATATCAATTTTTTTACCGCTGCTCTTTTCTGCAAGACGGACTGCATTCTGGATTACAGTCAGTGTCCTGAGTCCTAAGAAATCCATTTTCAGAAGTCCTAATTCTTCAATGGTAGTCATGGTAAACTGTGTGGTTATGGTGCCATCGGATGCTCTTGACAACGGAACATATTCATCCATTGGTTTCTGGCTGATTACCACGCCTGCTGCATGCATGGACGTATGCCTCGGCAGACCTTCTAATCTTCTTGACATATCGATAAGTTTCTTTACCGACTCATCGGATTCATACATGCCACGAAGCTCCGGGTTCATCATCAGTGCCTTATCAATGGTAATTCCCAGTTCATTTGGAATTGCCTTGGCAATCGTATCCACAAAATTATAAGGCAAATCCATGACACGCCCCACATCACGGATTACTCCACGAGCTGCCAGCGTACCAAAGGTTACAATCTGTGTCACACAGTCCTTGCCATATTTTTCTACCACATAATCAATAACTTCCTGTCTTCGTTCAAAGCAGAAGTCCACATCAATATCGGGCATAGATACACGTTCCGGATTTAAGAAACGCTCAAAAATCAGATTGTAACGAACCGGGTCAATATCTGTAATTCCGGTGGTGTAAGAAACAAGGCTTCCTGCGGCACTGCCTCGTCCCGGTCCCACCATAATATCATGCTCTCTCGCATAATGGATAAAGTCCCACACAATCAGGAAATAGTCCACATATCCCATATTTTTAATAACGGCAAGCTCGTCATCTAATTTCTGTAAGTATTTTGGTGCATCGGCTCCATACCGCTTATCCAGTCCTTCATGACACAATTTATTTAAATAAGTCCAGGAATCATAGCCTTCCGGCACCTCAAAATGCGGTACCTTGGTATGTCCGAATTCAATTTCCACATGACAGCGGTCTGCAATCTTCTGGGTATTTTCCAGTGCCTGCAGTGCATATGGAAAAAGTGATTTCATTTCCTCTTCGGATTTGACATAATACTGTCCGCCTTCATAACGCATTCTGTCTTCGTCCGCTAATTTTTTTCCGGTCTGAAGGCAGAGCAGGATGTCATGAGGCTCTGCATCCTCTGCATTGGTGTAATGCACGTCATTGGTTGCTACCAGCTCAATTCCGGTCTCCTGACTCATGCGGAGAAGCTGCTGGTTTACCAGCTTCTGCTCCGGAATTCCATGATCCTGCAGCTCTAAAAAGAAATTGCCTTTTCCAAAACAGCGTTCATAGCGGTAAGCTACTTCTTTTGCTTCTTCATACATTCCACGTACCAGATTACGCTGTACTTCACCTGCCAGACAGGCACTTAGGGCAATGATTCCCTCATGGTATTTTTCTAACACTTCCATGTCCACACGCGGCTTATAATAGTATCCCTCCACAAAGCCTTTGGATACAATTTTCATCAGATTGCTATAGCCTGTGTTATTCTCTGCCAGAAGCACAAGATGATAGTATCTGTCCTCTCCATGTACCATCTCGCGGTCTAATCTGGAGCCGGGAGCCACATAGACTTCACAGCCAAGAACCGGGTTAATTCCCGCCTCCCTGGCTGCCTTATAGAAATCAATGACACCATACATAACACCATGGTCGGTAATCGCCCCTGCTGTCATGCCAAGTGCCTTGATTTTCTCCACATATTCTTTTATTTTATTTGAACCGTCTAACAGACTGTATTCTGTATGTACATGTAAATGGGCAAATGCCATTCCCGCTTCCTCTCTTCCACTATTTCTATTCTTCGCCTTTTATCACTGTCTCATATTATAGCGTTTTTTGCAGAAGGTTTCAACGACCGGAAGGAGATTCTGTGTGGATTATTCCGGGGAAATTATATCAATTTGTGGCATTCGTGCTGCTCCCCATATATTAACGAAATTGTTTAGAAACTCTTAGAATTTCTCACCAAAACTGGCAATGCTGGCACATGGACGTGCCAGCAAGGCACAGATGAACATGGATGTGAATTTGTGCCGGTTGCCGGAACTTTTTTTATATTTCATGAAATTCTTAGAGACTCTTAACAATGCAGTGACATATGGGTAGCAGCCCGAATGCCGCAAACTCTTATATTTTCCTGGAATATACATACAATAAAAAATGTATTTTGACTTTCTTCTTCAATGTGCTAAACTATATGTGAAAAAATTAACGAAGTATATCTCAAGAGGTGATATCATGGAAAAGTCTGGATTGATTGTAGAAGGCGGCGGTATGAAATGCGCTTACAGTGCCGGAATTCTGGATGCCTTCTTAGACGACAATGTTACATTTGATTATTGTATGGGGGTATCTGCCGGTGCGGCAAATACTGCTTCTTACCTTGCCGGGCAGCATGGCCGTAATCTGCGTTTCTATATAGAGCATGTAAAGGACCCCCGCTACATCAGTATCAAAAATCTGATTAAAACCGGTTCTCTCTTCGGACTTCAATATATTTACGGAACCTTAACCAATTCCACAGGAAACGACCCGCTGGATTATGATGCCTTAGTAGCAAATCCAAGTGAATTTCATTTTCCGGCAACCAATGCTGCCACCGGAAAGGCAGAATATTTTTCCAAAGAAGATTTAGGCCGTGATGATTACCGCGGCATTATGGCAACCTGTGCCCTTCCGGGCTTCTGCAAACCGATTTCTTTTCACGGCAATTATTACTATGATGGCGGTGTTGCAGATTCCATTCCGGTTGAACGTGCCATTGCAGATGGCTGCGACAAGGTAGTAATTATCTACTGCCGTCCACTTGGCTATGTCAAGCAGCCGGAGAGTTACCGTTTTCTTTACAAAAAGATGTTACGGAAATTTCCAAATACGATTACTGCAATTGATAACAGACACTTAAATTACCGGCACTCGGTAGAAGTTGCTGCAAAATTACAAAAAGAAGGACGGGCATTTCTCTTTGCACCGTCCCATCAGGTTAAGATTGGCACTTTTACCACTGACCCGAAAATCATGCAGGAGCTTTATGATTTAGGAATCAGTGATTATAAAGCACAAAAGGATGCGCTGCGTGCCTTCTTAAACAATTAACAATATTTCTTTCTGCCTGCAGCTGCCACAACCAGTAATCCGGCTGCGGAAAACATAAGAAGCAGTATTCTTCCAACCGGTGTTTCATCACCAGTTTTTATGGTTGCCGTCTTCTGTGTTGTTCCCGTCAGGGCTGCCGTATTGGAACCGTTTCCAGTGGAAGGGTCTTCCTTTACGGCAACTGTCACCTTTGTAGATGCAGAAGCCAGATAGTTCCCTGTCTCTGCATACCGTACGAAATAGTCACCTGCTGTAAGCTGGTTTATCTTTGTACCATCTGTAACCTTGGTCCAATGAATTTCATCTGTGCTGTATTCCATTGCAGTAGTCAGGTTTTCAATGGCTCCATCACTTGCACCTGTTTTACTGGTATTTACAGCCTTCAGTCCTGTTGGTGCCGCCTGACCTGCCTTCCCTATCGTAAATTGCAGATGTGCTGCTTCATGATACACTCCAATACCTGTTATTGTTACCTCTGCATTTCCTGCATTTTTGTTATCCGAATAAGCAACGGTATAATCCGTATCCTTTGTCAGTGTCTGTCCGTCATATACCACAAGTACTTCCGGTTCCTTTGCTGTTCCATCATAAGTATAGGTCGTTGGATTCAGCGTTGCCGATAAATCTGCATCTGTCATCTTACGATAACGAAGCTCCACATTCTGGGCAATCTGACCATCTGCATCCACAATGGTATTTCTGTAATCAGCATCTGCAGGATTTCTCTTCCTATTTGCGATAGAATAATCTTTTGGCAGGAATCCCCGGATTGTTCCCAGGCTTTCTTCCAGTGCAACATTAGCATAATTCGAAATACCCTGGCTTACATTCTTTAATACCAGCCTTGAATCTTCATCCATTGTAAGCTTCTCTAACCAGCACTGTCCAGAACCGTTATTTCCGGATACTGTAACTTCACTTCCCTCAAGCTTTACTCCACTGTTCGTCATCCACTGTAAATCAGTCAGTGCTGCTTTTGCATTTTTAAAGGTCAGTTCCTTTGTAAGTCCGACACCGCCATTGGTAATCTTTCCCTTATAGTTACCATTTGCAATGGTAAGATTGTTCCCTGATGAAATCGTATCCAGAATCAATGTATGTCCGTTCAGGTCAAGGGTTACGGCTTTACTGTCTCCGATTGCTGCGGTTCTTCCATTTCCATAAATATCCTTCACAAATTTGATGGTATCTCCATCTTCCAGGTATCTGAAATCATTATGTGCTCCGGTTCCACCGAAGTCTCCATTCAGCATTCTCTTAGTCGTTCCATCCGTTCCAATCAGCTCTGCATATTCTATGTCACTTGCTCCACAGACCATACATCTGCCGGAATATCCTGCTAAAATCGGATGTTCACAGTTATCTGCATCATATGTCTCGCCGGTTGCCATTATCTGTACCCAGTTTTCCCCGCCATCGCTATATTTTACGATATCATTCTGCGTCTGCAATGTTCCTCCCAGAAGTGCAATGTCTTTTTGTGCCTGAAGCTTTGCATCCCCTGCAATTGCTGCATTGTTCGCACTCTGCATGGATATTTTATTTGCATTTATCTTTGCATTTCCTTCGATTATGGCAGCATCTCCATTTGCCTGCAGCGTAACAAATAATGAAGGTGCCGTAATCTCTGTACTTCCGGTTGATACTGCTCCCCCTTCACTGGTTATCTCAACACCATATCCATTTTCTGCATTGACAGCGAGATTTCCTTTTACCGCAGTCTTCTTTGCGCGGATTGTTACATCTTTTACTGTTTCCATTGGATGACAGAAATGTATCTTTTGCTTTAAAAAATGCATCTGTTACATTTATATTATTTCCATTATCCAGATCAAACGAATTCAGGGAACCAGTCTTTTTCAGGCTGATTTCTCCGTTCTGCCCATCCGTTGCCTCTATCAGATACTTCACCGTTCCACCTGATAAATAGATGTGCAACTGATCCGCCTCAAGCTTAACTGAACCGGCAGAGATAAATGCATCACCAGTAACATCGTCTGCATCTAAAGTTATCACCCCGGCGGTTTTTAAGTCCACCAGAGATGTTCTTTTTCCCACTCCTGTCTGTATGCCTTATTGCATATTTTATTACGGTCCGCCTGAGCAATCTAAAGCTCTGGTATTTATATTTATGTGCCACCGCAGCCCTTTCCTTTGGCTGCATTGCCAACGATTATATCATTGCTTATACCGTCCCTGCTTCCAATGCAGATGATAGCCCTATTCCGGGACTGCTCTTACAATACGCCATGCTATAATTCTCTCTAGTAATCATTGATAACTACTCTACTCCAATCGTAATTTTGCATCCGTTTCTTCCTGTATAAATTTCTTTATCTTATCTGCGCTTTTTCGTCTTTTAGCATACCTGAACATCTGACTCTCATCCACAACATAAGAATTAAATGCTGTTTCATATATTGCTGGATACTCTGATTCACTAAACATTGCTTTTATCAGCTTCTCCGAAAAAATGTCTACCAGCAATTTTTCTAAACCTGTATGCCAGACCTCCTTTTTCCCTTTTGGTGATTCCGTCAAAAGATTTCTTACAACAATCATATCTTCTCGTCTATAATTAAAAAAATCTTCTTCCGTTGGATTTATAAGTATGTTGCCTTCATACTCTTTTTTCAATCTTTCAAAGGCAGAAATACACAATTCTTTCTCTACGAAGACAAAAATAACATTATGTGCAATTTGATGATTCAAAAAACGATTCATTTGATACAGCTCTGAAATTCTGAAATCTAAATCGTAAAAATCCTCCTTCAATATTTTCGCTATATGAACTGCTATATCAGAATAATCATATTCATAATCTTTTAGTTTTCCTCTGGCACAATACGCATTTCTTCCAATACGCACTATTTCACCAGATTCCAAATACTTTTTCAAATATTTTTCCAAAGTACTTTTGCTCAATACACCAACATTATCTGTAATTGTATCAAAAAATGTCTTCTTGTTAAAAACTGCTGCAAGTCCATTCGACCACTCTTCTGAAATAAAAAGAGGACCAAACCAGCTGATGGAATATTCCATCACAAGTGCTGATTTAGTCCTATTTTAACATCTGATTTAATTACTGAAGATCCTCATCTCTTAATCCATTGGAACCATCCGCATGCTCAAATGCTGCAAGTTCCGGATGTTCTCTCTTTTCTTCCGTATAATTCTCATAAGGTGCTTTCTTATGTTTCTGTTCTGCCCAGATACGGTCTGCAACCGGTCCCCACTCTTCTGCATAGTGGTCACACTTAGAGCAAAGATGCTCAACAGTCTCTTCTGCCTCAGCGTTTGTTCCCTTCGCACCAGTCTTGTTTACCATTTCTCTTAAGAGCTTTGGATTCTCAAGCATCGGACATGGACGCAGGTGGTTTCTGTTAAATGGCTGTCCTTCATGATATGCCTTAAACAATGGACTCTGTAGCATCTCAAGGATTGACTTATCATGGATATTCGAATCCGAAAAATGGATAAATACGCACGGTTCTGCGTCTCCCTGTGCATTAATATGGAAGTAGTTACGTCCACCGGCAATACATCCGCCAACAAATTCTCCGTCATTCTGGAAGTCCATTGGGAAAAATCCGATATCATTGTCTCCGGTACGAACCCAGCGAATCTTCTTAATAATTTCTTCCCGCTGTTCCAATGTCGGCATCAGCTCCGGAGCTGCGTTCTGTCCTACCGGCATATAATGGAAGTAGAAACCGAAACGTGCGCCCTTATCAGCAATGAAACGTAAGAATTTCTCATCGGTAACAGCCTCAACATTGGCTCTGGTATAGCAGATAGAAGTTCCGAATATGATACCATATTGTTTCAGCAAATCCATTGCCTTCATAACGGCTGCATAATGTCCGTCACCACGACGTCCGTCATTTGTCTCAGGTGTTCCCTCAATGGAAAGAAGGAATGTAATATTTCCAAGTTCTACAATCTTCTTACATAACTCCTCATCAATCAGAGTAGAGTTGGAGAAAAGACCGAACATACAATCATTATGCTTCTCAGCAAGTTTTAAAATATCATTCTTACGAACAGTCGGTTCTCCACCTGTCATAAAGTAAAGATAAGTTCCAAGTTCCTTACCCTGTGTAACAATCTTATCCATATCCTCATAGGACATGTTATTCTTGTGGCCATATGTGCCAGACCAGCATCCTACACAATGCATATTACATGCGTCTGTCGGGTCAAAAAGAATCAGCCATGGAATATTACAGTTGTACTTCTCACGGTTTGCCCTGATTGTCTTTGTTCCACGGAAAAATGCTTCATATCCTAAATTCAGAAGGAATTTCTTAGCATAATTTGGATTTGTCTCATCCAGAACACGGTTTACAAACTTCACCCATCTGTTCTCCGGATTCTTTACATACTCTCTGACCTTATCCAATGTTGCCTTGTCTGCGCCATTTCCCCAGAAAGTCTCTGCCTTGTCAATAAGTTCAAGGAATGTTTCCTGTCTTTTCGCGATATCATCTGTCTTAGTCAACTTACCTACGATGCTATTGGTCATTATCTCAAAAGCTTTTCTTTCTACTTTGTGCTGTGTGTTTTCAACGAATGAAGCCATGCTAACTTCCTCCCTCTTTTTTCTTCTATGTATTTTAACATTTATTAGTATAAGAAACAATGCGTTTTTTTGACATATACAATAGATTTTTTTTGTATGGTCATGTTATACTTTTTCGACAATTTGTATATCTGACAGCACAATTTGTCCATTTTGTTTATAACTGCTCATCATAGACAAGTCCTTTGATATCGTCCTCAGCAAGTTTATGCTCCGCAACCTTTTTCTCTGCTTCACTCTTTAAAAGGCTGCTCTGGGTCTCCTTGTCTAATTTTGTATCAGTCTTCTTATCCTCTTTCTTGTCTGCATCCTTCTTATCCGTATCTTTCTCATTTTCTTTGATGGTCTCATCGATGTGGTCTACTGCTTCCCCAATCAGTCCTAATGTTGCTTCATCGGATGCATTGTCTAATATTTCTTCCGCTTCCTTCTGGCTGTCTATCATATCATGATGCTTTAACCGTTCCGTATGTACTGCCCGGAGGTATCCGTTATCCTCGGCTCTTTCCTTTCCAAGGTCTTTTATCTTGCTTCTGTATTCTGACTCCATTTTATAGTAGTCCATGGACTCTTTCTGATAGTCTGTCATTCCGCCTTTCTTTAATTCTGAGACATGCTCTAATTCTTCTTTGGAAAGCATGCTTCTTCCTTCTGCTGTACTGGCTTTCTTTAAAAGGTCAAGGTCTGCCTCTTCCTGGCTGCCATCCGCTACCTGGTAACGTCCCTTTAATTCAGCTTCCTTATTCTGTAAGTCGCGGATTTCACTCTGATAATCTTTTATCTCGCTGTCAATTTCCTTAATGTGGGCACGCCGCTCGTCCATCTCTTCATCCACTGCATGCTCACCGGAAAATGTATCCATAATCTTCTTTAATGCTTCTTTCTGGGCATTTGCCATCTTCTGTCCAATCAGATCTGTCTGATTCAGGTTAAGACCGGCACCTTTTATTACATTGCTGTCATTCTTATTATCCTGCTTCTTATCATCTGACTTTGCACTTCCCTGTGTCCCGTCATTCTGATATAAGCTCTGTGTCCCAAAGCTGGTATTGATTCCATTCATATACGCTTCCCTTGCCTTTCTGCAACGCTTATCCGGTTATCGGATATTTCTTTCGCTGTTGTATACACTTTTATAAATAATATATCGGTTTTCCACTGCGTTTTCCTAAGGGTTTTGGTCTTATTTTTCCTTTACAATAGCTTTCGTCAGAATCCATTCTGCCCACTGGGCATAATATTTTCCTAGAGGATGGGCATCATCACTGGTATACTGGGCATCGAGGTTTCCTGCCCCATCATCAAAGATTTCATTCACATCAATATAATAGGTCTGCTTCTGGTCACATAAGGACTCCACCACACCATTGAGCCAGTCAATATTGGCATTGTTATAAAGGCTGTCCGAATCGGATTTTGCCTTGGAAACATGAAGACTCGCCTCTAAGAATAAAATGGCATCCGGCTGCATTTCCCGTATTTTCTCTACCACTTCACGATATTGCTTTTCTATGCTCGCATGTGGATATCCCAGTTCATTGATACCTAGCATCAGATAAATCTTTCCGTAATTCTTCCGGCTTAACACTTCATCCAAAGTTTCTTTTCCATAGCCCGGCATATCCACCTCTGTTTCAAACAGCTTAAAGGAACTTAAGCCAATCGTTGCAAATACATCCGCATCCCCAAGGTCTGCATACTCCGATAATCCTACTGTTCTGGAATCTCCAATAAATAAGGCATCGGAAAAATAGCTGATATCCTCTGTTGTAAAGGTTCCCTCCTGCTCCGTATCTGCCACCGTTTCATTATCCTTGATACCTGTTTTATCTTCTGTATTTTCTGTACTATCAATATCTGCCTGTCCTGTACCGGCTTTATCTGTGCTGTTTTCTTCCGTTCCGGCAACTGCTTCCGCCGGCTCTTTTTCTGTGCCTGTCACCTGTGCCAGTTCTTCCTGCCTTGCCTTCTTCTCCTGCTCCGCAGTTACAAGCTTTACGGTAATCACCGGGAATGCAATCACAAATGTCAGCAGTAAAAGTATAGTAAATTTATATTTTTTCATCGTATTTCCTCACTAGAATCTGAAGTATAAGAATGGATCATCCATTCCAAGATACATACAATATACGCTCGCCCAGAATAATGCCAGCAGCAGTAAGATCACCCAGAGGCGGTTCTTATTCTTCTTAAGGAGCTTCTCCTGAACGCCTGTTGCAAACAGGATACCAAGCACCAGATAAATGCCATAGGTCTTACCATATTTCAGATAATCTCCCTGAAACAATACCGTTCCGGTACTGCCAAAGAATGGGAATAATTTCTGTAAATAAATGCCAAGCTGGCTTAAATCCGTAATCACAAAGACCAGCCAGGAAAGCGGTATCCAGAGTATCATATAAATATGACCAAGCGCCTTATGCCGCTCCAGCACTTTTCCAAGTCCGGCTTTTTCCACGAATAATAAGACAAAAAGCAAAAGTCCCCACAGTACAAAGTTCCAGCTTGCGCCATGCCAGAGCCCTGTCAGAAGCCATACCACAAACATATTGCGGACGGTCTTTGCAAAACCACCGCGGTTGCCGCCCAGCGGAATGTATACATATTCCCGGAACCAGCCACCCAGTGTCATATGCCAGCGGCGCCAGAAATCCGTCATGGACACTGCCATATATGGATTGTTAAAGTTCTGTGGGAAGTCAAAGCCCATCATCCGCCCCAGTCCGATTGCCATCAGGGAATACCCATAGAAGTCAAAATATAACTGCAGGCTGTATGCCACAATGCTCATCCATGCCAGCGGTGTGGAAATGCTCTCATAACCGATTGCTGTCACCTCTGTCCAAAGATGTCCCACCCGGTTTGCCAGCAATACTTTATAAGCAAGTCCCAGTGCAAATACCTTAAGTCCGGATTCCACCTTTACCATGGAATGTTTTCTCTTATGAAGCTGTTCCTGAATCAGATGGTAATTGACAATCGGTCCTGCAATTAACTGCGGGAACATGCAAAGATACGTTCCCAGTGAAATCAACGATTTTTCCGCTTTCGTTTCCCTCCGGTACACGTCCACCAGATAGGAAATAATCTGGAACGTATAAAAGCTGATTCCAATCGGCAGAATCAGATTCCATGTTTCCAGCTGTACCTTAACGTGCATTGCACCAAAAAGGGCATTCAGATTCTCTATAAGAAAGCCCAGATATTTAAACAGAATGAGCCATCCTAAATCATAGACGATTCCAACCACAAGCCAGGCTTTCCTCGCCCGCTTCGTCTTCTGTGCTTCAATCAGTTTTCCAGCCACGAAATTGACCACCACAGACATAATCATAAGTAAAAGATAACCCGGATTTCCCCTGACACCATAGTAATAAAAACCAAGGCTGGCAAGGAAAAGCCAGGCATTCTTATAAGAAGCCGGCAGGATATAATAAACCAGAAAAAATACCGGCATAAAATACATGATAAATGCTATGCTGCTAAAAACCATCTTTCGTATCCTCTCTTTACTATCTTAAAATGGTATTATCCATTCATTCTTTACCATTCATTATACTCTTTATAGATTAGACGTTCCAGATTAAAAAAAAGTTTCTTAAATTCCGTATTTCGATAAATTTCTTCTCTGACAGTAAAAAGAAAGTCCTGATGTCACAAATTCTGCCACCGGAACTGCCAGCCAGACTCCCTTTAATCCGATAATTTGCGGCAGAATCAGTAAAGAGGCCAGAATACAGACAAAGGTTCTGCTGAAGGATACCAGTGCAGATGTTTTTCCATCAGAAAGTGCCGTGAACAGCGAAGAGGTAAATACGTTATAGCCGCTGAAAAGATAGTTGATGCCAAACAATGCAAATCCCGTAACTGTCATTGCAAAGGTATGACTGCTTTCTGAGACAAATACTGATGTAATCGGCTTCGCCAAAAGGATGGATGCCACCGCCATAAAACCGGAGGATATTTTTACAAACCGGTTACTGATATGGTAAACGTTACTTAATTTTTCACTGTTCTTTGCTCCGTACTGGAAGCTGATAACCGGTGCCACACCCATGGAAAATCCAAGATACAGCGCATTGAATAAAAACTGTCCGTATAAAATGATGGTAATTGCAGCTACCCCGTCTGCTCCAACCATACGCATCAGAATAATATTAAAAAGGTATGTAATTACTGCATTGGAAAGGTTCGTTACCATCTCGGAAGAACCGTTGGTGCAGGACTGCCACAATGCTTTTCCATCCCAATGGAAGCGGGTAAAATGAAGTCCTTTTCTTTTCACAAGGAAATAGATGACTCCCACTACCGCAGGAATCATCTGTCCGATGCCTGTTGCAATAGCTGCTCCGGCAATGCCAAGCTGCATTGGTCCCATAAAGACATAATCTAAGATTGCATTGGCTACACCTCCGGCAGTAATCAGTCCGAGTCCATATGCAGGTTTTCCTGCAGTTACAAAGAAACACTGAAATAAACTCTGCAAAATACAGCACGGTCCAAAATACATCATATCAATAAGATATGTTTTCCCATTTTCGAATAAAGAGTCGTCTGCTCCTAATGCATATACAATCGGTTTATGAAAAAGTAATACAATAACCAGCAGCACCAGGCTTACAGCAACTCCTACCACTGCAAGAAAAGTAAAGTTCTCACACGCTCCCTTTTCATCTCCCTCACCCATTTTTCTTGCTACCACTGCACTTCCACCGGTTGCTAACATAACACCGATTGCAATGAGAATACAAATAACCGGCCATACAATATTGACTGCAGAAAGAGCGCTTTCTCCTACCAGTCTTGACACAAAGATTCCATCTATGATTGTATACAATGACATAAATACCATCATAATCATAGATGGCAATGCAAATTTCAATAAGGATAATGTTTTAAAGTTCTGATTTAATGAATTCGACATGATAACCTCCTTGTCTTATGAATCACTATTTGCTATCATAAACTATATGGTAACCATATAGTCAAGGAGATTTTTTTAATGAGTAGAAATGAATATCTGACCACCGGAGAAGTTGCCCGGATGATGGGCACTACAAAAAATACACTGTTTCACTACGACCAGCTTGGCATTTTTTCACCCGAAGCAAGAGGGGGCAATGACTACCGCTACTACACCGTCCGCCAGATGGATGTGTTAGATGCCATTATCACGCTGCGGGAACTTGGCATGCCTCTGCCGGAAATTAAAGAATACATGGAACACCGAAGCCCGGAAAATTATGCCACACTTCTTACGAAAGAAAACGCTGTCATCGAACAGCAGATTCGTGCATTAAAAGAAAAACAGAAGTGGATTCAAAGACAGCAGAAACGAATTAAAACCAGCCTGACTATAAATCCGGATATCATTGAAGAAGTCTCTCTGCCAGGATTTTATATTGCAGCACACCCGATCAGTTCTTCCGATGATAAAACCATCTCCGTAAAAGTCAGTGAGCTTCTGAACTCCTATTATGAAAGCAAGGAAACTACTGGTTTTACAGTGCTTTATATCCAGATGGAGCGTGACCTTGCCCGGGGTGCCCACAATCTTTATCACGAGGTATGCCTTGCCATGCAGACCCCTCCCAAGAAAATGCCTTACCGGATTCTTCCGGCTTCTAAATGTCTCGCCGCCTATCACCTGGGAGACTGGGATGATATTTCACTTGCCTATGACAGGCTGCGCAGCTACATGAAGCAACACCAGATTACTTCATCCGATGGCAGATTCTATGAAGAAGAATTGATTAACGCTACCATGACGGATAAACGAAGTGAATATCTTACCCGCATTATCGTCAGAATCTAAAAAGCAGCATTACAGTTTCATTTTCCTCTACATTTGCTTATCTATTTTACAGTGCCCCAAGAATCTCTTTTGCCCAGTCTATCTGCTCCTTTGTAGGCGGGTCTACGCCTTCTAACTGGTATGGAATTCCAAGTTCCTTCCATTTAAAGACGCCTAAGGTATGATATGGCAGCACTTCCACCCGCTCTACTGTCTTAAGGGTATCAAGAAAACTTCTTAAGCGGTAAAGCTCGTCCTCTTCTGTTGTAATACCCGGCACCAGCACATGGCGGATCCACATTGCTTTGCCATGGTCTGATAAATAAGCTGCCATTTCCAAAATATTCTGATTCGTCTGTCCGGTGAGTTTCCGGTGTGCCGCATCATCCATATGCTTAATGTCTAACATAAAGAGGTCTGTATATTTCATCAGCTCATCAAATTTACTTTTAAATGGTTCTTCCAAGGAAAATGGATTGCCGGAGGTATCGAGACAGGTATTTACCCCTTTTTCTTTTGCCAGCCGGAACAGTTCTGTTACGAAATCTATCTGTAAAAGAGCCTCTCCACCGCTTATGGTGATTCCGCCCTTTTCTTTCCAATATGTTTTATAGCGAAGTGCCTTTTTTAACACTTCTTCCGGTGTCATCAGCTCTCCGCCATCTTTCGCCCAGGTATCCGGGTTATGGCAGTACTGACATCTCATATTACAGCCTTTTAAAAATACAATATATCTTACACCCGGCCCATCTGCCGAGCCAAAGCTTTCTACAGAATGGATGCGTCCTTTTATTTCACTCATATTGCCTCCTATACACCAAAATACTTACGGATGTTTAACAACCTATGATAAAAATGTGCAGGCTTTTTTTCATTAAGCCTGCACATTCTGCTTTACCTGAATCGCGGAAAATCGTATACTCCCCGCAGTTCGGTTACTGTCTTAAATTACATACGCTCATGACAGGTACGGGCAATAACATCAAGCTGCTGCTCTTTTGTCAGGTCGATGAACTTAACTGCATAGCCGGATACACGGATTGTGAAGTTTGCATACTCTTCTTTCTCCGGATGCTCCATTGCATCAATAAGCTTTTCTTTGCCAAATACATTAACATTCAAATGATGTGCACCCTGATCAAAGTATCCGTCCATTACATTTACAAGGTTATCGATTCTTTCCTGCTCGTTGTTTCCAAGTGCGCCAGGATTGATGGTCTGTGTATTGGAAATACCATCTAATGCCCACTCATATGGAAGCTTGGTCAGAGAGTTTAAGGAAGCTAAAAGTCCGTTCTGCTCTGCACCGTAAGATGGGTTAGCTCCCGGTGAAAGTGGTTCGCCGGCTTTACGTCCATCCGGCATAGCTCCGGTTGCTTTACCATATACTACGTTAGAAGTAATGGTAAGGATAGAAGTTGTAGGCTCAGAATCACGATAAGTATGATGTTTCTTTAATTTATCCATGAAAGTCTTAAGCAGCCATACTCCGATTTCATCTGCACGGTCATCATCATTTCCGTACTTCGGGAAGTCTCCTTCGATTTCGAAGTCTTTTGCAAGTCCGTTCTCATCACGTACGACTTTTACTTTTGCATATTTGATTGCAGAAAGAGAATCGATAACATGTGAAAATCCTGCAATACCGGTTGCAAAAGTTCTCTTTAAGTCGGTATCCATCAGAGAAAGCTCTGCTGCTTCATAGTAATATTTATCATGCATATACTGAATCAGGTTCAGTGTATTTACATAGATGTCTACTAACCAGTCCATCATCTTGTCATATTTTGCCATTACTTCATCATAGTCAAGATATTCAGCTGTAATTGGTGCGTAGTTTGGTCCTACCTGCTCGCCTGATTTTTCATCAACACCACCGTTGATTGCATAAAGCAGACATTTTGCAAGGTTTGCACGAGCACCGAAGAACTGCATCTCTTTACCTGTCTGTGTAGCAGATACACAGCAGCAGATTGCGTAATCATCGCCCCATACCGGTTTCATTGCATCATCGTTCTCATACTGGATTGAGCTTGTTTCAATCGAGATACGTGCTGCATAATCACGGAAGGTCTGTGGCAGTCTGGATGAATAGAATACAGTAAGATTTGGTTCCGGTGCCGGTCCCATATTCTCTAAAGTATGAAGGAAACGGAAGTCTGTCCTGGTTACCATGGAACGTCCGTCTACACCTGTTCCTGCTACATCAAGGGTTGCCCATACAGGGTCACCGGAGAATAACTGGTTATAAGAAGGAATACGTGCGAATTTAACCATACGAAGTTTCATTGTGAAATGGTCAATCAGCTCCTGAGCCTGCTGCTCGGTAAGAATTCCCTTATCCATATCTCTCTTAATATAAATATCAAGGAAAGTAGAAACACGTCCTACTGACATTGCTGCACCGTTCTGTGTCTTGATTGCTGCAAGGTATCCGAAGTATAACCACTGAACAGCCTCTTTTGCATTGGTTGCAGGTCTTGAAATATCATATCCGTAAATCTCAGCCAGTTTCTTCATGTCTTCCAGACATTTAATCTGCTCTGCAATTTCTTCTCTTAAACGGATGACATCATCTGTCATCTGTCCGCATCCGCAGTTGGCTTTGTCTTTCTTCTTCTCAGCGATTAAGTAATCCAGTCCGTATAATGCTACACGGCGGTAATCACCTACAATACGTCCACGACCGTAGGTATCCGGAAGACCTGTTAAAATCTTAGCATGACGAACCTTCATCATTTCCGGTGTATAAGCATCAAATACAGCTGTATTGTGTGTCTTATGATACTTGGTGAAAATTTCTTTTAATTTATCATTTACTTCATAACCGTAGGTCTCACATGCCTGAACAGCCATCTTGATTCCACCATATGGCATGAAAGCTCTCTTTAATGGTTTATCAGTCTGAAGACCAACTACCTGCTCTAAATCTTTTAAGCTTTCATCAATATATCCCGGACCA
>OFMC01000650.1_pt1 | contig 34266 bp, 30 predicted proteins | sample 1541271 | NCBI WGS metagenome assembly OFMC01 (sample SAMN04209252, study PRJEB22552) | human gut metagenome | biome: gut; material: feces | host: Homo sapiens | place: USA: Oklahoma | reverse complement strand
GAAAAAGACGCGGCTGGCTGCCGCGCCTTAAACCGTAATTATTATTGTAGGAGGAGATCGGGCGGTATTGTACGTTGGAAGCCTATCAGCCGCAGTACTCTATGGTTGTCCGCACAAATGAAGAACAGATGAAGTGGGCGGCTGAACAGGGCATGGGCGTCATGACATACGGTTCTCTGGGCGGCGGGATCTTAACAGGAGCATTCCGGAAGCTGACAACCTTTGAAGCCACGGACAGTCGGAACCGTTTTTATAAGCACTTCCAGGAGCCAATGTTCTCTAAGGTTATGAAGGTCCTGGAAGTCATGGATCGGATCTCCGCTGATCGGGATAACGTGCCCCTGTCTCAAATCGCACTGAACTGGTGCGCACAGAAGGAATTTGTTTCTTCCTGTATTGTCGGTGCGCAAAGCAGACGGAAAATCGAAGAAAACTGCGCCGCCTATCAGTGGATGCTGACTTCGGAAGAAATCGCCTTGCTGGATGCGGCGATCGAGCAGTATCTGGTGGAGCAATAAGCTGATAGCGAAGAACTGAGGGAGAGGGGGCTTTCGTCCGGCCCGAAAAGCTTGCTTTTAGGGATCGAAACCGTTTGGAAGCCTTCTCTCCTGAACGATATACAAGTGGTACAGCTTTAAAATGCATATTGAGAAATGATGATCATTGCCGCAAACGCTGTGCAAATAGCACAAAAAATGTTAAATATTTATAAAAAATCTCACAATTGAAAAACAAGAAATAGTATGATATTTTAAAAAAAGCCAATTTAGATCGTTTGTGATTTTTTTCGCATTCCAATCCATTGCTGTGGCAACCGTCCGGTTTGGCCAGATGCGGCCTGGTCCGCAAGATGGAACGCCATAGATTTTGGTTAAAACATTCTCTTGTACCGGCGCAAAGTCTGTTGAGATTTTGATGTTTTTACATGTTTTAATCAGTGCTCGATTCGGAGCACTCTTTTAACCCCCTGTTTCGTGCACGAACACGGAAATGGCAATGAGATACGATACGTGAGGTCAGTGTAATGGTAACCGTTGAAATGGTGGCAAAGATGGCCGGTGTGTCGCGTGGAACCGTTGACCGCGTTCTCCACCATCGGGGAGAGGTCAAGAGCGAAACTGCCGAGAGAGTTCGACAGGTCATGCGCGAGTTGGATTTTCAGCCGAACACATTGGGCCGAGCTTTTTCAATAGCGAAAAAGAGAAACCGGATCGGGATCTTTCTATCAGCGCGTGAACCGGACTTTCAAGAACAGATCAAGCAGGGCATAGAAGACGGTGTCGCCTATGCACAGCAGCATGGAATCGAAGCTGTGATCGAAGTGGTTTCTCCGGATGATGAGCTGCTGTATTTGCAGAAGATCGATGAGATGATCGCTTCCGAGGTTCAAGGGATCGTTTTACGCGGGATCGAGTCCAAGGCGTTTGACGAACGGCTTCAGATCCTGAAGAATCAGGGAATTCCTGTTTTTACGTATAACCAAGATGTGCGGCCGGCACTGAGAAACTGCTATGTGGGCATTGACTCCTGCCGCGCCGGAAAATGTGCGGCGCTTTTGATGCGGCAGATCTCCCCACCTGACGGATACGCCTTGATCGTGGGCGTAACGCCCCAGCATAAGGACAGCGAAAAACGGATAGAGGGATTTCTGGAGCAATGGGGCCTTGCCCCAAAGGCATCGTCAGGATACCGGATCATTTATGGAGAAGGCTATCATGATGTTGCATACGCTCGTACGCGGGATGCCTTGAATGAGATGCCGAACATCACGGGTATCTTCGTCAGCGGCGCGGGCCTGAGCGGCGTAGCGCAGGCGGTATACGAACGAGGGACCGCCGATGTTCAAAAGGTTGTGGGGTTTGACGCCACACAGCGAAATATTACCTACATGAAGAATGGCACAGTCCAATTTTTGATTGATCAAAGTCCTTATCAGCAGGGATATAAAGCGGTCCAACTGCTTGTAGATTATCTGTTTGAGGGGCGAGCGCCTGATGTGTCCTGTTATTATCTCGACGCACATATCAAAAATGCTTTCAACTGCTGAGTTAAAGGCGCCTTGAGCTGCTACCCGTCAAGACAATTTCGTTAAGCGTGCTTTCAAGACGCTTAATACGTTCCTCTGCCCAACGGGCTGCACATGGAGTGGGCGATCAAGGCGGCCAAAGCAGGAAAATACATTCTCTGTGAAAAGCCCCTCGCCATGAACGAAGAGCAGGTAAAGAAAATGTTTGTCGCTGTAAAGGCCAACCATGTCTTGCTGGAAGAGGCTTATGCGTACCGCCACGCGCAGTTGGCCCAGCGTGTCAGTTTATCGATAGCGGCGAGATCGGTCGGATCCGCTATCAGAAGGGGGTGGCGTGATTTTGAACGCTTCTTCCTTCGCAGCGCTGGACCCCAATGCGGGGCGGGCAACATACAGTGCCGCAAAGGCTGCCGTGAAAAATCTCAGCGCATCCATGGCGGCGGAGTTTGCGGCCGCCAATATCCGGGTGCTGGCCTATGTGCCGGGTATGATCGCAACAGAGATCGCTGCGGAGAGCATTGAGAAGTACGGTGATGCGCTGTTGGCGGACATCCCGTGCCGCCGCTTCGGTACGCCGGAGGACCTGGGAAAGGTATTGGTGTTTTTGGCCTCGGATGCCGCAGGCTACATGAATGGCTGTCATGTTGAGATCAGCGGCGGAAAGCGCTGTGTGCAGAATCCTCAGTTTTCCTATCAATAAGCGAAACAACATATATAAACGTGTAAGACAGGCTGTCCGTTTAGGGCAGCCTGCCTCGTTTTTTGCTTGGAATATAGCTCTTGGCGATATACTGACGATCTTAATGACGCAGGAGAATGTTTCACGGAGAAGCGCTTGGTTCTCGTTGTCCCTTATGCTTTTTGTGTCGGAGCGGTTCTGTTCTGCCAAATCAGCCAACCTGCTCCTGTTCCACCACCGCGTCAATCGGTATTTGCTGGGCGACGAGATAGGGCCAGACCGGGCCGTCGATGTCCGCCGGAGCCTCTTCTATAACAGCGGGAAGGTCCTCCGGCTTGGCGTGGATGTTTGCCACCTGAGGCGGGGCTTTCCATTGCCTGAAACTGAGACTCTGCGGTGTCCAGTACCTTCTTGCCGACGATGATGGCGGCCTTTATGACGGGAAGGGAAATCCCTATGTCTTGCGGTAGCGGGGACGGCGTGTTAAAATGGCAGAAAAGGGGGTGGGAGAATGGCCTGGTATGTCTATATGCTCTGCTGCGGGGACGGCAGCCTGTACACCGGCTCCACCACCGACGTGGCCCGTCGGCTCCGGGAGCACCAGAACGGGACCGGGGCCAAATACACTCGCGCCCGGCCTCCGGTGTCGCTGGCCTACACAGAGGAGGCTCCGGACCGCTCCACCGCCCAGCGCCGGGAGGCGGCTATCAAAAAGCTACCCCGGAAACGGAAACTGGCGCTGATCGAAGGAGGTACACCATGAACCTGAAAAAACGCTTGGTTCTGGGAGTGTTCATCTCCACGCTGTTGGCTTTTTCGGCGTACTATGCGGAATACCTGCCATTTACCGGTAAGTGGATCGCCGCTTACCGCATGGACCGGTATGCACAGGAACAGTACCCGGGATTTCACTGTGGAAAGGTGTACTTCAATCCGTGCGGAGCGCCGTATGAAGCGGTTTTGACAGGAGATTCCGGGCAAGAAGTGGAACTGGGGTGCGGCTATGACGGACTGATCGGCGATCCGCTCCGGGCGGAACGCTGGATGCAGAACAATCATATCTCAAAAGTAATGTGGGCACTCAATCGGCTGGAACAGGGAAGCTACGGCAATGTAAGCTGCCAGTGGCGATATGATATGCCGGAGCGGCCGGTGTTTGTATTGAAGGCGCAGATCAGAGAGCCGGAGACCGTTCCATTCCCGGAATCAGAGACGGCCCTCCGGGAGAAAATGGTAGCAGCGCTGGCAAGCTATTGGGCTGCATTGCCGGAATCGGCCCAGGCAGATATAACAGATGTGGAGGCAGTGTACAGGCACTATGCCACGAAGCGGGAAGAACAACAGCCCTATGACAACAGCTTTTATATTGTCCATGTTTCCGTGACCAATGGCGTCTTACCGATAGAGCGGATCATGACAGCGGCTATGAAAGAAGAGAAGATATGAGCGCAATGAGGCGAAAGAACCGGGAACTGAGGCGTTCGTCACAGAGCGCAAAAAGCCACGGTGCCATGAGCAATGCTCGTGGCACCGTGGCTTTTATTGAGAAATCTGTTTTTCTACCGGGGCCTTTCGCTTCGGCGGAAAGCCCAGAAGACAGAGAAGCGCACCCAAAAGTGGATGGAAAATCGGTTTTTGATTCCACTTTATGATCCGATAGAGAAACGGCCTGAGAACCGAGTATACATTCCCTACATCTACAAAGAAGGCGGTACAAACAAAGAGTGAGGACAGGATACCGCAGAGAACAATGGCCAAAAGGCCCCGGCGAAGACAGCGGACCCACGGCTTTTCCGGGAGCTTGACTGCCGCGGCGAGAGACAATACTTGTACCAGCGACCAGCCCAGAAGCAATAAGAATACGGGCCGCACCACATACATCAAAGCTGCGGCCCAACGCGGGTCATAGTGGAAGCTTTGGATATCCTGGGCTGTGGGCAGGAAAAACCGATACAGCAGATAGATGGCCGCAGTCAGCCCGCAGCCTGCCGCAGCTTGGATCAGAGCAGTTTTTCGACCTTCTGGCACCGGCGGGCCATAGAGGACAGCGTTGGCGTCTGTATCAAAAATCTCCGCTAACCGCAGGATCTGATCCACATCGGGCCGGGTGCGGCCATTTTCATAGTTGGAAACTGTCTGCCGGGTGACAAACAGCTGCTCTGCCAGTTCCTCCTGCGTCAGATGCTTTTGCTGACGCAGATCCCGGATGTTTTTTCCAATGTCACGCATCATGCCTCACCTCAGCGCCAGTCTATCAGAAGCCGGGAGAAATGTCACGCAAGGAATCCTTTCCATGGTGCGCTTTCAATGGAAAAAGCTTGCTCAGTTCGCCCGGAGGTGAATGGAGATGTTCTCCAATCCGTAAAATGGCTCGGCGGCGGTGGGGGTCAGCCCCTCCAGCACATCAGACTCGTACAGTGCGGAGACTGTCTTGAAGCAGATGGGCAGAATGGGAGCCTGACTCTGCAGGTACCGGCACAGGCCACGAACCGCCGTTTCCCGGTTTCCTCCGGAGCGGCAGCCCTCCAAAAGCTGATCGCACTGTGGATCGCTCCATCCACCGTAATTGAGACTGCCGCCGGTGGCGAGCAGGGAGGAAACGTTCCAGTCCGCCGTCAGCCGAACCTCACCGTAATAAAGGTCAAAGCGGCCAGCGGCCAGTGCGGCGGTGTATTCCTCCCAAGGCAGCTCCACGGTTTCTGTGGCAGCGCCGGCGGCGGTGAAGGCGGCGGCAATCTGCCGGGCCATGGAGACTTTGAAGCTGTTTTCACTGTTGACCAGCAGGCGCAGTGTGCGGCTGGGTCGGGTCTCACAGGCATTCAGAGCATCGGTGAAGGCCACCACGGAATCTGTCTGCTCCAAGTCTGCCGGATAGAGAGGGGACACCGGAGAAACGGGGAACTGCGCTGCCTTAGCGTGGCCGGAAAGTAAGCTGCTCACCAAGGCCCTGCGGCTGACGCCCAGAGAAAGGCAGCGGCGGAACGCGGCATCGTCCAGCCCCTTTGCGGAGACATTGATCCCAAGATACTGAAACACGGTGGTGTCGGCATCATCGTAGCTGACGCTGCCGGAAACGGCAACAGGGTCCGTGCCGGTGAGATCTGCCACGATCAGCTGCACATCCCGGGAAGAAAAGCGGTAGAGCATGGACTCCTGATCCGCTGTACCGGTGAGGGAGATCCGCTCCACCGGCTGACTGAGGTGCCGCCACCAGTTCTGACTGGCGATCAGACAGCTTTCGCTGCTTTCATCATAGAGGTAAGGACCGGTTCCCAGAGGGACGCTGTGCTTCTCTGTGCCGGACTTCAGAATGGGAATGTCCAGCAGAGCGGGCAGACCGGTATTGGGGCGGTTGAGGGTCAGGGTCACCGTACCGTCCCCGGCGGAAATGCTTTTGACATCCGACAGCCGTCTGGCGTAGCGGGCGGAGCTGCGGGCGGCGTTGAGGGTGGTCTTCACGTCGGCGGCGGTGAGGGGAGATCCGTCAGAAAACACCACGCCGTCACGGAGGGTCAGCTTGTAGGTCAGCGTTTCCGAATCGTAGGTGTAGGATGCGCACAGCAGCGGCTGGGGCGTGAAGGTCTGATCCAGCCGGAATAGTCCCTCATAAAGGAGGGAGGCCACCGTCTGCTGAACGCCGTCGGGACAGGTGAGGGGATTCAGCGGCTGCCCCTCTAAATAGGGCAGGGCGAACACGGCGGGCAGACCGCTGTGTTCTTCCTCTACGGGGGTCTCCTCCGACGGAAAGGGCAATTCATCTGCGGAGGATTCGTCGATCTGGGCGCAGCCGGTCAGAAGGGAGAGGGTCAGAGTCAGGACCGCCGCCCAGGCGGTGATTCGTTTCATAGGCCCTCCTTCAGAGAAATGACGGCCACTTGGACGCCTCGCTGATCGCCCATTTTCCGGTGCGACCAGAACAGGTCGGGGCGGCAGGCGGTGCAGATGTCGGAGACCTCGATCCGCTCCGGCAGCAGCCCGGCGCGCAGCAGCCATTGGCGGTTCAGCCCGGCCAGATCCACATGGAATTTGGGACCTTTCACTGTGATATAGGCGTCGGCATCCGCTCCCAATGCGGCTTGCATGGCCTCCGGCACATCTCCGTCTGTCTCGAAGCAGCAGGGGCCGATGCAGGGACCCAGCGCCGCCAGCAGCTCAGCGGGACGGCTCCCATAGGCCGCACCCATGGCTGCCACGGTTTTCTCCACGATCCCGGCGGCGCAGCCCCGCCAACCGGCGTGAACGGCGCCGATGGCCTGATGGACGGGATCATACAGCAGCACGGTGCCGCAGTCGGCGGAAAAGACTGTCAGGGGCAGACCGGGGACGTTGGTGATGAGAGCATCCACATCTGTGTAGTCCCGGGGACGGAGCAGACCCTTCCCGGCGTCCTCTGCCGTGACGGTGCGGATGTTGGCTGTGTGGGTCTGCTGACTGAGGACCGCACGGGTCTCGTCCAGGCCCAAAGCGGCGAAAAAGCGGCGGTAATTTTCCCGCAGCTTTTCCGGGCCGTCCCCCTGTCCGGGGCGGAGGTTCAGGCTGTCCCACGGTGCGGGGGACACGCCGCCCTTCCGGGTGGAAAAGCCGTGAGGGACATCATTCAAAACATCGGCGGTGAACCACACCAGACCGGTTTGCTCATGCTGTTGAAAGGGCATAGTTAACCTCGCTTGTTCTCTTAAAAAATGCCCTCTGGAAAGCCAGAGGGCAGGGATATGATATTTTCTGGAGTTCCCGTTCCCCTTTCGGCAGTGGGAAAGGGAAACGGGGAACTGATCAACGCCGCAGGGCGGCGCGGTTTGCACGGGATCTTACAGATCCGGGTGATACTCCTTGCAGGTGCACTTCTTCCACTTCAGCCCGCTGCCGCAGGGGCAGGGATCGTTGCGGCCGATCTTGATGGTCTTTTTCACGGGCTGCTTTTTAGGCGTGGTGCCGTCGCCGCCCACGTTTTCCACGGTGGCCTTGGCTACACGCTCCCGCTTGACCTCCTCGTCCTTCCGCAGACGGACGGAGTACAGCCGGCGGACGGTCTCATCCTGAATGGCGGAGACCATTTCCTCAAACATTTCCAGAGATTCCCGCTTGTAGACGTCCACGGGGTTGTTGTTGCCGTAGCCCTGGAGCCGGACGCCCTGCTTCAGATCGTCCATGGCGTCGATATGATCCATCCAGTATTCGTCTACCACCCGGAGCATGATGACCCGCTCCAACTCCCGCATGATGGGCGTGGTGACCTCCTGCTCCTTGGCCTCGTAGGTCTTTTCGGCGGCAGCGATAAACGCCTCGTCGAAGTCCTCCTGGGTCTTGGAGGGGATTTCCTCGTCGGAGAATTCCACGGCACCCTTGGCGAAGTAGATACCCTCCATGCCCTTGAGCATCTCGTGATACTGGGCGGCGTCCAGCTGCTGATTTTCACCGAAGGCCAGCGCCACATGGTTGCTGACGGAGGTGTGCATCATGTTCAGCACGGTCTCCTTGATGTCCAGACCGTCCAGCACCTGACGGCGCTGGGCGTAGATGATCTCGCGCTGCTTATTCATGACGTCGTCGTATTCCAGAACGGACTTACGGGACTGGAAGTTGCGGCTCTCCACGGTGGTCTGGGCGTTTTCAATGGCACGGGTCAGCATCTTATTTTCGATGGGGGTATCCTCGTCCAGATCGAATTTCTCCATCATGTTCTGGATGCGGTCGCCGCCGAACAGACGCATGAGGTCATCTTCCAGAGAGATATAGAACCGGGTCTCGCCAGGGTCGCCCTGACGGCCGGCACGGCCACGGAGCTGATTGTCGATCCGGCGGGATTCGTGGCGCTCGGTGCCGATGATGAACAGGCCGCCGGCCGCACGGACCTTTTCAGCCTCTTCCTTGATGATGGCCTTGTGATAGGCCATCCGCTCGGCGAACAGCTTCCGGGCGGCCAGAATATCTTCATTGTCGGTGTCAGCGTAGCCGGTGGCGTCCACGATGACTTCCTCAGAGTAACCGGCCTTCACCAGATCGGCCCGGGAGAGGTACTCGGCGTTGCCGCCCAGCATGATATCCGTACCACGGCCGGCCATGTTGGTGGCCACGGTGACGGCGCCCAGCTTACCGGCCTGAGCCACGATCTCGGCTTCCTTCTCGTGGTTTTTGGCGTTCAGCAGATTGTGCTGAATGCCTTCCCTTTGGAGCAGGTGGCTCAGCAGCTCGTTCTTCTCGATGGACACGGTACCCACCAGAACGGGCTGGCCCTTCTCGTGGCACTCCTTTACCTGCTGGATGACCGCCCGGAACTTGCCCGCCTCGGTCTTGTACACCACGTCATGGTGGTCCTCACGCTGGTTGGGACGGTTGGTGGGGATCTCCACAATGTCCAGATTGTAGATGGTGCCGAATTCCTCCGCCTCAGTCATGGCGGTACCGGTCATACCGGACAACTTATCGTACAGACGGAAGTAGTTCTGGAAGGTGATGGTAGCCAGGGTCTTGTTTTCACTGTTGACGTTGACGTGCTCCTTGGCTTCGATGGCCTGATGGAGACCGTTGGAGTACCGGCGGCCAAACATGAGACGGCCGGTGAACTCGTCCACGATGATGACCTCGCCGTCCTTCACCACGTAGTCAATATCCCGCTTCATGGTGCCGTGGGCCTTCAAAGCCTGATTGATGTGGTGGTTCAGCGTGGCGTTGGAGGGGTCGGACAGGTTCTCCACATGGAAGAATTCCTCCGCCTTGGCAATGCCGGAAGCGGTGAGGGTGGCTGTCTTGGCCTTTTCGTCCACGATATAGTCGGCATCGATGTGGGAGTCCTCTTCCTCCTTATCGTCCACCTGCACAACTACCTTTTTCTTCAGGCGGGAGACGAACATCTCCGCCATATCGTACATCTGGGTGGACTTTTCGCCCTGACCGGAGATGATCAGGGGAGTACGGGCCTCATCGATCAGGATGGAGTCCACCTCGTCCACGATGGCGAAGCTGTGGCCCCGCTGCACCAGCTCGCTGGAGTAGATGCACATATTGTCCCGCAGGTAGTCGAAGCCCATTTCGTTGTTGGTGCCGTAGGTGATGTCGGCGGCGTAGGCCTCCTTACGCTGCTGGGAGGTCAGGCCGTGGATAATCAGGCCCACCTTCAGACCCAGGAAGCGGTGGACCTTGCCCATCCACTCGGAGTCACGCTTGGCCAGATAGTCATTGACGGTGACGACATGGACGCCCTTGCCCGTCAGCGCGTTCAGATAGGCGGGGAGGGTGGCCACCAGGGTCTTGCCTTCACCGGTCTTCATCTCGGCGATCCGGCCCTGATGCAGCACGATGCCGCCCACCAGCTGCACCCGGTAGGGACGCATACCCAGCACACGGTCCGCGGCCTCCCGCACGGTGGCAAAAGCCTCCGGCAGAATGTCATCCAGAGTTTCACCGTTGGCAAGACGCTCCTTGAACTCCGGAGTCTTGGCCTGAAGCTCTGCATCGGTGAGGGCCTTGTATTCATCGCCCAGCGCCTCGATCTTATCCACAATGGGGTAGATGGATTTCAGCTCCCGGGAGCTGTAATCACCAAAGATGGATTTTAAAAGTCCCATAGGTTATAAAACATCCTTTCGCACTCCCGTCCGTTTCCGGGCGGAAGGAAAATATACCATGTATAAGTGGGTGCGCACATAAGCACCCACAGTAAAACAAGCATACTATATCATATTCGCTCTGGGATTGCAAAGAAAAATGGGAAAGATACGAAAAAAGTTTACAAAATATCTGCGCGGTTGAGAGGATAATCGTTTAACAACTTTTTACAGCCGTCAGAATCGGGGAGCGGAAAGCCGGAAGCAAGGCTATTTAATGTCAAATTCCGCCGCCAGCGCAAAATCCACGACCCGCTTGTCATGTTCCGTCTCGTTTTCATGAAACTCAAAAAACCACTTGACCGCCCGGTAGTGGCCGGTATCAAGAGAGCCGTATCGGTCGGCCCACTGGAAGGTCATTTCCCTCGGCATGTCTTTTTCAAAAATTACAAAACAGATTTTATAGTTCCCTATTATAACAGACGTGGGAGAATAAAAAAAGTTCCGGCATATTCCGGCAAACCCGGCAAAATGACCGGAGAAGTTCACGAAACCTTTCTTGTGCTTTCCGGGGCCTTGTGTTAAGATGATCTTAACAGGAGAACAACGCGGAAAACCCGGACGAAAAAAGAAGGAGGCCCATTATGAAGCTGAACTTTTACGGCGCTGACCAGTGCGTGACCGGCAGCTGTCACTGTCTGGAGGTCAACGGCAAAAACATCCTGATCGACTGCGGCTTGCAGCAGGGACGGGACGAGGTAAACAACGAAGCCCTGCCCTTCCATCCCGGCAGCATCGACTTCGTGCTCATCACCCACGCCCATATCGACCATACCGGCCGGGTCCCCATGCTGGTGAAGCAGGGCTTTCAGGGCCGCATCCTCACCACCCGTGTGACGGCTAACCTCATGGACATCATGCTGCTGGATTCCGCCCACATTCAGGAGTCCGACGCTGAGTGGAAGAACCGCAAGGCGGCCCGTTCCGGCGCCCCCAAGGTGGAGCCGCTGTATACCATTGAGGACGCGGAAAATGTGAAGCAGTACGTCACCACCTGCGAATACGGCGAGGATGTGGAACTGTGCGAGGGCGTCAGCGTCCGATTTGCCGACGCGGGACATCTGCTGGGCAGCGCCTGCATCACCGTTACCGCCACGGAAAACGGCGTCACCAAAAAGCTGATCTTCTCCGGCGATCTGGGCAACGTGGATCAGCCCATCATCCGGAATCCCAGCCACTTTGCCGGGGCGGACTATGTGGTGATGGAGTCCACCTACGGCAACCGCAACCACACTGAGGTGTGGAGCTACACCGAGAACCTGGCGAAGATCATCGACGATACCATGGCCCGGGGCGGCAATGTGGTAATTCCCGCCTTTGCCGTGGGCCGCACACAGGAGCTCCTCTACTTCATCCGGGAGATCAAGGATAAGCAGTTGGTGAAGTCCAACCCGGATTTCCCGGTTTACATCGACTCGCCTCTGGCCCGCCGTGCCACCACCATCTTCACCGGGGATCTGGACGGCTATCTGGATGCCGACGCTCTGGCGCTGGTGCAGGACGGCACCCACATGTTCAACTTCTCCAACCTCCGCATGACGGAGACGGTGGAGGAATCCAAGGGGCTGAACGAGGACGGTATCCCCAAGGTCATCATCTCCGCCTCCGGTATGTGCGACGCGGGCCGTATCCGTCACCACCTGAAGCACAACCTCTGGAAGCCGGAGTGCACCATCGTGTTCGTGGGCTATCAGGGGGAGGGCACCTTGGGCCGCTCCCTGCTGGAGGGCGTCAGAAGTGTGAAGCTCTTCGGCGAGGAGATCGCCGTTCACGCCAAGATCGTGAACTTTCAGGGCCTTTCCTCCCATGCCGACCGGGATCACCTGCTGGCGTGGATCGCTGACATCAAGGCCCCCAAGCCCCAGCACGTGTTCATCGTCCACGGCGACCGGGAGGTGGCTCCCTACTTTGCCGAGAGCGTGGAAAAGCTGGGCTTTACTGCCCACGCACCGCAGTACACCGAGGTCTACGACCTGCTCGAGGATAAGATCGTGGCTCCCGGCTACCTGCCGGAACGGAAGGCCAAGGCCGTGGGCGGTCAGCGGGTCAGCTCTGCCTACGAGCGTCTGGTGGCGCTGGGTCAGCGGATGGTGGACGTCATCCGCCGCTCCAAGGGCCGGGACAACAAGACCCTTGGCCGCTGGGCGGATCAACTCCGTCAGCTTCTGGACAAGTGGGAGGAATCCTGATAGAATATACCTACCCGCAGGACGTACCGTGTGGCAGCGGGGGCGATGCTCCCCGCTGCCGCACATTTTCAGGACTTGTACGCCCGAAGGCAGAGGGATCTGAGCGAAGCGGGAAACCCAAACAGGGACCCACATACACGATTTTCCCTGCCGCCGCGGAATTGCGAATCATCTGAATCTAAATGAGGATAAAAGGGATAAAAGCCATGGAAGCATTGGAAAAAGGCAGCGTCTATACCGCCGTCATTGACGGCTATTCCAGCGAGGGACTGGGAATCGCCCGGGTAAATGGGGCTGTGGTGTTCGTGCCCCACGCCGTCCGGGGGGAGGAGATCGACCTCCGGATCACCAAGGTGATGAAAACCTCCTACGCCGGCGAGATCGTAAAGATCCATAATCCGTCTCCCGAACGCATGGAGCCGGAGTGCCCCTATGCCGGGAAATGCGGCGGCTGCGCCTACCGTCACCTCACCTATCCGGAGGAACTGTGGGCCAAGCGCCAGCGGGTGCAGGATGCACTGACCCGCATCGGCGGGCTGGAACTGACCGTGGAGGAGATCCTGGGGGCGAAAAACCCGGAGCATTACCGCAACAAGAGCCAGTACCCCGTGGGGGCTGACGGCTCCATCGGCTTTTTTCAGGCTCGGACCCACAAGGTTGTGCCCATCCGCCGCTGTCTGATCCAGACGGAGGCCGCCGACCGCACCGCCCAAGCGGTGGGGGAGTGGATGCGCCGCTACAAGATCTCCGCCTACGATGAGACCACCGGAAAGGGCCTCGTGCGCCATGTCTGCGTCCGGGTGAACCGGAAAGGCGAAAGCCTTTGCTGCGTGGTGGTCAACGGCAATAAGGTGCCGCGGGAGCCGGAGCTGGCGGCCTATGTCACCGCCGCTGTACCCCATACCGTAGGCGTCCTGCTGAACAGCAACACCCGCCGGGGCAATGTGGTCTTAGGAGACAAATATCGGACGCTGTTCGGCCGGAATTATCTGATGGACACCCTCTGCGGCCTGGAATTCAAGCTGTCCATGCCTTCCTTCTATCAGGTGAACCGAGATCAGGCGGAGGTGCTGTACGGCAAGGCGCTGGAATTCGCGGGCCTTACCGGGAATGAAACGGTATTGGACCTCTATTGCGGTATCGGTACCATTACCCTGTGTCTCGCGAAGGCGGCCAAACGGGTCATTGGCGCGGAGATCGTGCCCCCCGCCATCCGGGACGCCAAGGAGAACGCCCTCCGCAATCACGTCGAAAACGCGGAGTTTTTCTGCGGAGACGCGGCGGACATCGCTGCCAAGCTGGAGAGCGACGGCCTGCGGCCGGATGTGGTGACGGTGGACCCGCCCCGGAAGGGATTGGCCCCGGAGGTCATCGCTTCCGTGGCAGCCATGGGGCCGGAGAAGGTGGTCTATGTCTCCTGCGACCCGGCGACGCTGGGCCGGGACGTGAAGATCTTCCGGGAGTTCGGCTACGAAGCCAAGCGGGCCGCCGCCGTGGATATGTTCCCCGGCACCGCCCATGTGGAGACGGTTGTCTTGCTTTCCAAGGGAGAAATCGACTCGAAGAAAGTACGGGTGGAGTTCTCGTTGGAGGACATGGATATGTCAGGGTTCCAGAAGGGCGCGACCTATGAGCAGATTAAGGCGTATGTGCTGGAACATACGGGTCTGAAGGTATCTTCCCTGTATATCTCACAGATAAAGCGCAAGTGCGGGTTGGATGTGGGACAGAACTATAACCTGTCAAAGAAGGAAGATGCAAAAGTGCCGCAGTGTCCGCCGGAGAAGGAAGCGGCGATTATGGAGGCGTTGAAGCATTTTCAAATGATATAACCATTGCATTAAGAAGCGGGTAGTTTAGCTTTGTCTTTTTTCGTAGCTGTGCAATTCACTGTTTCGTGAATTTGTGAACAAAATGTTGTAAAAAAGTAAAATTAAAGTGCTGTAATATAGGTTAGGTGATGTGGTCAATTAATGACCATTTTATGAGGGAGGAAAAGATGGGAAATGCAATCATAAAAAAGGATATTTTGCTTGACCTTAGTGTTGGAAATGCTGGATTTGAGTTTTCTACATCGATAGCTGATGCAATGACAAAAGCAGAAGCAGAACTTGTGGTTTTAAATGAAACCGTAGATTCTATCAAAGGCCTTAAGTCGGATTGTGATAAACTGGATTACATTCTGGCGGCAAGTTCCGGTGCGTTGTGTGGTTTTATTGACATCTTTTTAGTGGGTAAGCCCGGTGAATCTCCGCTTGGCGATATTACGGATAAATGGTTTGCGGCCAGAACAATGGACTTCGCAAAACTATGTCATCCAGAGAAAAAGAACTTTGAAAGTCTTGATTCTGCATTAAGATTTTTGGAAAAAGAATTTAAAGTTCCTTATGACCAGACCGGACTCGGCGATGCTGGAAGGGCCGTTTTTGATTTGACTGCTAAAAACCATCATTTCAAATCGCTGGCGCACAATCCAAGCTTATTAGGGCTGTTCTTCTCTATTCTCGATCAGTTCAGCAATACATCCCATTTTATTACAGACGGTCAACTTATTTCCTTACAGCAAGCTGATGAAAAATGGGAGCTACAGGGCAGCAATATTCCAAGTAAATTGTTTTGTGGTTTTGCAAATTGGATAGGCCACCTTATTTCCGATGTATCTGGCTCATCGTCCAGTGCGGCTAAAGGAAATCGTGGTACAGGCCTTCCGTCTCCGTTATGGACATGGACTAATGATATTATTGCCATAAAGTCTAAATTGGGCCTTAGAGTGACTGAAACGGACAAGGCTATGAATGAACTGGCATTGAATATCTTTGACAAAGGTTATGATACCCGTTTTCAGACAGCACAGGCAATACCTGTATTTTTGAATGAGCTATTTGTTAGACTTATCTATGCCATTCGTCGTTTGTTTAGATATTTTTCTATTACGCCAAAGCCAGAGCGCTCTTTTGCACTTATGTGGAAGACATGTGAGCCGTTTTCAAATGCTACAGTTAAGCGAATGCTGACTGTTGCGCACGGTACATTCTGCTTGGTAGATGTCGGCGATGCAGTAGGTAGATCGTTTGTGGCTGGTGGAGGAGCATTCAATGCTGTAGAGTTCGTCCTGCGACTCAACGTTGTAGGTGTAGGTCGATTTGCTATATCCCTCTATGGTGAGACAAGGAGAGCAATCACATACAATCACGCTAAGAAGGAATCGGATTTTGCATCAAGGGAAATCGTTATAGTTACCAATTACATAGAAGGTCTGAAAATACTGGCTCGCCAGTACAATGACAGTCACCTGCTGATGTTTGTCAGTGATTTTGAAAAAAGCGATGCGTATGTAGAAGCTTTTGGAAAATCTGCAAAATTAGCTGAATTACGTAACGTTCCATCAAATAAAATTTTGAAAACCAAGTCGGATATCGACAATTACTTTGGAGGAAAAAGAAATGGCTAAGAAGTTATCAAAGCTTCAAATGGCGCAGCAAAAAGCTGAAGCTGCTGCGAAGAAAACAAATCAAAGAATCAACGAGCTTGGTGGACATACCAGTGCACTGTACACATCACTGACTACGATACAGTCTTTGTTTGACCGTATTCGTAATGTGCCTGAAGAAAATATGCTAAAGTATGAGAAACTGAAAGCCATCAGAGTGAACTGGAAACAACAGGCTGAGAAAATCGAGCTGGAATATCAAAAGGCAGAGGTAAAGGCTGCTGGTCAAGGAGCAGCAGGTGTTGGTGCGGGTGTTGCAGTTGTAGCACTCGGTCCTACAGCTGCTATGGGTATTGCGACCACATTTGGTGTGGCTTCTACCGGCACAGCAATATCTGCTTTAAGTGGTGCAGCAGCGACAAACGCTGCACTGGCTTGGTTAGGTGGAGGTGCTTTGGCTGCTGGTGGCGGTGGAATGGCCGCAGGAAGTGCATTCTTAGCTCTTGCGGGACCGGTTGGTTGGACGATTGCCGGTATTTCCGTTATGGCAAGCGGTTTAATGTTTTTTAAGACAAAGAGCGATAAGGAAAGGCTGGAAAATGTATATACGCTTATTAGCAATCGTGATATCAAATCGTATGAGTTGGCTATCGTTGAGTTAAGTGAGCGAATTACAAGAATTATAGATGAGTCTGGAAAATTGAATGAGGCCATCGCAAAGATTGAAACATTCGGAACAGACTATGCACAGATGACGGAAGAACAACAATATGAGTTGGGGGCGTATGTTAATTTGATGGAAGCCTCCACCATGCTGTTGGTTAATCCTATTTTGGGACTTCAGCCGAAGTATACAGAGCAGGACTTTGACAAGCTGTGCGCAGTTGAAAGCGATTTGTATAAACGCTATTTCAAGACTCACAAAACGATGGTTATTTCTATGGCCAACTTATTATATAAAGTTAAGCTCGATGATAAGGATAAAAAATTGCTGGCTAAGTCTTTGAAGAAAAACAAAGAATTTTTAGCTTCCGTGCAGATGACCAAGAAGGAATTGGACGCTGATGATATTTCTATGATTGAAAGAGCGTTGAATCACCGGTACAAATATAGTACATATTAAAAAAGCGAAAAAGCGTCTCGCCGCCGGAATCAAAATCCAGTGGTGAGGCGTTTCTGTTGATAAATGCTAGCTTTTCAAACCGGTGAGCTTACTTCATGTTCGGGGAAGACAACCTGACAAACCTAGATGGAGTGGGTAATCGCTATACGAATGTGAGGTGCCGAGAGGCGTGGCTTCTTTAGATCGGGGTTTACAATAGAGGCGAGTAGCATCCCTGGTGGCAAGGGGATTCCAAAGGGGAACGGCGTTCTCCTTTGTCTGAGGTGTTCAGAGGGGATAGAGTTCCCCTTTGACCGGAAGAATCCAAAGAAACCGGCGGTTTCGTGGCACACGACTTTCCCCGGAAAGTCTAGTGTGTTATACCTTTGTGGAGCAGATGGCAGCCGGAATTGTAGCACATCCTGAAAAGTGTGGCCACAGTTGCGGCGTTCTGGCGGGAAAGGTTGCCCCTTGCGGGGCAGCATAAGCGACAGAAAAAGGCTGGCAGGCGGTGCGGGCAAGCACTGTCTGTCAGCCGTGTCATTTGCGGAACAAAGGTATATCAAAGCCCCCGTCAGCCGCTGCTTCCCATCGTATCAGAACCACCACGGCAGCTTTCCGCGCAGGCTGTCCATCGCCTCGCCCTCCACCTTCTTTGTCCGGCTCTCGCTGAGATGGAAATGGAGCGCCGCGCCGATCAGCGGGTGCTCGATTCCATCGGTAAAGCCATAGCGGTACAGCAGATAGGTCTGCTCTCTGGCTGTCAGCTTGTCCAGCGCCGCATACAATTCTATCAGCTGCTCTTTTTGGATATAGATTTGCTCCGGCGTTTGGGTGTGAGGGTCGGCTATGGCTTCGATCCGCAGCATCCGTTCATCCTCTGAGAGAACGTCATCCAGATATACTCTCTGGAAGCCGGGGCCGTCTTTCTTATCCGCCATCCGTTGCTCAAATAAACCGAGGGCGGCGCGGATGCAGTCCGTCATGGCGTTGCGGAGCGCCGGTGCTGCATAGGTCAGAAATTTCATGCCGCGTCCCGCATCAAACAAAGGGATCGTGTTCAGCAGGCCGATACTTCCCTCCTGCATCAAATCATCCAAATCAATTCCAATATCATTTTCATCCAGCCCCATGTTTCGGTATTGCTCCAGCGCAATTTTTCGGATGAATCCCAGATTCTTTTCCAGCAGAATGTCACGGGCAGCCGTATCCCCTTTCTGTGCCAGTCTGCACAGCTGCTCATTGCTCCGGGTCGGCATTTTGCTTCTCCTGCGCGTGGTCTAAGGTGGATTGGAGAAATTCCGTCAGCGCCTGACCGAACTTGTCTAATGCTTCCTTTTGCACACCGTCCATCCCCGCTGCGCTCTGGGTGACGGCGGCGGAAATCATTTCGGGCGTGATGGTCGGAGTATGAACATCCGCCCCTTTGGTGAGTTCGGTAAACATCTGCTGAGTGATGCCCTTGGTCAAGGACTGCGCTGCTGTGAAATCGTTGCCGATCTCTTTCTTCACTTCCCGCAGCGCCGCCATAAATGTGTTCTGTATCATCGTCAGGTCTGCCTGATATACGGGAACTTTCTGCCGGTTGACAGTTCTGGCCGCCTGCACCGCAGCGTCTGTTTTATTGTTTCGGCGCAGCATGGCGCTGAGAGTAGTAAGCATCTGGTTCTGTCCGGCGAAACCGGCGGCCAGCGTATCGTCAAAATATTGTTCAATCATATAGGTGACTTCTGCAAAGCGAGGGCTTTCCAAAAGGCGGTTGACGATCTCTGCATTGGCTTTTCCGGTGTACAGATTCCGCGCCGCCTGCACCGACAGGCCCAGTTCTTCAATATCAAAATTTGTCCGGTCGGGCGTGTTGACTTCCCCCAGCAGGAAATCTGTGGAGACTTCAAACACTTTCGCAATGCGGAGCAAATGTTCTGTGCTGATCTTATCAGTCTTACCGCTGACAAACCGGCTGATGGCGCTCTCGGTGCTGCCGATGCGGGTCGCCAGCTGTGCCTGGGTAATTTTATGTTCCTTCATAAGCTCCTGCATCCGCTGCCGGATATTGCCGGGCAGATAGGCTCCCTCCATGTGACGCACCTCTCTTCTGAAAACTCTCTTTATCCATTATACCTGATAAAACCAGCGCGGGCAAATGCTTTCCGCTGGCTTCGCCGCTCTGAGGTCTTGCATTTTTGCAAGATTTCAGGGCGGCGTTTTTTCATTTCTTGCACTTTTAGCGGATTTTTCGGTTTATAGGCTTTTTCCCCGTATATTCAGGCAGACGGGCAGATACCGTCAATAAATGATGGAGGGCATAGCCTATGAATTTGTTTGAAACTGTAAAATCTGCTGTTACTGTGAAGCAGGCCGCCGAATACTACGGCTGTAAGGTCAACCGGGGCGATATGATCTGCTGCCCCTTCCACGATGACCGGCATCCCAGCATGAAGCTGAACAGGGATTATTTCTATTGCTTTGGCTGCGGGGCTACCGGGGATGTGATCGATTTTGTGGCGCGGCTGTTCGGCCTGAGCAGCTACGAGGCCGCAAAGAAGCTGGCCTATGACTTTGGCATCGACCCGGACAAGCCCCCGGCAGCGATGGCTTTGAAAAAGCCCTATCCGCTGGCGCAGGCTTTCCGCAACGATGAGATACACTGCCAGCGGGTGCTCTGCGATTATCTGCATCTGCTGGAACGCTGGAAGGTCGAATATGCCCCGCAATCGCCGGAGGATGAACTGGATGACCGCTTTGTGGAAGCCTGTCATATGATCGAGTATGTAAATGATTTGTTGGACGTTCTCATGTTTGCGGAACTGAAGCAGCGTGTGAAAGCGGTGGATATGCTGCTGAAGGACGGCACTATCACCGCGCTGGAGCAGCGGCTCAGACGTCTGGAAAAGGAGGTGCAGCACCGTGGCGAAGAACGAGCAATCGCGTGAGGCCAACCAGCCCATCTGGTTTGACGGCAAGAGTATCAATGAAGCCCTGTTTTGTGATGATTTTCTCGGCAGACACAAAATCATCTACACAAACGGGGCTTTTTTCACGCCTGATGGCCGCGTGACCGATGAGCTGCCACTGCGTGGAGAAATTTTTGAGGAACTGAAATGCTGTGCGGTCAGCAATATCCCCCGCAAAATCAGCAATATCGTGGAGCTGATGAAGCTGGCGGCGCTGGTAGAGGATTTCCCGCCGGAGGCTGACCGCATTCATCTGGCAAACGGCACGTTGTTTCTGGATGGCTCCTTTACGGAGGGAAAACCGGACATCGTGCGTTGCCGCCTGCCGGTGCTCTACAATCCCGATGCTCCCCCACCGACCCGTTGGCTGGCTTTTCTGGATGGGCTGCTTTACTCGGAGGACATTCCCACCTTGCAGGAGTTTATCGGGTACTGCCTGATTCCCAGCAACAAGGGCCAGCGCATGATGGTCATTAAGGGCAACGGCGGCGAGGGTAAAAGTCAGATTGGCGCGGTGCTGTCCACCCTGTTCGGCAGCAATATGAAAGATGGCAGCATCGGCAAAATCTCAGAGAATCGCTTCGCCCGCGCTGATCTGGAACACATTCTGCTGTGTGTGGACGACGATATGCGGATGGAGGCACTGCGCCAGACTAACTACGTCAAATCCATCGTCACCGCGCAGGGCAAGATGGATTTGGAGCATAAAGGCAAGCAGAGTTATCAGGGCTGGATGTGCGCCCGGCTGCTGGCATTCAGCAATGGCGACTTGCAGGCTCTCTTTGACCGCAGTGATGGCTTTTATCGGCGGCAGTTGGTGCTGACCGCCAAAGAGAAACCTGCCGACCGTGTGGATGATCCCGACCTGGCAGAGAAGATGAAGGCCGAGGTGGAGGGCATTCTGCTGTGGGCTTTTGCGGGATTGCAGCAGTTGGTAGCGAACAACTTCAAGTTCACCGAGAGCCAGCGCACCAAAGAGAACCGGGAGGCCGTCAAGCGGGACAACAATAACGTGTTTGATTTTCTGGAATCCGAGGGCTATATCCGGCTGAAAGCGGATGCGTCCATCAGTTCAAAGGATTGCTACGACATTTACCGGATGTGGTGCGAGGAAAATAGCCTGACTGCACTCAAACGCCGCAGCTTCAGCGATGCGCTGGTGGCAGCCTGCGGTAAGTACAATCTGGAACACTGCAACACGATTACCAATTCGGCAGGACGCCGGGTATGGGGCTTTATGGGGATCGAGGCAGTGGCAAGGCCGCATATAAACGAGTTTACGGACGCTTCACAGTGTACGTACGTACCGGAAGACTGGCGGGATTGACTTCCGATCTGGTCGCCGGTACGTATGTACGCAGCGATTCACCCTGTTACCTCATATATTAGAGGCGCTTCATGCGGATAAAGTGGTCGTGCCCATTTTGGGTACGACCAGAACCATGTAAATATTCTCGGTTTTGTGATGTGAAGTGGTTGGTGTCATTTTGAACCCGACCACTTTAGCAGGACGAAGTAGGTGTGGTCATTTTGACCACACCTAAAGCGGTCAGCAAAAGAGGTGATTTTGCAGGTATCTTTTGAAGCAATCTCAAAACGGCGAAATGTTTCTCTGTTATCTGCACACAGTTCATCAAATAGCGACTCGTGGAACTGTGCACACGCTGCACTATCTCGCGCAGATACAGCCCGAACGATGAAAAACCCCACATTTTCGTGAAGTTGAATATTCCGCCGTTGACCAACGATACGCAGGAAGCCATTTCTATCGCAAAACAGCATTTGCACAAATTTCACCATTGACCAAAGCCAGTGTGCTCCCCAGCGTAGCCGGTTCTTTTTATGACGCAACAGAAAATCATGTTTTAGTTGTCAAGTGACAAAGGGCGTCACTTGCGAAAATGGAGGATTACCATGAAATCAAGTATTCGAAACGAAATCAAGGCGCAGATCATCCGCGCCGGTTACACCATGCAGGAAGTCGTTGACCAGCTGCACGATGAATATGGTTGGAGCGACAGCGTATCCAATCTTTCCGGGAAATTGCAGCGGGAATCACTGCGGTATCGGGAGGCCGTGGAGCTGGCTGATGTGTTGGGCTATGACATTGTCTGGCAGAAACGGAGGGATTGAGCATGGAAAAAGCACAATATGCGATTATGCGATTTGCAAAATACAAGGGGCCTGAAATCGGCAATATCGAGGCCCATAACGAGCGCACAAAGGAAAAGTACGCCAGCAATCCCGATGTGGATACCAGCCGAAGCAAGTACAACTTCCATCTTGTCAAACCGCCCGGCAAGTACCGGACGGAATCGGAACGGCAGATTTCTGCCGCCGGATGCCGTACCCGGAAGGACAGTATCCGTATGATCGAGACGCTGTTTACTGCTAGCCCGGAGTTCTTCAAGGGGAAGAAGCGGGCTGAGATTCGGACATTTTTCGAGGAAGCTCTGCACTTTCTGGAACAGCATCAATCCAAAGAGACAATTATATCTGCCGTGGTGCATATGGACGAGAAAACGCCCCATATGCACCTTTGTTTTGTCCCTTTGACGGAGGATGGCAGGCTCAGCGCCAAAGACATTATGGGCAACAAAAAGAAGCTGACCTGGTGGCAGGATGAGTTCTGGAAACACATGGTCAAGAAATTCCCGGATTTGGAGCGCGGCGAAAGCGCCAGCCTGACCGGGCGCGACCACATTCCGCCCCGCGTGTTCAAGGAGATGACCCGACTGACCAAACAGAAGGAAAAACTGGGGCAACTGCTCACTGGCATTACTCCATTTAATGCAAAAAGCCGGGCGGAGGAAATCTGCAAGATTCTGGATACCTATATTCCCAGCGTGGAGAAGATGGACACGCTGCTGCGGAAATATGGCGTAGCCTTCACGAAAACAGCATCCGAAAACAAAAGGTTGAAAACGAAAAATGCCGAACTGGAAGAATCTCTTGCATCGGCGCAGAAGGTCAGCACCCTAAAGCAGATCGAAGACCTCAAGCTGCGGCGCGACTATGACAGTGCCGTGGCGATTTTGGAACAGATACCGGCAGAAGTTTTGAACATCTATGCGCAGAGCAGCCATAGAGGAAAGGAGCGGCCTATTGAGCAAAGTTTATGATGATCCGAAATATAATGCGGCGTTTGACCGCTGTGTTGATGTGATGTCGCGGCTGTTGCAGAAGTATGGTCCGCAGCTATTGGGGCAGATGCAGGAGACTGCGAATGCTGGCTGCACACGTTCTGTGGTATCGGGAAAGCAACCCGTTTCGGTGTATCAGGAATTTGACAAAGCCGCTTGATATAAATTCGATTTACACGTTGCGTATTTGTTTGGCGTATGCTATAATAAATACGCAACGTGTATTTTTGCTTTATGGGGTAAAGGAAATGGACTGCAAAACCAAAATAAAAGAATTGCGGGAAAGTACAGGCATGAACCGCAAGGAATTTTGTAAATATTTTCAGATTCCCTATCGGACTGTGACAGAGTGGGAACTGGATAACCGCCATGCACCGGAATATGTGCTCCGTTTGTTGGAGTACTACATTCAGAATGAAGGTCTGGCGAAGAAGAAAGTAACGGATGAATGTTCAGAGATGGAAGAAAGGGGCGACCCGTATGAAGAAAACTAAAACAAAATGCTATCTTTATACACGGGTATCTACTTCCATGCAGGTGGACGGATACAGTCTGGATGCTCAGCGTGATAAGCTGCGAAAATACGCTGAATACGAAGATATGGTAGTGGCTGGCGAATATTCTGACGAAGGCTTTTCCGGCAAGAATATTCAGGGCAGACACGAATTTCAGCGGATGCTGCAAGACATTCAGGACTGCAAAGATGGCGTGGAATATGTGCTGGTATTCAAGCTGTCCCGGTTCGGCAGGAATGCCGCTGACGTTCTGAATTCCTTGCAGCTGATGCAGGATTTCGGCGTCAATTTGATTTGTGTGGAAGATGGCATTGACAGTTCCAAGGATTCCGGCAAGCTGATGATTTCTGTCCTTTCTGCGGTGGCAGAGATAGAGCGTGAGAATATTCGGACACAGACGATGGCTGGACGGGAGCAGAAAGCCCGTGAAGGAAAATGGAACGGCGGCTTTGCCCCTTATGGATACCGTCTTGAAAAGGGCGAACTGTTGATTGCTGAGGATGAAGTGGACGTGATCCGCACCATCTTTGACCGCTATATTCACACCAACGATGGTGTCAGCGGTGTGGCGAAATATCTGAACCGGCAGGGCTTTGTGAAGAAGCTGCGGCAGAACGGCACCATTCCCGGTTTTTCCGCCAGCTTTGTGAAAAGTATCATTGACAATCCGGTATATATGGGGAAAATTGCCTATGGCAGACGCCGGACAGAGAAGAAGATTGGTACCCGGAATGAGATGCACGTGGTTGAACAGTCGGAGTTTCCCGTGTACGAGGGAAAGCATGAGGCTATCATTTCTGAAGAAGATTGGAATCTCGCGCAGGAGAAACGGAAAGTCAATGCTTATCGGCGCGAGAAGGTCAACGATCCTACCCATGCGCATATTCTGTCCGGCATTCTGAAATGCCCCTGCTGTGGTAAAAGCCTATATGGGAATATTGCAAAAGCCCACAGCAAGGACAAAAAGACCCGCTATTACTATTACTGCAAGAATACGGTAACGCCAACAGGCCACGAGTGCACTTTCCGGCTGAACATTGAACAGACAGAGATGAACCGCATGGTAGCGTCAATTATCTCCGCTATGGTCAGCGACCCACGGTTTGCGGATGCAATCAAGGCGAAAATTGGCTCCGCTGTCGATACGAACGACTTAGAGAAACAGCTGGAAGCGTTGCAAGCGCAGCTTCGGCAGACGTTAGGCACAAAGACCCGACTGGAACGGCAGATGGACGGTTTGGATGTGAATGACCCGTATTATGACCGGAAAATTTCTGATTTGCAGCGCCGCTATGACGAGCAATATGGTAGAATAGATGAGATCGAAGTCCAGATTGACGATGTGCAAAGCCAGATACGGAGTATCCGACAGGAGAAAATTTCCGGTGATAATATCTACCGCCTGTTGCTGGCATTCGATCAGGTCTATGAAGCAGCCTCCGAAGTGGAGCGGAAGGAGTTCATGCGGGCGTTTATTGAGCGGATTGAGTTATTCCCGGAAAAGCAGCCGGATGGCAACTGGATCAGGAAGATTATCTTCAACTTCCCTGTCCCGGTGAATGGAACAGAAGTGAAAGAATTGCCCTTGGAAAATGAAACAATGGTCGAGACGGTAGTCCTCTTGTCACGGGAAACAAATCCACTGACGGTTGAGGTCAGAATGGAAGTGGAAACCGGAGAGGTTAAGGAGCATCCGACCTATAAACGCATTCAGGAGTATGTGCAGGAAAAGTATGGCTTCAAAGTTCATACGGCATATATTGCCGAGGTCAAGCGCATGGTTGGACTGGATATGCACAAAGCCCCGAATGCTGTTGAACAGAAAAAGCATGAGTATCATCCCTGCCCGCCCGAAAAGGTCGAGGCAATCAAGGATGCGCTGCGGCATTTTGGCTTAATTTCAGAGTAAATCGACTGTGAGGGCAGTAAAAACGCCGTGCTAAAATCGAGTGTAGTGAAAACAGTAAAGTTCTTTCTCCCTGCACGAAAAAAGCACATCGGAAAGTAAAGCACGATGGAGTGTACACGGTACACTTCTGCGCGTGAGATTTTGCGAAACAGTACATTCCTACGCCATGCAGCAAAATGCGAAAGAGCTATCTGCAAGCAGAGCATTGCTTCACCCGCTGAAAATCGCTGTAATCAGGAACAGCCCAGCATCACGTCAAACGGCGTGGTGCTGGGCTTCTTTTATGTTGCGTTTCGGGGCTTTTTTGAGGATAAAATCGCCTATGTGCCGTTCGTTTTTCTATGCCGTATTGACATACTGCGCTCTACCCATCACGGTAACTGCGCGCTCTTGGAGTAAAAATGAACACTTTTCTCTGTATAGGGAGAAAGCCAGAGAGGAAAAAGAGGGTAAGCACAGGCTTTGGGAACGGTGTGTAAACCGCTTGCGGTTTTCCACGGTTTCCATAGCCGCAGCGAGGGAGAAAAGGGAGAGGTGGCTTTCTCGCTCAGGCGGCTTGCCGCCGCTCTTTTGCTCTCCCTTTTCTCCCTGAATATCAGGGATTATTCTGCATCATTGTTCGGCGTAACAGGGCGAAAGTCCTCCTGTACCCCTTCATTAAGGTCAAAGCACATGGTTTTTGCATCGGCAACCCAGAACCCGCGCACCCTGTAACGCTTGCCGGGAATCCAGTCCTCGCCGGTGACAGCGCGAAGCGGGTCAAGCAGATTCTTGTTGGAAATCGTAACAACACCTTTCTGTTCGCCTCTTGGCTTGGAGAACTTGAAGCCCTTCGGCTCGTTGCTCTTGCAGGAACGGATCGCAAATACTCTTGCTTTCGCATCCAGCAGACACAAAACAAAGGCGGGATAACCCAAGTCCTCAAGCACTTTCTTGGTGAAAGTCACGCCATTCTGATTCAGGAACATGTCCGGGTAGGCGTTGATGTTGGAGTCGATGGTTTCAAAGTTCAAAGCGGAAAAATCGAAGTTCATAGTAAAAATCCTTTCATTTCATAGTGTTTTGCGCCTCATCCACGATTTTCATAAACTCCTGACGTTCCATAAAAGACCAGCGGGAATCCATGATCAGATAGCCCTTGAAAAGACCATCCTTTACACGGTATGCGACGAAGTGATTGCTCAAACGGCGCAATGTAGCTCGTTTTGCTGTGCTGTGCCGCTCTGACAGCAGCTTTTGTACCTTGATCCAATCCTCTTTTTTGATAATCGCTGTGTGGTGATTTTCCTTGAAATACATATTCAAATCTGTATTTTTGACGGATTTATGGGTGCGAAAATCCTTGGTATAGGTTTTCTGCATCAAAGCATCACCGCAGTATTTCTCATTTCGGAGGATGCTGCGGACAGTACCGGCAGACCAGAGATCGTTCCCCATTGGAGACTTGATACCCTGTTCTGTCAGTGCGGCGGCGATTTCTGCCGGGGTTGCGCTCTCCAAGCAGCTTTCATAGATGTACTCAACAATTCTTGCCTCGGTCGGCTCAATGACAAGCTGCCCGAAATGATCACGATAGAAGCCAAGCGTATTCTGAACGGAGAATTTGTAGATACCCTCTGCCATCCGCCAGCGGATACCAGCCTTAATTGCCTCGCTCTTTTGCTGGGACTCCATTTCAGCCAGAGCTGCCAGCAATGAGATCAGCAGATTATTCCGCCCATCGCCGGTATAGGTGATTCCCTCTGTCTCAAACTCAACGGAAACGGGCGGGTTCAGCGCAGAAAGCGTTTGCAGATTGTCCAGAATATCCACGATATTTCTACCAAAACGGCTGATGCTTTTGGTGAGAATCAGGTCAATCTTCCCGTCAACTGCGTCGGCAATCATTTCCTGAAAGCCAAGACGTTTTTCAACGGTAGTTGCGCTGATGCCCTCGTCTTGATAAATCTCAACCAGCTCCCATTGCGGATTTGCCTCAATCCTCTTGGTAAAATGGTGAATCTGCATATCGAAGCTGCCGACCTGCTGTTCCTCCTGTGTGCTGACGCGGCAGTACGCCGCAACACGGAGTTTGGACGGCTCCTCTGCAAGTTCCCGCCGTTTCTGCGGTGGAATAATAACACCATTTCCACGCTGGTTATAAGAAATCTCGTCCTGCATCTGGCGGCGTTTCTGTTCCCGGCGTTCAGCTCGGCTGCTGGTTTGCCGCTCTGCCTCTATCGCTTTGGGGTCAAGCGGTTTCGCCATATTCTGCCTCCTGCATCAGAATCCGTCTGCGTTTTCTGCTTTGCATCGGCGCACCATCTCCTATGAACGGTTTTCAATTTCATTACTACCACGCTCCTTTTCGGAAAATTATGACAATCCGCATACGCGAGGTAAACGGAATAGTCACCCAAAGAAAAAGGCAGCAGAATTGCTCCTACTGCCTGAAACTGTATAAACTTGTGCATTTACATCGATCAAACATGGGGGTAGAAATTATAGACCCCTGCGAATGAGAGACGTTTTACAGCGCCTTAACCGTGTCGATAAACTGGCTCATGCTCATTGCACCCGGCAAGAGGTTTTCCTCATTTTCAAACACCATGTAATAGCGGAAATCCTTGCCCGCCGCTGTACGCCACGCTTGACCCAGCGCGATTTTCTCCCGGCTATCGTCGTTTTTCAGGTGTTCGCCCTTGGTTTCCGCACAGATGAGCTTGCCGCTTTGGGTCATAATCAGAATATCGGGGTAGTGCTTGATAAAGCCGTTGATTGCAAACCCTTGACGCGCAATATTTCTGTGCCGCCAGCGGACATTCGGCAGGGCGGTCAACTCTACAATCAGCTTCTGTTCCAGCTTGTTCATGTCGCCGTCCTCCGCCGTGTACAGCGAACGGGCGTATATGGCGGTATTGCTGGCGGGATGAATAGATGTGGGCAGACGGAACGAGGGCATACAGACGATACGTTCCGTTTCCAGCCATTTATCAAAAGTTTCCCGATAGTGGGCTTCCAGCAGCGTTTCGATCTTGTCACGGATCTTCGCCGCATAGCCCAGCGGGGCTTTCTCCATCGCGGCGAGCTGTGCCTTGTCCATATCGTCCACGATACGGTTTATGTAGGCTTTCAATTCGGCAGCGTCTACCATGTTCAGCTTATTAAGCTGACTGAACATCATATGATAAAGTTTTGAAGCGCGGCGAAAAAGGAGGCTCCTATGGCAACGATTTTACTGGCAGAGGACAACGAGGCCGTCCGCCTGCTGACCCAGGCCAAGCTCCGCCATCAATTTACAGTGGTGACGGCGGCGAACGGCCGGGAGACTCTGGATATCCTGAACCGGCAGCATGTGGATCTGATCGTGGCGGATGTGATGATGCCGGTGATGGACGGCTACCAGCTGGTGCGGACGCTGCGGGCGGAGGGCAACGAGATCCCCGTGCTGTTCCTCACCGCTCTGCAATCCATGGACAGCAAGCGGGAGGGCTTTTCTTCCGGCATTGACGATTATCTCACCAAGCCTGTGGATTACGAGGAGCTGATCTGGCGCATCCAGGCCCTGCTGCGGCGGGCCCACATCGCCAGCGAACAGCAGATCCTTGTGGGAAACACCCGACTGGATTCCGCATCCTACACCGTGACCTGCCGCGGGCAGACCCTGGAGCTGCCAAAGAAGGAATTTGACCTACTTTATAAGCTGCTGTCCTATCCGGGGCAAATCTTTACTCGCAGTAGCTGCTGGACGATGTGTGGGGGTATGTATCAGAGAGCGGGGAGGACACGGTCAAGACCCATATCAGCCGTCTGCGGAACCGGCTGAAGGACGTGGACGACTTTCAGATCATCACCATCAAGGGACTGGGATATAAGGCGGAGCTTGTGAAGGAGAAAGAGCAGTGAAAAGGAAACATTCCAAATACCGGAAAATATGGCTGCTGTGGGTGGCGTTGGAAGGGCTGGTAGCTACCTTCGCCATTATGAATTCATTTCTGCTGCTGCGTTATCTCTATTTTTCCAACGGCACCGCCATACCGGAAGCGTCTGTCAGTACTGCCGGATCTGTGCTCTCCGCCGTGTACCTGCCGCTTTTGATCACGCTGATCCTGACGACCGGGTTTCTGGAGCATAAGCTCAGCGCCAATGTGACAAACTTGATGGACGGACTTCGCGCCGTGGCGGGAGGAGACTATTCCGTCCGGCTGAAAACAGATAAGCATCAGCTGTTGGACGATCTGTGTGAGGATTTCAACCGCATGACGGAGGAATTGCAAAGCGTCCGCACCTTGCGGGAGGACTTTGTCAACAGCTATTCCCATGAATTCAAGACGCCGATCACCGCCATCAAGGGCTTTGCGGAGCTACTTTCCGAGCCGGATCTTACCGTGGAGGAGCGGCAGCAGTATCTGCGGATCATTCAGGACGAGTCCGCCCGTCTGGCGGAATTGACCAACCGGACGCTGCTGCTGACAAAATTGCAGTCCCAGCGGTTTTTGCCGGATCAAACCACGTTTTCTCTGGATGAGCAGATCCGTCGGTGCGCCATCCTCTGTGCCCACAGCTGGGAGGAAAAGCGCCTGACCTTTTCCGCAGAGCTGGAAAGCGTGGATTGTACCAGCAATGAGGAACTTTTGCGGCAGGTATGGATCAATCTCTTGAATAATGCGATCCGCTACACCCCGCCGGGCGGCGAGATCGGTGTGGAGCTGCGGCAGGTCGGCGGGGAGGCCGTTGTCCGGGTCTGGGATACCGGATCAGGCATGACGCCGGAGGTCCAGTCCCACATTTTTGAAAAATACTATCAGGGCGCGGCGGAGGATAAAAAGCACGGCCTGGGCCTGGGGCTTTCTATCGTCCATCGGATCATAGAATTGACGGAAGGACGCATTGAGGTGGATAGCCAGCCGCAGCAGGGGAGCAGCTTTACCGTTTATCTGCCGCTGAACCAAAAGGGAGCGTGACGCGGTGGGCCTGCCATGCAGAACGCTTATTTTTCTTTCCGTATTGACTGAAAACAGCGCAGCCCAGCAAAACTCCAAGGGAGGACGATCATGATCGAAAACCAAAACTCATATCCCATGAACCTGCTTGTCACGCTGGATCGGAATTACGTTCCTCAGCTGAATGTCATGTTGTTTTCCGCGCTCCAAAGTGACCCCGCCGCATTTTTTGACGTATATATCCTGCATGACGAGGGGCTGTCAGCCTCCGATTTAACGGCGACCCGGGCGCTGCTGGGGCAGCGGGGGGCGCTGCATCTGATCCGTGTGGACGAAAGCGGGCTGACGGACGCGCCAACGTCGGACCGGTATCCGAAGGCGATCTACTACCGGATCTTTGCCGCGAAATATCTGCCGCATACGCTGGACCGGGTATTATATCTCGACCCGGATCTCGTTGTGCGGAAAAGTCTGCGGGCGTTATATGAACTGCCTATGGACGCAGCCTTCTTTGCCGCGGCCTCCCACATCAGGGCCTTTCTGCACCGTTTCAACGAACTGCGCCTCGGCATGGGAGAGGATGATCCCTATATCAACTCCGGCGTCATGCTGATGAATCTGGAAGCCTTGCGGGCAAAGCAGGACACACAGGCGGTATTTGACTATATGGAACGCCACAAAGGACGGCTCATGCTGCCGGATCAGGACATCATCAGCGCCTTGTACGGACAAAGCATCATCCCGCTGGACCCGATCCAATATAACATGACGGAAAAGCTATTCACCCTTCACCGGTTCAACGGGGATGGCATGACGCTGGACGATGTGCGGCAGCGCTCGGCTGTCATCCACTACTGCGGGCGGAATAAGCCGTGGAAGCCCGGATACGTCGGTGAATTGGACGTGTTCTACAACGAAACCGTTTCTCAAATGGAGAAGGACTTGCCATAAAAGTATCAGCAGCCTTACCGGTGTTCCGGCAAGGCTGCTGTTGGATATATTTGATTGGAGCATCGTCACGCAGATAAACTTGGGATCAAAGAAAAATAAGTCGAGGGAAATTCCCTCGACTTATTTTTTCGTGCCCTGTACCGTCCGGTCTGCCCCATAGGTCACATTGTGTACCTATGAACATGAACCGACTGGTTTCCGCGGCTTTTTTGTTTGCTTGGCGAATGTGCTCAGGAGTCTGCTTCCTCCGGGCTTTCTTCCATACGGGCGGCCAGCTCCGCTTCGTGGGCACGAAGTTCCCGGTCCACCTTTCGGGAAACGAAGAAATAGCAGATGAGGTGGGTGGTGGCCGTCAGGACCCAGGAGAGAGGATAGACGATGTAAACCATCTCGATCCGGTGGTAGGCTGGAAGCCGGAACACGGTAGACAGCCAGATGAGCCGGGAGGCGCAGGCGCCCATCAGCGTGACCAGCATGGGAAGAATGTTGTACCCCACGCCACGCAGAGAACCGACGATCACATCCATGATGGCGTCCAGACCATAGAACAGGGCGATCCAGCGGAGGCGCACCATACCGGCTGCCACCACCTCGGCGCTGGGGGAATAGATCCCCAGAAGCTGCGGGCCGAAATAGACGGCCAGAACGCTCAGAAGCTCTGTGGTCACAACGCCGGTTACAACGCTGATCCAAGCGATCTTCTTGATGCGCCGGTAGTCGCCGGCACCGTAATTCTGGCTGGTAAAGGCCACGTTGGCCTGATAGAAGGCGTTGATGTTGGAATAAATGAACTGCTCAATGCTGATGGCGGCAGAGCTGCCGGCCATAATGACCTCACCGAAGGAGTTGACGGAGGACTGCACCGTCACGTTGGCCAGAGAGAACAGCATTCCCTGAATTCCGGCGGGGATGCCCACCTGCATGATCTGCTTGAGCTTGATGGGGTAGATCTTCAGCTGCCGGAAGTCCAGCCGCAGAGGACCGGTCTCCTTCATGAGGCAGCGGACCACCAGTGCGGCAGAAATGCACTGGGAGATCACGGTGGCCAATGCCACGCCTGCCACATCCATGTGGAAGTAGATGACAAAGACCAGATTCAGGATCACGTTGACAACGCCGGATGCGAACAGGTAATAGAGAGGTCTTTGGGTATCGCCGCTGGCCCGCAGCAGAGCGGCGCCGAAGTTATAGAGCATGGTGGCGGTCATGCCGGCGAAGTAGATCCGCAGGTAGAGTGTGGCCAGATCCAGCACATTGGCGGGGCACTGCATCCAGATCAGGATGGTCCGGGCACCCAGAATACCGACCACTGTCAGGAACACGCCGCTGTACAGGGAGAGCAGAATAGAGGTGTGGACCGTTTTGCTGAGTTCCTCATCCTCGTGAGCGCCGAAGTACCGGGCAGCCAGAATATTGGCGCCGATGGACAATCCTAAGAACATATTGGTCAGCAGGGCGATCAGGGAGGTGTTGGAACCCACCGCCGCCAGGGAATTGTCACCGGCCCAGCGGCCGACCACCACCACATCCGCCGCGTTGAACAGCAGCTGCAGCATGGTGGAGAGGGTCAGCGGGACGGCGAAGCGCAGCAGCTTCGGCAGGATCGCGCCATGCAGCATGTCGATCTCGTAGGTTTTCTTTGCGCTCCGCATCATGGGAAACCTCCTGAAATACTGTCAAAAATACAGAAAAGGGTCGCCCTTCAGGGCAGTGCCCCTATTCTAACACCGCCATAGCGGAAAAGCCACCCCTTTTTTAAAAAAGTTCTATCATTTTTTTCGTGGACACGCAAGGGTTTTTAGCGAAAGATCACTATGCCCTTCCCAAATGGGGAGACCGGGGCTTTTATGGGCCAAATCTTCCAAAACCACCAAAATTCTCAAATCGTTTACAGTTTCGGATTGCGCGGAACGGGGAATGCTGATATGATACCCTGTATACAGTTTGAGTGAGGAGGTGGAATATGACGGACCCATATAAGCAGGCGGATCGGGAACGCTGGTTGCGGGATCTGCTATGCGGTGCACTGATCGGCGCAGGGGCGATCCTGCCCGGCGTCTCCGGCGGCGTACTGGCTGTGGTGTTCGACGTATACCGCCCTATGATGGAGACACTGGCCCATCCCGGACGGGGCATCCGGAAATACTGGCATATTTTCCTTCCCCTGGGGATCGGCTGGGCTGTGGGCTTTCTGGGTCTCGCCAAGGGGATCAGCGCCGCGTATGCCCTGTCGGACGCCGCTACCGTCTGGCTCTTTATCGGCCTCATTGCCGGGACGTTTCCTGCTCTCTGGCGGGAGGCGGGAAAGGAGGGCCATGGCCGGGCGGCGTGGATCGCCTGCGGCGTCTGCGCCCTGTCAGTGTTTTTGACGCTTTTCTATGTGCGCCATGTGCTTCGCGTGACGGTGACGCCGAACTTCGGCTGGTACAACTTCTGCGGCGCGCTCTGGGGTGCCAGCGTGGTGCTGCCGGGGCTGACCAGCTCCTCCATTATGATGGCGCTTGGGCTGTATGAGCCACTGCTGAACAGTCTTGCGGAAATGCGGCTGCTGACCCTGTCCGCCTGCCTGCCGGGGATGCTTCTGACCATGCTGCTGTTGGCCCGGGGTGTTACATGGCTGCTGCAAACCCATTACGCCGTAACCTTCCACGGGATCTTGGGCATCGTGGCGGCCTCCACACTGGTGATCGTTCCCATCCGGTATGACAGCGTGGGCGAGGCAGTGGCGTCGCTGCTCTGCTGCGCCGCCGGATTCCTACTGGCCTTCTTTCTGGAAAAGCTGGACCGGGCCTTACCCCGCGCTTGAATCCACACCTGAACGTGCCTGAAAAAGACCCCCGCC
>OFMC01000635.1_pt1 | contig 34774 bp, 31 predicted proteins | sample 1541271 | NCBI WGS metagenome assembly OFMC01 (sample SAMN04209252, study PRJEB22552) | human gut metagenome | biome: gut; material: feces | host: Homo sapiens | place: USA: Oklahoma | reverse complement strand
CGCCGGGGGAGGGGGAGCATAAAAAAAGAGACGTTAGGCGCGTCAGCGGCTCATTCGCGTTTGAGAGCCTGGCGGGTCTGTCGTCTCACACTTTTGAAAAGCACTGATTCAAAAATAATTCCTGCCCCGAAAAACAAGAGAAAGGAGGGCGCGCATGAACGAAAAGCTCCTGCGATACCTGCTGGAACAGCAGCTTTTGACCGCGGAACAGGCGGACGAGCTGCGTCGTGCTCAGGAGGAAACGAACAAGTCCATCCGCGAGCTGATCTTGGAGCGCGCCATCCTGCCCGAGGAACAGGTCATCGAAGCACTGTCCTCGCTGACCCGCACCCCCGTGGTGCACCTTTACGAAATGACCATCCCCATGGATGTCCGACAGGCGGTTCGCCCGGATATCCTGCGTACATATACAATGATGCCCTTCCAGTTTGATCCGGAGGACAGCGGCACGCTGTATGTCGCCATGAACGAGCCCATGAACATGAAGGGGCGCGACATGGTCGCGATCGCCAGCAAGTGTCGCATTAAGCCATTTTTAGCGACAACATCCGACATTCTCGTGACCATCGACCGCTGCTACGGCAGCGAGGAGATGCAGGAGGCTGCCGAGCTTTACACCCAGACCAACGAGCGGGAGAGCGCCTCTCTGGAAGATCAGGTCTTTCAGGAGGATGTCAACGCCTCCCCCGTGGTGGTGCTGGTGAACTCCCTTGTGGAGCAGGCGGTGCGACAACGCGCTTCCGATATCCACGTGGAGTCCGGACCGGACAAGGTCCGGGTCCGCTGCCGAGTGGACGGCGTGCTGTACACCACCGCCACTTACGACCTGCAGCTGCTGCCCGCCATCATCGCGCGCATTAAGATCCTCAGCAATCTGGACATTTCCGAAAAGCGCAGACCGCAGGACGGCCGCTTTTCCATCCTGGTGGACCGCCGGGAATACGATGTGCGTGTTTCCACCCTCCCCACGGTCTATGGCGAAAAGTGCGTGATGCGACTGACGCAGAAAAAGGCGCTGCGCCGCAGCAAGCGCGCCCTTGGCCTGACGGGGTCGGAACTGGAAAAATTCGACGAGATCCTGCGCCATCCCAACGGGATCGTGCTGGTCACCGGACCTACCGGCTCGGGCAAATCCACCACGCTTTACACCGCATTGAACGAGCTTAACAGCGACATGGTGAACATCGTCACGGTGGAGGACCCCGTGGAGGCGAACGTGGACGGCGTGAATCAGGTGCAGGTGAATCCCAAGGCGAACCTGACCTTTGGCAACGCCCTGCGTTCCATTTTGCGTCAGGACCCCGACATTATCATGATCGGCGAGATCCGCGACCGGGAAACGGCGTCCATCGCGGTGCAGGCGTCCATCACGGGTCACCTTGTGGTGAGCACGCTGCATACCAACGACACTGCCAGCAGCGTCACGCGCCTGCTGGACATGGGCGTGGAAAGCTACCTCATCGCCGACGCGCTGACCGGCATCATCGCCCAGCGCCTTGTGCGCCGTCTTTGCCCCAACTGCAAGCGGCGGCACGTTCTTTTAGAGCATGAGTTGGAATATCTGGGACTGACGCCGGAGGAGAAGGACAGCGCCGAGGTTTACGAGCCGGTGGGCTGCCAGCGCTGCGCCGGTACCGGATATTTCGACCGGATCGGCATTTACGAGATCATGGAGATCACGCCCCGTATGCGCACGATGATCTCCCACCGCTGCGACACGGGCACGCTGCGGGAGACTGCCATCGCCGAGGGGATGCACACCCTCCGCGAAAGCGCCCGCCGCCTTGTGCTGGAGGGAACGACCTCCATCAGCGAGATGCAGCGCATCAGCGTTGAAAATGTGGCGGAAGAAACTCATCCTTTGGAGGACGGCGCATGATCGACCTGCAAACACTCATTCATGACGCGCTGGAGCGCAACGCCTCCGACATTCACCTCACGGTGGGAGAGCCCCCCGTTTTTCGACTGGACGGCGAGCTGACCAACTTTGGGGAGGTCCCGCTGACCGAGGCGGATACCACCGCCTATGTGCAGGAGCTGATCACGCCCGGACTTCTCAAGGAATTTCATGAAATGGGCGAGGCAGACTTCGCCGTGACCTATCACGATTTGGTGCGTATGCGCTGCAACGTGTTCCGTCAGCGGGGCATGACGTCGCTGGCGCTTCGCCTGCTGCCGCTGCGCATTGCCACCGCCGAGGAATTGGGCCTTCCGCCCGTGGTGGTGGCGCAGGCGGATAAACCCCGCGGACTGGTGCTCGTCACCGGCCCCACCGGCTCGGGCAAAAGCTCCACTCTGGCGGCGCTGCTCGACCACATCAACCACACCGAGCGCCGCCACATCATCACGCTGGAGGAGCCGATCGAATACCTGCACACGAGCGATCAATGTATCATCAACCAGCGCGAGGTGGGCGCTGATACCAGCAGCTTTGCCGCGGGACTTCGCGCTGCGCTGCGTCAGGACCCCGACGTGATCTTAGTCGGCGAGATGCGCGATCTGGAGACCATCTCCACCGCCATCACAGCCGCCGAAACGGGCCATCTGGTGTTCGGCACGCTGCACACCAAGGGCGCCGCCAACACCATCGACCGTATCATCGACTCTTTCCCCGCCGAGCAGCAGAACCAGATCCGCATCCAGTTGGCGGACGTGCTGGAGTGTGCCGTGGGACAGACCCTCCTGCCGAAGATCGGCGGCGGCCGCACGGCGGTATTCGAGATCATGATCGTCACCCCCGCCATTCGCAGCATGATCCTGCAAAGCAAGACCTTCCAGATCGTCAGCGCCATCCAGACCGGCAAGCGGTACGGGATGCAGCTTTTGGACGACGCGCTGGAGGATTTGGTGGACCGTCACGTGATTTCGCTGGAGACTGCCCTCGCCGCCGCCAACGAGCCTGATAAATTCAAGACAGGGCGGCAGACCTGAGAAAGGAAGGCGGCTCCATGCCCGGATTCAACTATACGGCGATCAACCGAAACGGAAAGCGCGTCCGCTCCTCTCTGGATGCGTCGTCCATCGAGACCGCGAAAAGCTCCCTTCGCGGCGCCGGTTATACGATTTTAGACATTAAGGAGCAGACCACCCTCAACCGCGATATCGAGATCCCGTTCCTCGGCAACCCCAAGGCGAAGGACATGGCGGTGTTTTGCCGTCAGTTCGTCTCCATCCTGCGCGCGGGCGTTTCCGTTGCCTCCGTGCTCGCCATGCTGGTGCAGCAGACCGGCAATAAAAAGCTCCGCGCCGCCATCCGCGAAATGCAGGCGGACGTGGAAAAGGGCGAAGCGCTTGCTACTTCCATGCGCCGCCATCCCAAGATCTTCCCCGCCATTCTGGTGAATATGGTGTCAGCGGGCGAGGCCTCCGGCAATCTGGAGGAATCCTTCCGCCAGATGGAGCTTTATTTCGAACGCAGCAAGCGCACCAAGAGCAAGGTGACCAGCGCCATGATCTACCCCTGCGTGCTGATCGTGGTCATGATCATCGTGCTGATCGTGATGATGACGAAGATCATCCCCAACTTCCTCAAGACCTTTGAGGATATGGACGCGGAGCTGCCAAAGATCACGCTCGGCGTGATGGCGGTCTGCGAATGGTTCAAGTCCTGGTGGTGGGTGCCGCTGCTGGTGCTGGCAGCGCTGATCGTGGGCGGCGTCCTGTTTCACAGGACCAACAAGGGCAAGCACTTTTTCGGCTGGCTCGCCCGCAAGACGCCCGTGGTGGGCAACCTGACAGTGAAGACCGCCTGCGCGACCTTCTGCCGCACGATGGAGGTGCTGATCGGCTCCGGCCTGACGCTGACGGACAGCATGGACCTCGCCGCCAGCAACATGGGCAACATCTACTATCTGGAGGCCATCCGCGACGCGCGCGCCCTGGTCGCCGAGGGTACCCCCCTGCGGGAGAGCCTCGTGCGGACGGGTATTTTTCCGCCCATGGTGTCGAATCTTGTCGGCGTGGGGGAGGAGACCGGCGACCTGCAAAGCATGATGGGCAAAGTGGCCGACTACTACGATGAAGAAGTAGATGAGGCCACCAAAAAGCTCCTGAACCTGATGGAGCCCGCCATCATCATCTTCATGGCGGTCTTTGTGGTCATCATCGTGCTCGCCATCTACCTGCCGATGATCAACATGACCAAGGCATTCGACAAATACCTGTAGATCCGTATATCCAAGCCATGTCCCCTGGTGTGGGAGATAGGGGCCCGTGCCGCATGGCGATGATATAAAATCCGACGCAAAACAAAGAAAGGAAGAAAACTCATATGAAAAAGTTTGGTTCCAAGTCCGGTTTTACTCTCGTTGAGCTGATCGTCGTCATCGCGATCCTGGGCATCCTCGCCGGCATCGCCGTCCCCGCCTACTCCGGCTACATCAAGAAGGCCAACGAGGCCGCCGACTACACCCAGCTCGACGCCATCAAGACCGCTGTTGTCTTCGCTTATACCGATGAGCACGTCAACGACGCTGAATTCAAGGACATTACGAAGATCACTGTTGCCCCCGCCACTGGTGAAGGCGCTAAGGGTGCTGCCGTTACGGTTTACGCTGGCGACACCACGGCCATTACTGTCGCCCCTGCCGATATCAAGCCCTATTACAATCTCGAAGAGTTCACGTTCAAGAGCAACACGAAGCAGGCTGACTGGAACAAGTTGGAGAGCGGAAGTGGCGATAACAAGGTTGCCGCTGGTTGGACGCTGACCCCGAAGGACTAAGGCTAATCCACCCCTACATCAACCCCAAGCACTTAGAAACAACGCCCCGCCCGTCCGGTACCCCTACCCGGGCGGGCGGGGGAGACCCCTGAGCGAAAAGGAGAATCGTTCCATGACCTGTCTTTTGCTGCTGCTCTGGACGGCGCTGGGTCTGTGCGTCGGCAGCTTCTGCAACGTGCTGATCTTCCGCCTGCCCCGTGGAGAGGAGTTCGTGAAAACGCCGTCGCACTGCATGGCCTGCGGCCATCGTCTGCGCTGGTATGAGCTGATTCCCGTGGCAAGCTGGCTGATGCAGGGAGGGAAGTGCCGGGCCTGCGGCGAGAAGCTCTCCGCCCAGTACCCCGTGGTAGAGGCGCTGAACGGCGGCGCGTGGCTGCTGGCGGCGTGGCTGTATCAGGCCGAGCCGCTGCGCGCGGTGCTGTATTCGCTGCTGTTCTCCCTGCTGACGGTCGTGGCGCTCATCGACTGGCGCACCTTCGAGATCCCCAACGGGGTGAACCTTGCGATCTTCCTGCTGGGCGCGGTGCAGCTTGCAGGCGATACCGCGCACTGGAAAACGTATCTCATCGGGATGTTCTCGGTGAGCCTTCTTTTCCTCCTGCTGTGGTTCGTGACGAAGGGCAGCGGCCTTGGCATGGGGGACGTCAAGCTGATGGCAGGGGCGGGACTGCTGCTGGGCTGGCAGCGCATTCTTCTTGCGATGATCCTCGGCAGCGTTTCCGGTGCGATCATCCATTCGGTCCGCATGAAACGCGGCGCGCCCCGCAAGCTGGCGTTCGGGCCGTATCTTGCCGCCGGGATCTGGCTCGCGGCGCTATGGGGCGACCGGCTCATCGCGGCGTACCTCGGCCTTTTTGGGCTGTAACACGGGAGAGAAACAGGGCAGGCGCGGACCTGCCCGCGAGAGAAAAACAAGAGCCTGTGGGAGGGGCAGAACCGTTCTTCGGGACGGCTGTGCCATTCCCACAGTCCGGGAGGGAGCACTTATGAGCAAGCAAAGGCTGAGCGGCAGGGCGCTGGTGGTGCAGATCACCGAGCGGGAGATCCGCATCGCCCAGATGACGCTGGGCAGCGACGTCATTTCCGAGCGGGTCATCCTGCCCACGCCGCCGAACGCGGTCGAGGACGGTCAGCTCGTGGGGCTGGACGCCCTGCGGGACGCGATGGAGCCGGTTCTGCGGCAGGGGCTGTTCCGCCGCTGCCGTAAGGTGGTCTTTTCGCTCTGCTCCACGCAGGTCATCAGCGAGAGCGTCACCGTCCCCGCGGTGAAAAAGCAGCAGCGCCTCGGTCAGATGCTGCTGGCGAACATGGACGAGTATTTCCCCATCGACCCGGGCGAGTATCAGCTTTCGTGGGAGAGCGTGGGCGTCGAGCAGCGCGAGGACGCGCGTCTTCTGCGCGTGCAGCTCTGGGCGGTGCCGCGCGCGATGCTGCAGCGCTACTATGCTCTTGCCAACAGCATGGGGCTGAGCGTTGCCGCCGTCGATTTCTGCGGTCACAGCCACGCCACCGCCGTGGACGCGGACTTTGCCATGCCAAAGCACGCGAAATCCTCCGCGGATACGGACGACGGCGTCTGCCTCTATATCAACGCCGAGAGCGAGCTGTTGCTGCTGACCTTCGTCTACAACGGGCAGGTCAAGCTGCAGCGCCTGCTGCAGCGGGGCTATTCCCAGCAGGACGACCTCAATGAGGCGGGCATCGTGCTCGACTACTTCTCCGCCATGCCCGGCCGCGCCCGCCTGACGAGCGCCGTGCTTTCCGGCGGTCAGGGGAAGGAGGCGGGGCTTGCCCCGGCGCTCGCGTCGCTGCTGAATGTCCCCGTCGAAATGGCGGAGACCGACTACGGCGCGCAGTGGCTGCTCTGTCAGGGCGCGGCGCTCACCGCCCTTGACTTCGGCGACCCGGAGCTGAACCACATCACCGGCGCGCGCGCACCCATCAACCGCGCGTGGCAGTACGGTCTTGTGTTCCTTGGCGGCGCGGCGCTGACGGCGTCCGTACTGCTGCTGCTGACCTCCAAGCTGTCGTGGAGCACGGAGCTGGACGGTCTGCGCGCACAGCAGGACCGCCTGACGGCGCTTGCCCAGCAGAATGCGGGCTGCGCGGAGAACTACCACAACTATTCGAGTATGTACGACGCTTACAGCGCCGACTGGGACACCGTATTCGACTCCGTTCGGACATATAACGACAACCTTGAACTGGTGCTGGACGAGCTGGAGGCAAAGCTCCCCAAGAAGTCAACGGTGACCGCTCTGAGCACGACCGAGTTGTGTCTTGCGGCGCAGGTCGCCTTCCAGAGCAAGGAGGACGCCGCTTATTTCCTCGTGGCGCTGCGCGACGTGCCCTTCATGACCCTCAGCACCGTTTCCAACCTGACCATCGGCCCGCGGGAAGCCTACTCCCCGGACAAAATGATCGCTGCGCTGTACGAGAAAGCGGAGAAGGAGTCCCCCGTGCCGAGCACGGAGGAAAGCGCAGCGGATGGTACTGCGGAAAGCACAACGGATAGTACCGAGGAAAGCAGTACGGAAGAACCTCCCACCGAGGGCGGCTATTCCCTCGATGAACTGTTCTCCAACGCTTCCAGTGGCAGCGTTGCCATCGACGGAAAAACGCTTCGGAATATGATCCCGCTGCTGAAAGCGGCGGGTGCCGATGACAGTACCATTGCAAAGATGGAAAATTATGCGGATGTGATGGAGCGTTTCGGCGTGACCATTACCCCGGATAACCTCGGCATCCTCTCCGGGATCCAGGGGCTGCTCCCCGGCGGCGGCACGACCAGCACACCGGGCAGTTCCGGCAGCACGCCGGTCACGCCTGCCACGCCCAGCACGCCGGGCAGTTCCGGCAGTACAACGGTCGCGCCTGCCACGCCCAGCAGCGGCAGTACGTCCTCTGCTTCTGGCATTGAGTCTGTCGATATTGCAAAGCTGCGTCTCAGCCTGCAATACCTGAACTCCAACCAGCTGGACGCTCTGCAAGCCGTCTACGGGCCGGTGCAGGAAAAGACCTTCTCGCTGGATGACCTGCGCAAGCGCTCCAATACCACCCAGGAGAAGAACGCGATCCGGTCCCTGCTGCAAAACGATCCTGCCGCCATGTATCAGTTTTTCCTGCTGATGCGCGAGGATATCGCCCGTGAGGAAAAGGACCAGATCCTGTACGACAAGATCTTTGACGACGTTTGGAAAAACGCCGATCAGCACCGCATGTTCTATGAGAGCGACGATGTGATGCTGAACAAATATCTGCCGAACCTGCTGAATATTCTGACTGACAACAAGACGAATGTCAACGCAACGATCGCGCTCATTCGGCAGAATCAGACGCTGAGTGGCAAGCTTGCGCTCCATCTTGCCAAGGAAATGGGCGAGATCAAAGAGGCCAATACCGCTCTGGATCTCGTGGCGCTCCAAAAGGAGATCAACAGCGGCGCGGCGTTCCAGCGGGATGCCGCCACTGTGGCCGCGGTCAACGCGCTGCTGCGGAAGGATCAGCAGACCTCCGGTACATCCGGCACCTCCGGCAACACGGGCATGGATGAAAACGATCTGCTGATGTGGATCCTGATGAATCAACTCAAAAATCAAACCGGCGGCTCAGGCATCCCGGATATCTTCAACACCGGCGCTTCTCAGACGCAGAAGCCTGCCGACAACCGCTATTACCTGACGGTCGTGCTGGCCTATGACGAGTCCTTGATCCAGGCGGAGCAGACGCGCAAGGGTCTGGACCGCGACGCCAAGGTTGAGAAAGTGGAGGTGGGCCAGTGAAAGTGATCGGTAGAAACTGGAAGGCTGTCCTGTCAGTCCTGCTCTTGTTGGTCGCCGTTCTGGTGTATGTTCTGGGCTACCGCCCCCGCAGTGAAGCTTACGTCATGGAGCGGGATCAGTTAAATGCTCAGATCACCGCGCTGCAAACCACCATCGTCGAAAACGAGATGTACAAGGACGTGCAGGATCAGCTTGAGCCGGCAGAGGCCGCGATCGAGGAAAGCCGCGCCGCGCTTTATGAGAACTTCCCCGCGGATATGAAGGAAGAAGATCAAATCCTCTACCTGCTGTATCTGGAAAAAACGCTGGGGACCGGCAGTAAGGAACTGGGCTACACCCAGAAACTGCACGATATTTTCCTTCAGCGCTTCGGGAGCGGCGGCGACATCGAGTTTTCTTTCGGTGAGATCACGCCGATGCAGACCTTGAGCGATGGCGCACTCCTTGAGGGCTTGAACCTGACGGTGTACTATCACGCCTCCTATCGGGAGTTCAAGAACATGGTGCACGCGCTGGCAACGGATGAGCGCATTACCTCCATCCGGTATGCCACCTTCAACTACGACAGCGAAAAAAAGCTGCTGGACGGGCAGATGACCCTGACGCTGTATCTGATGCCGTCCGCTCAGAACACCTATGAGGAACCGGGCGTAACGCCGCCCGCGACCGGTAAGACAGACATTTTCAACTGACCCATTGGGAGAGACAAGGCATGAAAAAGATCGGGAAAGAGAGAACAGCGGGCTTTTCGCTGCTGGAGGTCGTCGTGGCGATCGCCATCATCGGCCTGATCTCCGCGCCCATCTGTTCCAGCCTGATTCTGGCAGGACGGATCAACGCCCACAGCCAGGCCGTAATGGAAGCCCATCTGAACGTCCGTACCGCCGTGGAGACCCTGATGAAGGACGGCGTCACGGAGGAAAACAACAAATACCGCGAAAGGGATTTCCCCAACGTGACGGTCAAAACGGTAAAGGACAGCACAAACCCCTATTATCTCGTCACGGTGAAGGATAATCACACGGAGCCGCTCGTTACAGTGGAAACCTATGTCCGCGCCGTGTCGCCGGAAGGCGGTGGCACATGAAGAAGCTCTGGAAAGACAACGGCGGTTACGCGTTGATCTATGTGCTCATCGTCGTTCTGGTGCTGTGCGCCGTCGCCGTGTCCGTCTGCACCGCGGCGCTGAAAAATTATCAGGCGCAGGAGCGCTCCATCCGCCAGACGCAGCAGCTCTATCAGGCGGAGGGCGAGATCGAAAAATTTGTGGCGCTGGCGGAGGACGTAAGCTCCTTGCAGGATTCCGCGGAATACGACTCGGAAGATGATGCAAAGGCAGAGGCAAAGGCTGCATACGTTGCTCGCTTGAGCACTTTGGTCGGCGGCTGCACCCTGACCCCTGATGGCACTGATACAGACGTCAAATTCTACACCTTTGCCCTCACCTACGCGAACGACGCCGTTCGCATCGAGACAAAGATCCGCATGGATCTTGAGTGTCCCACAACCCCGCATCGGAAAGAACCGATAAAGCTGCCCGACGGAACGACCCAAGAGGTCATAAAGTACACCGCCAGGGTCAGCAAGGCGACGCACCACTACAACACCTATACCATCACCCACTTGACAGCGGAAAAGGGGGGGACGAGCGAATGAAACGAAACAACAGCGGCTTCACCATGGTCGAGCTGCTGGTAACCGTCGCTGTCAGCTCCATCGTGCTGGCAGCCGCAGCGTCGCTGATGCTGCTCGGACTGCGGGTGCATCAAACGACGCAGAAGGAGGCGGGCGAGCAGCAGACCGTGCGCATCGTGCTCTCCGCGCTGGAGGATCTCTCCGCCAGCGGCAAGATCTACCGCGTGGAGCCGCTCTCCGACGGCTGGCAGCTACAGGGAAAGACTGCCGGCGGCACTCCCGGCGCGGTGCTGCTGCGCTACAACAGCGGTAAGCTCCGCAGCGGCGCGAGCGGCGATCAGGTGCTGCTCGACAACCTGCGCGGCGCGCGGGTCGATCTGGACGGCAGCCTCGTGACCTTCACCTTCGCGACCGCGGCGCACAGCTACAGCACCTCCGTTTTCTGCCGCACCGGGATCGAGGGCGACAGCGTCGGCAAAGAGGATGCGCAGGAAAAGCTGGAGAATCCGACCCTGCCGACTCTGCCGTCTACGGCGGAAAAGGACGCGCGGTTCGCGTTTTTAAAGACGCTTGCCGGACAGTACGACAGCAAGGGAGAGATCATCGGAGGGAGCGGCTACTTCTCCGAATGGTACATTGGCAACTACGCCGATAACCCCGGCTGGAACCAATACACCCCCTGGTGCGCCTGCTTCCTCTCGTGGGCAGCCGATCAGAAGAAAGCCTCCATCGACGGCGATCCGCCCAGATTCGCAAAAGTGGACGATGGCATGAATGCCTTCCAAACCCAAAAAAAGTGGCGCGACAGCAGCGCAACGCCCATCCCCGGCGACTACGTCTTTTTTGACTGGGACGGGGACAGAGACCCCGACCACGTCGGCGCGGTGCTGTGCGTGGAAGGGAATTACCTTTACACCATCGAGGGCAACAGCGGTGGCAGGGTCGCCGTCAACCGCTACTCTCTGAGTGATTCGCGCATCGTGGGCTACGGCGTGCTGAACTGGAAGACAAAATAGGAAATCACAGAGTAATCATCTGTTCATATAATTCTCAAAAAGAAAACAAATATATTGAGGAGGATACAACATGAAAAAGCAAGTGAGGAACAAGCTGCGCGGCAGCGCGGGCTTTACGCTGGTAGAGCTTATTGTGGTCATCGCGATCATCGGCATTCTGGCCGGCATCGGCACGGTGGGCTACGGCGGCTACATTAAGCGCACCAACGAGGGTCTGGACGAGACCCTGTATAAGAACATCATCTACGCCGGTGAGATCGGCAAGTATGAGAACCCCGGTGCTCTGGGTCGTGTCACCGTCACCACGAAAGGCGCTACCGTTTCTTCCGACAAAGGTGATACGGCGGTCGTTGAAAAATGGCTGTCCAATGCCTTTGGCTCTGATTGGGCAACCTCGGTGAAGTACCGCACAGGCAAGTATGCGGACTCTTACGGAACGATCATTCTGCCCGTGCAGGAGTGTAAGCTGGATAAGGATCACAAGACGCTTCTTGACAATTTCAGAAAGTCCAATCTGAATGGTCACGAAGTGGAATTGGCAAATACCTGCAACGACATTTCCAAACTGTTTACCAGTTGGCTAACCGAAAACGGAGGCAATCTGACCCAATGGATGCCCGAAGCCGACTATAACAATATGATCGCTGAGCTCAAGAAAAAGCTGAATCGCGACCCCGAAAATACGGAGATCGCAAACGCCACCATTCTTTATGTCGCTTCCAAAGCGCAAAAGATGAACAACAATGAGTTTTTGGATGAAGTAATAGCTCATCCCGAAAAGGTAATGAACGATATTCTGACTAAAAATAAAGAAAGCGAACCGCTTGCAAAGGCAGCTCTTCTGTATGGCACCATGACCGCCTATGGCAACTCGGACTATGCAAGTCCGGATTTCAAGAAAAAGCTTAAGGAGACCAAACCTACGAACACAGCCGCCATTGCACAGCTCCTTGACGCCCTGAAGGATGATGGAAATAAAGGCGGTAATCCTCAAGACTATCTGACAGGCGAAAATAAGGGTGCTAAGGCAGACATGAAGGCGTACCTTGGTGCGCTGCAGATTATCAACGACTACAATGTAGAGTTCGATGTTTCCAAGGATAATCCATTCAACGACGACAAGGCGCTTGCCCTGCTGCAGTCGGTTTTGAACTCTAAAACCTAAACATGGCTCTGCTCACTTGGCTCTCTGACCACGCGCTAATTTTGCTGCTAAGCTGCGGGACGCTGTTCAACGTCTATTGGCTTCACCGCTGCCGCGAGCGACTGCATCTGCGCTGGCTTTCTGTGCTGCTCCTTTCCGTGCTGCACACGGTTCTTGGCGTTCTCAGCGTGAAGGTGTTTGCGCTGTTTGAGACCGGGGATTTCAGCAATATGAGCCTGTTCGGCGGCGTCTTCTTCATGCCCCTGTTCTATTGGGGCGTGGCGAAGCTTGCCAAGCAGAAAGCGGCAGATGTGTTCGATGTTTTCACCATTTGCCTTGTATTCACGCTGATGTGCGCCCGCCTGAACTGCATTGTTTCGGGATGCTGTCTGGGGGCGCACATCCCCATCGAGGGGCTGACGCATCTGCGCTTCCCCACGCGCGAGCTGGAGCTGCTCTTCTATGTCCTCCTGCTCTCGCGCCTGTGGCGCAAGGTGCTCTCCGGCAGCGCGCGGTGCATGATCTACCCCATCTATATGATCTCCTACGGCATTTTCCGCTTCGTGACCGAGACGCTCCGCTTCTCGGACCGAACGGACAGCATTCTGCATGTTTCCCATCTCTGGGCACTGCTGTCGCTGGGGATCGGCATCAGCATTTACGGCGAATTACAAAAGAAAGAGAAAAAAACTGGAGGACGACGGAATGGTTAAACGAATTGGCAGGCGCTTTGTGTCGCTGCTCCTGACGTTTGTCACAATACTGACGATGCTTCCGGCGATGACGCTGCCGGCGCTGGCGGTGACCAGCGGAACCCTTAACTTACCCGATAAGAGCATCGGCTTGAGCTATAGCGGTGACGCGGACAATGCGTGGACTGTTAACGATGGTACGACGATCATAGGCTCCGCTCAAAGCACAAGCGGATGTAGCACTACGCACTACAGCTCCACGCTGACCATCAAAAACGAAGGAAGCACAACGGCGAGGCTGTCTTTTAGCTATGTCATCGAGCAGAACAGCGGCACGATTCAAGTGGACAGACAGGAAGAAAAGAAGGGCGGCAATTTCTCCAAGGAACTGGCGCCCAAGAACAGCATCCAAGTCTACATCAAATCCGGCAGCACCACCGCCGCCACTAAGATCACGATGACCGATGTGAAACTGGAGGCTAGTGCGACTGCCACCGTGACCTTCCAGCCCGCTGAAAACGGCAGCTACACCGTGAACGGGAAGGACATTACCACCGAAGCGTATACCAACACCCAGAGTTCTCTAACCGCTTATAAGGTCATAGCGACCCCGGCGGATGGTTATCAGTTTCTTGGCTGGTATGATGCTACCAACAAAATTTACCTGCCAGGCGGCGCAAATAGCAGCATATTTGTATCGTCAGATAACTCTAAGGTAACGGCGAAATTTGGGAAAATAGGAACGAAATTTCAAGTAGGAACAACCACTTTGAAATGGGACAACCTTAACGATGCGATTATTAGCACAAGAAATAATAGCTCCGGATACGTTAAACAACTCGAGAGTTGTACCATTTCGGGCGAATACACAATTCCAAGCGGCGTCACCCTGCTGATTCCCTTTGATGAGACGGAAGCGCCGTATACCACAACCCCTCCGTATACGACGACAGCGGAAGCACAGAAAGCCTATAAAACGCTTACCATGGCGCCCGATTCGTCCATCACAGTCGACGGCGGCGCGATCAGTGTTGGCGGAAAACACTTTACCAGTTCTGGTCGGGAATGCTGCAAGCCAACCGGAGCCTATGGACTGATTAAAATGCAGAAAGGCAGCAGCATTATGCTCAATAACGGTGCCAACCTCTATGCATGGGGCTATATAACTGGCGACGGCAGTATAACGGCCAACTCCGGCGCAAATGTCTATGAGTATTATCAAGTTACAGACTGGCGTGGTGGTTCAAAAACGGGCGACATGGCAAATAATGCGCAGAAAGTGTTCCCGTTTACGCAGTATTATGTGCAGAATATTGAAGCTGCGCTAACGCTTAATGCGGGCGCAAACGAATATACCTACATTTCTGTAACGGCCAAAATTGTCGGAACGAAGTCCGTAACAATTCCGTTTGTTGGTTCGAACGGCCTATTTAAACTTGGAGCAAATGGGCAATTTACAAAGAGGTATATCCCTGCACAGGACCGCATGGTATTTACAATCTCTGGCGAGGCTTCTCTCAATAGTATTGTTATGTCTCTCGCGGGTATTGCAACTTTCGACTCTAAAGACTACGTGCTTCCAATCAATAACAATGTGGACATCGTAATAACAGATGGAACAACAACCATCGAAAAAGACGCAGCTCTTTTGCCGGGGGTAACAGTCTTAATTGCCAAAGATGCAGAGCTGAAGGTTGCGTCTACCGCGTCCTTGTATGTTTATGATGATGCAGAGTGGAGTCCGGATTATGTATGGGGTAGCAAATCTTTCGGATCTTCCGGAATTTGCCCGGTAAGCTATTCACCGTCTGGAAAGGGGTCCCGAGGGATTGCTGATGCTAAGGTCGATGTAAACGGCGTGCTGACAGTTGCGGGCGCTGTTTACACGACGGCAACGGGTGCCAATATCACTTCCAGTGAAAAAACTGGTAAGTATGCTCAAGTTGGCACACCCGGTACAAGTAATAAAACCTATCAGTTCAACCAAGAATCGAATAAATATATTGGTGTAGATATCACCGCCGCCAAGCTGAAAAACGCCGATGGCGGCGGCTACACCGAAACCAGTACTGCCAAGGCCAAAGATACCTTTACCTACTGCAAAGGCCAGGAATGCGGCGGCGGCAAATGGGTGCAGAACCTGCAAGTCGCGGCGATCGGCACACAAAAATACGACACCCTGCAAATTGCCGTTAAGAGCTACACACCGGACGGCAAGAACTACATCAAGCTGCTGCACAGCACCACTGGGGACGTCACCACTGACAAGGACCTCTATCTCGACCTGAACGGCTGCACGGTGAAGGGCGATATCTCGGTAACGGACAATCACAAGCTTTACGGCATGGACAGCTCTGCAAAGGCGGACTATACTACCGCCCCGACGGGCAAGATCGTCGGCACGGTGAAGGGCTACGCCCCGACCTACCAGACGCCGGGTGATACCAACGATCGCTATGTTGCCATTCTGAGCGAAGAAAACGGTACATCGACTCTGTCCTTCCACCGCTTCAACATCTCCGTCACCGGCTACCGCTTTGAGCTGGCGGCCCAGCAGTGCGCGCTGTTCTTCATCGGCAAGTTCCAAGGCGACGATGCGGCAAAGAAACACCTGACGTCTCTGGGCTTTACCCTGAAGGATGGAAAAGGCACGCAGCTTGGTACAGACAGCTCTCCGATTCCTGAGAATCTGGAGGACATCCCCGATATGCCCGATGATGGAAAGGAGAGCACTAGCGAAGTCGTTCGTACCAAAGACGGCGCCTTTCTCTTCGAGGCCTACCTGAAACGTTCCTTCGATAGGAATTCGACCGATAAAACTGCCTATACCGAGAAGATCTCCGCCACCGCGCAGGCAATGTTCAAAAATAACGGAACGCAGGATAGCGAACCGAAACTGTGGAGCTTTGAGGATGCTTGGAAGAACGCCGAGGGACTTACTCCTGAGCAGAAGGCGATCCTCAAAAATTTCCTGCCCGATCTGGACTTCAACCCGTAAACGGAGTGAATCAGCATGATGAAAACTGTAAAAAAACCTTATATCGCTCCGTCCGCCGAGCTGATCCTGCTTGCGCCGATGGAGGCGCTGGCTGCTCCGGGGTCGCATGAGGACGAGGTTGCCTTGCAGCATTGGGGCTACAAGCCCTTCGGGCCCGCTGCCAGCGTCACGAGCAAGCGCACCTACTGGGGTGAGAACGGAAAGATCTACAAAAAGTGATGCGTTACCGAATCGCTGATCTGATCGTTGAAATGTCCCCCAAGGGACGCACGGCTGCCCAGGCGGAGGTCTACCGGACCTCCGCCCGGTGCGGCGCGGCGGATATCACCATCCGCGTGGGCGGCGCGGAGGCGCTGTCGCTCTGTCCCGAGCTGGAAACGGAGGACCTTGCGGAGTACATCGCCACAGGCGACTGCTTTGCCGTGGGGCTTCTGTCCCACGAGGGGATGATGCTCCACGCCTCTGCGGTGGAATATGGCGGACAGGCCGTGTGCTTTTCCGCGCCGCCGGGCACGGGGAAATCCACCCACACGGAAAAATGGACGCGCCTGTTTGGAGCGTCCATTCTGAATGATGACAAGCCCGCCCTGCGCCGTTGCAACGGCGTGTGGCAGGTCTATGGCACGCCATGGTGCGGCAAGGAGGCGCTGCATCAGAACCGCAGCGCGCCCCTGCGCGCGATCTGCTTCCTCTTTCAGGGGCAGGAAAACGCCTTGCAGCCGCTCACTCCGGCGGAGGCCTTACCTCTGCTGCTGAGTCAGACCCCCTTCCGTCTGCATCGGGAGGATATGGATCGGCTGCTTGCCGCGGCAGACCGTCTCCTGCGGGAGACGAACGTGTTCCGGCTGATTTGCCGGAATGACGACAGCGCCGCCTATTTTGTCCGGGAGAAACTGTTCCCGGATCAAGCCAAACCCATCGATTGACAGGAGGCAGTACGCAAACGCCGTGCTGCCCGCTGCCAGTGGACGGAAGCGGCACAAAGAGTACCGATTGATATGCGGCTTTTTGTGCCGCCTTTAGACTATTCAGGCGGTCTCTCGCCAAAAGGGGCGGAAAGCCCCGCTCAAGATCTGTCCAAACGCAGACAGAAAGGGAAATACAACCATGAACGAATCCAACATCAACCGATCCAGCGACATTCTGGAGATCGACCTCTGGAAGCTGCTGCTGCTTTACCTCAGGCGGTGGCGGCTGATCCTGCTGTGCGCGCTTGCCGCCGCGGCGATCTCCCTGATCTACACCGCCAATTTCATTACGCCGCTGTACCGCGCCAACGTCACCATTTACGTCAACAATATAAAGGCGAATCAGCAGGTGGATTATATCAGCGCGGCCAACCTTGCGACCTCCCAGCAGCTCGTCAACACCTATGTCAATATCATCCGCAGCGATACCGTGCTGGAAAAGGTGGTAAAGAACGCGAGGCTTGATTACTCTGCGGCCGAGATCCGCGGCATGATGACGACGGCGCAGGTGGATGAGACCGAGCTGTTCTCCGTATACATCTCCCATCCGGATCCGGAAATGGCGGCGAAGATCGCCAACGCGGTGGCGACCGTCGCCCCCGGCGAGATCGAGGAATTTGTCGAAGGCAGCTCCACCAAGATCATCGACCATGCCAAGGTGCCCACGAGCCGCTACACCCCAAGCTATCGGAAAAATACCCTTTTGGGCTGCGCGGCAGGTCTGCTTCTCGCGGTCATCTATGTGACGCTGCTGTATCTGATGGACGTTCGCATCAAGAACGAGGAAGACCTGACGCAGCTTTTCGACCTGCCCATGCTGGGGCAGATCCCCTCTTTCGCGGAGAATGAGCGGAAAAAGGCGGGTCTCAGCGCACAAAAAGCCGACGAGCACGGCGGAGAGAGGTAAAGCATTATGAAGAACAACCATTTTTCTCTTCTGTGGAGATCCCGGCGGCACGACGCGCCGGATACTGCCGCGATCATGGAAGTGGAGCGGAAAAACATCCTCTCGGAAAAGAGCGATTTTTTCATCCGCGAGTCCTATAAGACCCTGCGGACCAACGTGACCTTTTCCCTGGCGGACGAGACGGCGTGCAAGGTCCTGATCGTGACCTCCGCCATGCAATCCGAAGGAAAGAGCATCACCGCACTCAACCTTGCCATCTCCTATGCGGAGATGAAGCAGCGCGTCCTTCTGATCGACTGCGACCTGCGCCGCCCCAAGCTGGCGCGTCTGCTGTCCGCGAAGGAAAAGGTAGGACTGAGCAACCTGCTTATCCAGCCGGAGCTGCTTGGAAAGGCCATCCATGATTCCGGCATTGAGGATCTTGACGTCATTTTTGCCGGCGACGTGCCGCCCAACCCGTCGGAACTGCTCGGTTCCTCCCGCATGAAAGCGCTGCTTGACAGCCTGCAGAAAAACTACGATTACATCATTCTCGATACGTCTCCCGTCAATCTGGTGACGGATGCCTGCGTTCTGGTGCCTGAGAGCAGCGGCGTGCTGTTCGTGGTGCGCGCGGGTCTTTCCGAGCGCGGGAGCGTCCTGCGCGCGGTGGAGCAGTTAGAGCGCTCCCACGCGAAGATCCTCGGCTTTGTTCTTAATGAAGTGCCGCGGGAGAGCGGATACTACGGATATCGGAAATACGGCTATCGACGCCACCGCTACGGCTACGGCTATGGGCACGGCTACGGTTACGGATACGGACAGGAGAAGCCGGACAGCGGGGAACGGAGCATCCCATGACCGATCTTCACACCCATATTCTGCCCCGCATGGACGACGGCGCGCCGGACACGGCAGCCAGTCTTGCAATGCTCCGCATGGAGGCAGCGCAGGGCGTTACGGGTGTAGCGCTCACCCCCCATTTTCATCGGGACAGGGAGAGCATAGAGCAGTTTCTCGCGCGTCGTCAAGCCGCTTGGGAGCATCTTTCCGCAGCGATGGAGAAAACCGCCGAACCTTTTCCTGACCTTGTGTTGGGTGCAGAGGTGGCATGGATGCCAAATATGAACCATTGGGACGATCTTGAGGCACTGTGTCTCGGTTCGAGCCGTTATTTGCTGCTGGAACTGCCCTTCACCCCTTGGAGCGGCAGCATGATCGACCAGCTTTACTCTCTGGCGGCACAGAGCGGCGTTACGCCGGTGCTGGCGCATCTGGAGCGGTATCTGGGGCAGCAGAAGAAAGAGCACATACAGGAATTGTATCGCCTGAACGTCCCCATCCAGCTCAGCGCCGGGTGCCTGCTGCATCCCGTGGAGCGGTGGAAGCTCCTTCGACTGCTGAGGGAGGGGCAATCCTTTTTCCTTGCGTCTGACTGTCACGGCACGCAGCAGCGCGCGCCCGATCTGGGCCCTGCCGCTGCCGTTGCCAAAAAACGCCTGACGGGGGATGCGCTCAAAGCGCTCCTTCACCGCAGCGACGCGATTTTCACCGCAGCGCGCGCAGAACAGGAGAGGGAATATGCGAAGAAATGAGAATTTCATCCTGCGCCGGGTCGCAGATATGTCGGTCATCGTCCCTTTGGGGGCGGCTGCCGAAGCGTTTCCGGGAATGATCTCCGTAAACGAGACCGGCGCATTTTTATGGGACCTTTTGGAACAGGAACAGACGCTCCAAAGCCTTGGAGACGCCTTATGCGCCGTGTATTCGGTCGAACGGGAGCAGGCGGAGGCAGACGCAGCCGCCTTTCTTGACAAGCTGAGACCCGTCGGCGCGGTGGACGGTCTGTAAGATGCAGGTCCGGCAGATCCCCATGGCGCAGCTGCGCGAACTGCTCGATGAGCAGCTCGCGCACGGAGAAGCGCTCCTTCCGGTAACAGGAAACAGTATGTGGCCGCTTCTTGTCGGCGGGCGGGACATGGTGCGCCTTGCGCGGCCCGATCGCTGCGCACAGTCGGGCGATATCGCCCTCTATCAGAAGGCGGACGGCAGCTATATCCTGCACCGGGTCATCCGCCTGTGTGCGCCAGAGACCTGCATTTGCTGCGGCGACGCGCAGTGGGAAGGGGAGCAGGTCGATGAGGCGCAGATCATTGCGTACGTCACCGCCTTTCGCCGCAAGGGACGCTGGCAGGAGACCGCCCTGTCCCGGCCCTACCGGTTTTATGAACGCTTCTGGGTCCATACCTTTCCCGCCCGTCGCCCCTTGCTGAGGCTGCTGCGATTCCTTCAGCGGGCACGGAGGGGACTGATACGCGGGAGAAGATGAGATGAGTCAGTCGAAGAAAAAGGCGGCGGGCGCGTACAAAGTGCCGCTCACGCTGCTGTATGCAGGCATCGCCGCGCAGGCGTTCGGCATCGCGGCGCTTGCCTTGGTGAGCCGCCGGGTGCTGGACGAGGGCGGCAGTCCGTGGGGCTGGGTGCTGTTGTTTCTGGCGCTGGCTCTCCCGCTGCTCGACGGCGGGCTTGACCTGCTTTCCGGCAGGACGGTCGACCGCGCGGCGGTATCGCTGCGGCGCGACACGCTTGATACGCTTTTGAGCAAGGATGCGGAGGCATACAGCCGCTACCACAGCGGGCAGGTCTTCAGCCGCCTGACGCAGGACGCTTACACCGTCTGCGAATGGCGGGTCGTCGGCCGCCCCCAGGTGGCGGGGCAGCTTATCCGACTGCTTTGCGCCGCATCCGCGCTGTTTTTCGTCAATATCCCCCTTGCCCTTGCGGTCGTAGGCGCGGGCGCGCTGGCGATCGCCGGCGGGCGGCTGCTGCGAAAGTATCTGACGCGGCGGCATCTGCGCGTGCGTCAGGCGGAGGAAGGTCTGACGGGCTGCACGCAGGAGATCCTGGAGCATACGGAGCTTCTGCGCAGCATGACGGCGGGGGAGGAGGCTGTCCGCCGCTTTGAAGGACGGCAGAAGGAGTGGCTGCGCGAGCGCAAGCGCCTGCGCGTCTTCTCAACGGGGGTCGGAACCGGGTTTTCCGCCGTATTGCAGCTTGGATACGCCGTTCTTCTTGTCTGGGGCGGCATCGCCATTCGGGAAGGAAGGCTCTCCTTCGGCGACCTTGCGGCGCTCTTACAGCTCCTCGCGATGTTCCAAAGCCCGCTCACGGGCTTGTCGGGCGTTCAGTCCCGGCTGGCAGCCGTCCGCGCGGCGGAGGCGCGGCTGGATGAACTGTATTCCCTGCCCGGGGAGGCGCTGGGACAAGCAGTGGATGAGGACGACGTCTTTCGCGCCATCGTATTTGAAAATGTCACCTTTTCCTATGAGGGCGAGGAACAGCCTGTTCTGCGGAACTTTTCCGCGCGGCTGCCGCTCGATCGCTGGACCTGTCTCACGGGAATGTCCGGAAGCGGGAAAAGCACGCTTTTCCGCCTTATTCTGGGGCTGTACCACCCGCAGCAGGGCCGGGTATACCTTGAAACCGAGCGGGGGGAGCTCCCTTGCTCCGCTGCCGTGCGGGGACTGTTCGGCTATGTCCCACAGACGCCCTGGCTCTTTTCCGGCAGTATTCGCGAAAATCTGCTGCTGGCAAAGCCCGAGGCGGATGACGCCGCCCTTTGGGAGGTGTTGGATCGGGCGCAATGCGGCTTTGTCCGCGACCTGCCCGACCGCCTTGAAACCGTCCTGAGCGAAGAGGGGGGCGGTCTTTCCGCGGGACAGCGCCAGCGCCTTGCCATCGCCCGCGCGATGCTTTCCGCCCCGCGCTTTTTGCTGCTGGATGAGATCACCTCGGCGCTGGACGAGGATACGGAGGCACGGCTGCTGACAGAGCTGACGGGTGCGTATCCGGCGGCGGTCTTCGCCACCCATCACAGCGCCCTGCCGGGCAGGCTGCACAGCGAGACGCTGCATCTTGAGGGCATTGTCTGAAAAAGTAGAAACGTGATTCTTACAACTTATTATACAATGGAGGATGAAGATGAACATGAAACGGAACATTGCGAGAACGCTGGCACTGATGCTGGTGCTGTGCACGCTGCTGTCGCAGACCGCGCTGGCCGCGACGACCTATTATGTCGATGTGACCATCACCGGTCCCGATGCCGACGGCGTGGAGCGGACGCTCAACGCCTCCTCCAGCCGCTACGGCACGATGGACACGCCCCTTGCAGCGGAACTGGCGTCCGTTGTCGACAGCGCATACCACGAAATGGAAACCGTTTTCGCTGGAACCGGTCTGCGAAATATCGTGGACACGGGCGCGCAGGCGTTCCGGGAAGGCGAGAGCGCGTGGAACCTCTACGTGGAGAAGTATTATGACAGCGTGGACAGCTCCTTCAAGGATACGCTCAAGAGCCTTTCCTCCACCTTCGCAAACCTCACGGTCGACCGCGTCAACCGCGTGACCTACCGGGACAACGGCCGCCTCTATACCGTGACCGTGACGCTCAAGGGCTACACCACCGGCTCCGGCAGCAGCGGCAATACGCCCGTCGCTCCCGACGGCCACAAGATCGTTGTGGAGCCTGTGCCGAACAACACGCTGCGCGCGGACAAGAATACCCTGTCCAAGGGTGAGATCGCCGTCATCCGGGACAGCGCCGCGGCGAACGGCTATGTCCTCTCCGATCTCGCGGTCAAGGATGAGAGCGGGAGCGATGTTCCCGTGCGCAGACAGTCTGACGGCGTCTACGCCTTCACCATGCCCGAAAGCAGCGTGTCCGTTCGCGCCATGATGGTCGCCGACCCCGATATGACCGGCATCTCCAAGCAGCTGAACACCGATCAGAATATCTCCTATATGCAGGGCATGGCGGACGGCAGGTTCTATCCCGCAAGCTCCGTTACCCGCGGACAGGTGGCGCAGATCTTCTACCGCCTGCTGAAGGAGCAGAAGGTTTCCTCCAAATCCACCTTTACGGACGTCCCCGACACGCTCTGGTGCGCCGAGGCGGTGAATGCCCTTGCCTCTCTTGGGATCGTGGAGGGCGTCGGCAACGGCAAGTTTGCCCCGAATCAGTCCATCACCCGCGCCGAGTTTGTCACCATCTGCGCCCGCTTCACCCAGGTCTCCGCGAGCGGAGAGACCTTTACCGACGTGCCCGCCAGCCACTGGGCGTTTGACGCCATTTCTACGGCGGCGTCCTTCGGCTGGGTCAACGGCGTCGGCAACGGGCAGTTTGCCCCCAATCAGCACATCACCCGCGCGCAGGCAGCCGTTCTGCTGAACCGTCTGCTGGGCCGCTGCATGGCAGGTCAGTCTTACGAGAATGCCCGCCAGTACCCGGATGTCCCCCAGACCCATTGGGCGTGGAAGAACATCTGCGAGGCGTCTGACGGCGTCGCCCTCCGCTGAGCGGAGAATTCAAAAGAGTACGGTAAAAGGCAGTGGAGAGACTGCCTTTTACCGCAGATCCATGGGGGCATAGTATGAAAACGATTCAAAAAAGCGTACCCGTCCAGACGGTGCTCTTCCTCCTGATGGACGCCATTTTCATCATTGTGGCGGGCGGTCTTGCGCTGCTGGTGCGCTTCGACTTCGACTTTGAGCAGGTGCCTTCCGGATATCTTGAGCCGTGGTTTCGTGCTCTGCCCGTTCAGTTCCTGGTCACGGCGGCGGTCTTCTGGCCGCGCCGGATGTACCGCTATCTCTGGCGCTACGTCAGCGCCCATGATGTCGCCGAGATGGTGATATCCGTCGTCCTCGCCTATTGCGCGTTCCATGTGCCGGCGGCGCTTTTCGGCTATCACCAGCCGAGGAGCGTGCTCTTCATGGAGCTTTTGTTCCAGCTGTTCCTGCTGGTGGGCGGGCGCTGCACCTTCCGCTTTCTGCGGATGTTCGCAAGCTCCGCCCGTCAGGCAAGGCAGGAGGAGGGCGAGCGCGTCATGCTCATCGGCGCGGGCGAGGCGGGGCGAATGCTCCTGCGGGAGATCTCCGTCACGCCGCAGCTAAAAAGCCATGTCTGCTGCATCATCGACGACGACAAAAGCAAGCAGGGCAAGTACATCGGGAACGTGCCCATCGTCGGCGGGCGGGAGAAGATCCCCGAGATGGTCAAAAAGGAGCGGATCACACAGATCGTCCTTGCCATCCCCGCAGCGTCTGCCAAGGATAAGAAAGAGATCCTGAACATCTGCCAGAAAACGAGCTGCCGTGTACGGAGCCTGCCGGGAATTTACCAGCTGGTAAACGGCGAGGTGAGCATGGCGGCGGTGAAGGATGTGCAGGTGGAAGATCTCCTTGGCAGAGAGCCGGTCAAGCTGGATACGGCGGTCCTGCTGAATTTCCTGCAAGGGCAAACCGTGCTGGTGACCGGCGGCGGCGGTTCCATCGGCAGCGAGCTTTGCCGTCAGATCGCCAAATATCAGCCCAAGCAGCTCATCATTCTGGATATTTACGAGAACAACGCTTATGATATCCAGCAGGAGCTGCGGCGTGTATGGGGCGATCGGCTGAACCTGCGGGTGGAGATCGCCTCCGTGCGAGATAAGGAAAAAGTTTACAGCCTGTTTCGGATGTATCGCCCCGACATCGTGCTCCATGCGGCGGCCCACAAGCATGTCCCGCTGATGGAGGAATGCCCCGAGGAGGCCATCAAGAACAACATTTTCGGCACATATCATGTGGTGCGGGCGGCGGAGAAGTTCGGCGTCAAAAAGTTTGTCATGATCTCCACGGATAAGGCCGTGAATCCCACCAACTTTATGGGCGCGACCAAGCGATTCTGCGAGATGATCCTGCAAAGCAGGACGGACAGCCCCACGGAATTCTGCGCAGTGCGGTTTGGCAATGTGCTTGGTTCCAACGGCTCTGTTGTGCCCCTTTTCAAAAAGCAGATCCAGGAGGGCGGCCCCGTCACCATCACGGATAGGCGCATCATCCGCTATTTTATGACCATTCCTGAGGCTGCCCAGCTGGTGCTCGAGGCCGGCGCCATGGCAAAGCAGAGCGAGATCTTCGTTCTGGATATGGGCGAGCCGGTGAAGATCCTGGAACTGGCGGAAAACCTCATCCGCCTGTCCGGACTGGAGCTGGATAAGGATATCACCATTCAGGAGATCGGCCTGCGCCCCGGCGAAAAGCTCTATGAGGAGCTGCTGATGCGCAGTGAAACACTCTCCAAAACAAGCAATGAGAAGATCTTCATTGAGCAGCAGCAAGAGATTTCAAAGGATGTCATCATGAGAGACCTGCTGCGGCTGGATGAAGCCGTCACCCGCGACATACCGCCTCAGGATCTGATCACCATGCTACGGGAGATGGTCCCGACATATACTTCCCCGGAGGAGATCAACGGCCGCGCCACGGCGGAGGTCTCGTAGCAGACGGGGAAGAAGTCAAAAAAGTGGAGGAAACGGCTTGAAACGGCGTAAAACCATTCTCTGCACCATTCTTGTACTGCTGGCGGTATCGCTGGCGGGGCTTTTCTGGTGGCAGCGCGATAACTTAAAAGCGATCCATGCCGCGACGCAGCAAACATCGGCCGAGCTGGAGGAAAAGCTGGAGGAGAACCAGCAGATGATCCAAGAGGCAGTGAAAGCGGCAGGCGAGGTCACGGTAGGGGAGATCTCGGAAGAAGATCGTCAGGCTTTCCGGGACGGCTCCATGACCCAGGAGGAGCTTGTGGAGCGCCTGACGAATGGCGGGGAAGGGGAGCCGCGCGAGGAACCCGCCAGCACGAGCCGTCCGGAAAGTGACGGCAAGACGGACGCGCCGGTCGCGAAGACCGACACGCTGGCTGTGAGCGAGAAGAGCGAACAAAGCGCGGAAAGCGCCTATCAAAAAGAGCTGTCGGCGCTCATCGCCAAGGTCTACGTCCTGCGTGAGGAGTACACGCTGGCGCTGGACACGATGTATGCCGACGCAAAGGCGGAGTATCTGGCTCTGCCGGCGGAAAAACGGACAAAGACACAACTCCTGAAAATGGCGAGGGGCTATCTTTCCAGAGCATCCGCTCTCGAAAAAGAGTGCGACGGGAAGATGGATGAGATCGTCCGCGCCATGGAGAAACTGCTCAGGGAAAACGACGGTGATCTTGGGCTTGTAGACACTGTTGTCTATACCTATGCCAACGAAAAGAGTCTGAAAAAGTCCTGGTATATGTCAAAGTTAGAGCAGAAGGGATTGCTTTGAGCAAAAAACGCGAAATCGGCAAGAAACAAACGGAAAAGAGAGGAACATGAGCCATGACGATATTGGTGACGGGCGGTACGGGTTTTATTGGGAGCCACACGGTGGTGGAGCTTCTGAATGCCGGCTATGACGTTGTCATTGCCGACAATCTGTGCAACTCCAAGGTCGAAGTGATCGACCGCATCCAGAAGATAACGAACAAACGGCCTGCTTTCTATCAGATCGACCTGCTGGACAGCGCCGCGCTTGAAAAGGTCTTTGCAGAGAATCGTCTGGATGCCGTGATCCACTTTGCGGGCTTAAAATCCGTCGCGGAGTCCGTTGAAGACCCCGGAAGATATCTCGACACCAACCTGACGTCTACCTTCCATCTTCTCAACGCAATGGAAAAGCATCAGGTGTACAAGCTGGTGTTCTCCTCCTCGGCAACGGTGTACGGCACGCCCGAGACCATGCCGAACCGCGAGAGCGATGTTGTCGGCAAGGTCTGCTGCCCGTATGGGTTCAGCAAGTATCTCAACGAGCTGCTCCTGCATGATTTCGCGCGGCAGCGCGACAACTTCCGCTTTGCCTCTCTGCGCTACTTCAACCCCGTCGGCGCGCATCCCTCCGGGCTCATCGGCGAGGACTGCGGTCAGAAGGCCCCCAACAACCTTGCCCCCTACATCACCCGCACCCTGCTCGGGCAGTTCCCGTATCTGAGCGTTTACGGCGATCAATACGATACCGCGGACGGAACGGGGGTCCGCGACTACATCCACGTTGTCGATCTGGCAAAGGGGCACATTGCGGCGCTGAACTATCTTGAAAAAACGGACAGCAAATATGACGTTTTCAATCTGGGGACGGGCAAGGGAACGACCGTGCTGCAGCTGGTGTCCGCGTTTGAAGAGGCATCGGGCAGAAAGGTGCCTTACCGCATCGTCGGCCCGCGCGCGGGCGACGTGCCCCTGAGCTTTGCCGCCGTCGAAAAGGCAAAGAACATCCTTGGCTGGACGGCGGAATATGACTATAAGGACTGCGCCAGAGACTCCTGGAACTGGCAAGTACAAAATCCAAACGGCTACATAGAGGAGGGCTAAGCGTTCCGCGCGGCGCTCTTCCCGCATCAGCGCAAAAAATCCCCCGTAAGCGATTCAAATGAATCGCTTACGGGGGTCATTTTTACCATACGCCTGTCCGATGTGGGGGACGGTTTATTTCTATTGGGCGAACAGCTTGTCTAAGATCGGGGAAATGTTTCCGCCGTCCGCGCCGTCTTCGAGGATGCCGGCGGCGACCAGACCGTCCTGATTCTTACTGAGCGCCTGCATCGCGTTGATATAGCCGTCCAGATCCTTGTTGATCTGCGCGTTTGGATTAGTTGGGTCGCCGACGTAATCAAAAAACTGGTCTGTCAGGTTACCGTCCTTGTCTTGAGCAAACGCCCCAAACTGCCCAAGCGCGGCAAGGATATTGTCGATGTTTTTTTCGCCGGCGGCAGCGGCGATCTGCTGATTGACATAGTCGTAGTACTGTTTTGCATCGTATGTAAACTCTTTGCCGTCCGCGTCCGTCAGGGTCGTTGTCCAGTCCTCCGCTTGCTCGGAATGGGCAAAGGCGGTCATGATGCCGTAGATCGCTCCCACATTGCTCATTGTTTCGCCCATATTAAGGCTAAGAAGTTCGCTTGCTCGTTCGTTCAGTGGTTTCGCTTCCCCCTCATCATCCGGAATAAGCATCTTAAGTATTTTTTCTGCGGTATTTTCGTCTGTTTTGCTCGCAGTCAGCAGCAGCGCTGCATTTGCCAGTCTCTGCTTATCAAGCTCGCTGTAGTTTCCCTTTTCATCCGGTTTTATCCCCAGGGTTTCGGGAGCCATACCGGCATTTATAAGAACACTCGCAAGGAAAGTGCCCCCACCAAGGGCAGAATTCAGCGCATTGATCATTCCGCCCACATTGCCGGTGAGGGCGTTCATGGTCATGCTCTTGCCGCCGAAGGTCGAGGCGCGAAATGCTTTGAGCTGCTCCTGCGTAGCCGTAAATTCATAGTCCTGCCCGTTGATGCTATAGTGCAGGACCGTATTGCCGTGCTTGTCGGTCGCCGCGGTGAGCACCGCGCCGCTGAAGGTGCCCGTCGTCCTGTCGTACGCGAGGTTGGTATATACCTTGAACCGGCTGTTCCGATTGCCGGAAAAATACTTCTGAAAGAATTCACCGTCGCGGTCGACCGTAGAGATGACCTTCTTCACCTTGCCGTCCGCGTCCAGAGACGCCGCGCCGCCGGATGGTCTCCCGTCATACTGTCCCGCGTCGTAGGACGCGGATGCAAACGCCGTGTTCACCGCGCCGAGAAGCTGTAAGTCCGCCGCCTCGTTCGCCTTTTTCACATAGCCCGAGTACGCCGCCGAGCCGACGCCGGCCAAAATGCCCATGATCGCAATGACCACGACAAGCTCGACCAGCGTAAAGCCGCTCTGCCTGTTTTTGTCCATGACTGTTCCTCCTATTCCTGTTTTCTTTCTCTCCTTCCCCGCCGAGGGGAGCGTTCGTTGCCTGTTCCAACGGTTCGCGCCCATCATCCCCTTGATCGTCCGCGCGGACACATCTCTCGCTTGATTATAGCGGCCTCTGCGCATTTTTGCAATTTTCTTGGTAATTTCTACGTTTTGTTTAACTTCTTGCGCCATTTTATTGCAAAATGACCCCATATCCCGCCCCGAACGCCCCGTTATCAGCGGTAAACGCAGGTGGGTTTTCGTTACACGACAGCTACAAAGCAATACCTTGTCAAATATATTGACAAGGTATTGCTATTTTGATATTATGTGGGTATTAGGAGGAAACGCTATGGCAAGCTATGATTACTCAATTACATCCTTGCAAAGCCATCTCTCGATGCTGCGCAAGCTCTATGGGTGGACGATGGAACAGTTTGGCGATCGGATCGGGGTCACAAAGCAGACCGTTTCCAATCTTGAGCGCGGCAAACCGAAAATGACAAAGCTTCAGTACATTGCGATCCGGTCGGTGTTTGAATCGGAGGCCAAGGAGCGGGATGGGGAAGAAAAGGAGATCCTACTAAAGATCCTCGATCTTGTCTGCGACCCTGATCCCGATGTCAGCGAAGTGCAGCGCAGCGAGGCGTTGAATACCGCCGCCGTTGCTGCCGGTGCTGCCGCCAGCGGCGTTGCGGCAGCAGCGGCGATCAAGGTGCTGACAAGTTCTCTTATCTCCAGCGGATTGTTTGTGGCTGCCCCGGCAGCCATCCCGTTCGTGACGAGCAGTGTTACGACCGCCTCATGGCTTTCAAAAATGTTACGGGAGAAGAACGCAGAGGATGAGAAGAAGAAAAAAGGAAAATGAGCGGTTCTGCAAGGCCTCTGCGTGAGACCTTTTCTCAAACGCGCGATTTTCTCAGGAGGTGCTTCTATGGAGATCCGAATCGGATCGTTCAACATGAATAATTTTGGCGGAAGTTCAAATAAGGATTTCGGAAAGATCGCGGAAATCATTGTGGAGGAAAACTTAGACGTCGTAGCGCTGCAAGAGATCTTCAGCGAGGGAAGAGGCGTAAGCAGGCTGTTGGAGCAAAATGTCAAGTATGAATTGTACAATTGGGACTATTGCTTTGCCGCGCCGTCTGAATCCCGCGATATCACCAAAATGGAAGATATGGTCGTGAAGAAGACGCGCAGCGAGGGATATGCGTTCCTTTGGAAAAAAAGCCGCTTCAAAAAAGTTGAGTTTTCTAAACTGGGCGAAACGCGACGATTTGAGCCCCGAATCATCAATTCCCTATCAAAAGACGTCTGTGTGGATTGTTCCTTTTTTGCCCGGGCTCCGTACTACATCAGATTGCAGCCGATCCACGGCGGTTTTTTCGAGCTGCGGTTAGTGAATGTTCACATTTTCTTTGGGGATACAAAGCTGTCCTCCATAGAAAAGCGGCAGGCCGAGTATGCTGTGTTAACGCAGCAAATATATCCGGAAATATGCCAAAATACTTACGGGCAGAACCGCACGCCATACACGGTCGCAATGGGAGATTACAACCTGAATCTCTTTAATCCGCTTGTAAATACGCAGAGCAAAAACTGCTATATATCGGAGGTGCATTCATACTTTGAGGGGAAAAAGCGTGTTCAGATATTGACGCTGCAGGATCAGCTGACCACCCTGCGAGACGTTGAGCGCATGAAAGAAGGTGAATACGCCGACAGAGGCGCCCTTGCTAATAATTTCGATCACTTTACCTACAGTCCCGAGTTGTCAAAGTTTCAAAGTGTACGGTACGAGACAATAGATGCGATCAATAAATACTGCGACGGTGACAGCGCTTACTACCGCAAAAATATTTCTGATCACTTACCAATCGTGATGACAGTCAAAATATAACCGATCGATGGAGGATATTATGAATACCGAAAAAGTAAAGCAAACAACAGATCAGATAACCGCGGCCTATGCTTTGAACCTCTGGACGGTTTCAATTTCCCAGATCATCGACTATAACGATGTCAATGTTCTGAAGCAAGAATACGAAACCATAATGAACAATCTGAATCTGGACAATATGCCCAAGGATGAGGCTCTTTTGGATGTGATCAAAGAGATCATGGAGGAAATCACATTCCTCCGAATCAGCGAAGGGGATAAAGGGATCGTTGAGAGAGAATATCAGCACAAGCTAAAGAACGCTGTGTGGAGCGCTGTCCCCAACGTCGGGGCCATCTTTGCAACGGCAAATCCGGTCGCAATGGGCGTCACTCTTGCAACGCAGGTCGGTATCGGATACATGAATTATCGCCGCAATCGAGCCGACTATGAGCTGGAGAATGAAAGGACGAAGTGGCAGATCCAGCGAAATCGAATGGAGCATCTTCACGCGTTGCAAAAGCAGTTGTTTGAAACGGCATGGCGGATGACCGACGCGCACAAATTTGAGGACAGATTCCGCCTGACCGAGACACAGATATCCGATTACGATAAGGCCTTGATGCAGGCAAACCCCGTGAAGCGCTTTAACGACTTAGACGCCATGAAGAGCAATTATGAAGCCTACCCTGCATTTTGGTATCAGATCGGCAGCACGGCAAACAGCATTTATTTAAATGAAAATGATGCCGAACTGAAGGAGTATTATCGTGAAAAGGCGCTCGATTGCTTCAAGCGGTACGATGATCTGAATCGATTCAACTTGCTCCGACATGATGTGATCACTGCCGCGTGGGCGCTTGAGTATTTGGAGCTGCAAGGTCTGAGCGATAAAGAGCGTCCCGAAGAGGCAAAACGCCTGATCGCCATTGCGGAAAAACACGCAGGAAACGCCCTTGATGTCCTTGAATTGTGTGCATTTTCCTATCTGCGGATCAGAGATTACGAAAATGCCATCAGGCTGTTCCATGTGCTTGTCAACAAGGACTACAATATTGAGATCAATACGCAAATACTCAGCGGTCTGTATATCAAGGAAATGTTTTCCGGCAAGGAAGATGCTGCCAAAAAAGCTCGCCTGGGATACAAGCAGCTCCCAAGCATCACAGATGAGAAGTACATCATTCCTGTTCCGCCCGAAGGGACTGATATGTCCCAATGGTCCCCTGCATGGAATAAGGAAGAATCGTTCGATGACTTCGTTAACACCATTGAAGCGGAGCAACGGCAGGAACAGCTGGCGGAGGCGAAGAAGACGGCACGTCCATTTTATCAGCGCCCCATTCTCATTGTAAGCGATAGCGATTTAGAAACGGAATCGGAATATTTTATGGCTGTCCTCAACGAGAACAAAAATAAAATTGACCCGTCATTGCCCACCCCCAGCCGTACAACGCCAAAAGAGTACAAAAAGCACCGTGAAGAATACGAATGGAAAGGAACTCATATCATTTTCCTCGGCAAGTCTCACGACGCAGATACGCTGCTGAAGGCAAAGAACAAAAAATGGGATCACGATGACATCGGGATCCGGTTCGCAACGCTTGGAAATAAGACGGTCGTTTATAGCGGAGCGCTGAAAAACAAGGAGATCGACCAGCTGGTCGCACTGGCAAAAAAATACCCCGTAACAGCGCCGCAGGGTGTTGGAACCATTTCTTATACGTTCCTGAAGGATACATTAGGGGCGCCTAAACTGGATGCTACTGACACTATTGCAACTGCATTGGCTGCCATTATCGGTTCGCCGCTGCTCGTTATCGGTCAGGCTTTAGAGCAGGCCGAAAACACGATCCAGGGAATTTCAAATCTTTCTGCAAGGAAGAAAATGGAGTACCTGAAATACTGCTTAGCGATCCTCCAGTATCTGGAAAGTGAAAATGCACTTGTAGAATAAATTGGCAGAATGGGGTACAAGGAGCATTGCGCTCAAAGCTCAGCACACCAACCGAAAAAGTCCCGTGTCCGCAAGGGTTTATGTTCATAGGTACACAATGTGACCTATGGGGTTGACCGGGACGGCACGGAGCAAAAAAGAAGCAAGGGAAGAGCTTATGGTTCTTCCCTTGCTTCTTTGTATTGTTACCAATTATCGGATTTCGGCACCTTGTACAAAAAAGAATGCTATCATATCGCAATTTTCATCTGAAAGTGCTATTCTTAAATAAGATTGCATCATACGAGGTAATCGCATTGGCGTGGCCTTGCCAGTATATAGTTACCATCTTGTACGCGGTAAACTCGGATCATATATTTACCGCGTGACTTATAGGTCGGCAAAGAACCTGCCGTAGAACGAAGCGACGCTTTGGAATGTGAGAAATGTGATATTCTGAATGATTTCCTACAGGGTGGCAACGGCTGATCCCTTCCAGTTGGGGGCTCAGAACCTCATCTTGCTGAAATTGGATGATCGCTTTCTATCTTTTCGGTGATTTTCGGTTTCAGCCATGGCTGAAAATCATTGTTGCTGTGCCTTTCGAGACTTGCTCATGGCTAAAAAATAAAAAGAGTGGGAGTGGTGTTGTGAGGGTAACAGATGGAACGGAATCCTACAAGAAAGTGATAACACTGCTGCTGGTGGCAGTACTATCATGGATTTGCGTTGCCTCTGGAGTCTGCGCAGCAGAGGAAAAACAGCCGACGATTCAGGTTGAGAATACTTCAGCTGCCGCAGGAGAAACGGCTGAGGTGAAGATTTCAATTAAAAATAATTCAGGAATTCTCGGGGCGAAGCTTACCCTTTCCTTTGCAGAGGGATTGAAACTTATCAGCGCGGAATCCGGCGAGGCGTTCAGTGCGCTTACCATGACAAAGCCCGGCGAGTTAGTGTCCCCCTGCAATTTCATGTGGGATGGACAGGAACTGGAGGAATCAGACATAAAGGACGGAACCATCCTCACCCTTAAGTTTCTGGTGGAAGAAGCTGTGCCACGCGGTACAAAATTGGCAGTTTCTTTCTCAAACGAAGGCAAAAGCGTTGTTGATGGAGCTCTAAAGCCGATACCGCTGCAAATCAATAACGGGAATGTTACGGTGTCTTCGACAGAGAACATGGCTGTAGAGGTGTCGAATGCTACTTATAAAGAAGATGCAGTGTATTTTACGATTCAGTCTGTAAGCAATGTAGGTGAATGCTCTGCCCTTCTAGCCTCCTATGACAGCAACGGAAGGATGCGCGGGGTCGAAAAGCGCAGTGTGCAGATAAGCAAAGGGGAATCGACACATTCGATCCCTTGCGCCGCCAGCAGCGGGGGCTATAAGCTGTTCCTCTTGAAAGATGGGAGTGAGCCGGTCTGCGTGGCGACGGCAATCGATCCTTTTGCAAAAATATTTTCCGTGACCTTTGTTGATTGGAATGGGGCTGTGGTATCAAAGCAACAGGTCAGCGCGGGTGACAGTGCTGCGCCGCCACCTGCTCCGAAGCGCGATGGTTATTTCTTCGTAGGATGGGATCGAGAGTTCTCAAAGATCAACTCCGATTGCATTATCGCCGCACAGTATAAAGCGAATGTGACGCCGACACTATATGTCAGTTCGGTTTCGGCTACAGCGGGCGCGAAAAATGTTGCGGTTCGGATCTCAGTCCGAAACAACCCTGGGATATTGGGGCTGAAAATCAGATTATCGTACAACGATGACGCTCTTACCTTGACGAAAGCTGTGAGCGGAGAGGCTTTTGACAATTACCTAACCATGACGCCGCCCCGTAAGTTCACAAGTGGGTGCAATCTGCTGTGGGATGGTGTAGAAATTCAGACGGAGGATGTTAGGGACGGAGATATTGTGACGCTGTGGACCCACTCGTAGTCCGGCATACTGTACTGCTGCCCCATAGATGCGGCAGGGTACAGCTTACGGACCACTTCCTCAGAGCTAAGGTTCTTCACCGCATTCCACGAGAGGCCGTTTTCTTCAGCCTTGTGCAATGCCGTGATGACGGTGCTCCGGGCGCAGCCACAGCTCTCGGCGATGCGCGTTTTGTTGAGACCCAGACTATGAAGTCTGATGATCTCTTTGTAGTTGGTCATCGTGTTTTCCTCCTGTTGTTAGATTACATCTTTCGATGCAATTCCATTATACAGGGGGTGTCTGACCGGCGGCGAGAGTGTATGATTTCAGCGGTCAAGCTGCCTGACCTGTGCGGTCAAAGTGTCCGTCGGAGGGCGGCGTATTTAACTTCTTACGACAAAACTCTGCAAAAGTTAAGAAAAAATACAGAAATACGCTAAAATGTTGCAAAAAAATCCGAGCTGGCTATAATGAAATAAGCTTTATTGACCGCGCGGATGTGCGCGGCAGAAAAAACCGCGCACGTTTCAGGCGCGGACGATCAAGGGGATGATGGGCGCGAACCGTTGGAACAGGCAACGAACGC
>OFMC01000632.1_pt1 | contig 34986 bp, 28 predicted proteins | sample 1541271 | NCBI WGS metagenome assembly OFMC01 (sample SAMN04209252, study PRJEB22552) | human gut metagenome | biome: gut; material: feces | host: Homo sapiens | place: USA: Oklahoma | reverse complement strand
CTCAGGATGCTATCAAAACAGAAGCAGAGCGTTGCGGACAGTTCTATGTAAACGAAAGATGGCTTGGTGGTATGCTTACAAACTTCAAGACAATCCAGAGCCGTATTGCAAGACTGAAACAGATCGAAGCTATGGAAGCTGACGGAACTTTCGAAGTACTTCCAAAGAAAGAAGTTATTGAATTAAGAAAAGAACTTGCTAAACTGCAGAAAAACCTTGGCGGTATCAAAGAAATGAAGAGACTGCCGGACGCTATCTTCGTAGTAGATCCGAAAAAAGAGAGAATCTGCGTACAGGAAGCTCATACACTGGGAATTCCGCTGATCGGTATCTGCGATACCAACTGCGATCCGGAAGAGCTTGACTATGTAATTCCGGGTAATGACGACGCTATCCGTGCCGTAAAACTGATCGTTTCCAAAATGGCAGACGCAGTTATCGAGGCAAAACAGGGCGAGGCTGAGGAAGCTGCATACGAAGAAGCAGCAGAGACAGACGCTGAATAATTTACGCGAAGTAATGAACTGGGGGGAACTTGAAATTCAGGTTCCCTTCGGCGAATCTCACAATAGCAGACCGGCATGAAGATGCAGTCTGCTGAATCACGTATACGGAGGAATAAAACAATGGCTATTACAGCAGCAATGGTAAAAGAGTTAAGAGAAGTAAGCGGCGCTGGTATGATGGACTGCAAGAAAGCTCTTACAGCTACCGAAGGTGATATGGACAAAGCAATGGAGTTCCTGAGAGAAAAAGGACTTGCTACTGCTCAGAAAAAAGCTGGCAGAATCGCAGCTGAGGGTATCGTTATGCTGAACGTATCCGAGGATGGAAAGAAAGCTGTCGCTGTAGAAGTAAACGCTGAGACAGACTTCGTTGCAAAGAACGAGAAATTCCGTGGCTATGTAGCACAGGTTGCAGAGCAGGCTATGGATACAACTGCAGCAGACGTAGAAGGATTCCTGGCAGAGCCTTGGAAATTCGATACCAACGAGACCGTTGGCGAAGAGCTGGCTCATCAGATCGCTACCATCGGCGAGAACATGAACATCCGTCGTTTCCAGCAGGTAAAAGAGGAGAACGGTTTCGTTGCTTCTTATACTCATATGGGCGGTAAAATCGGTGTTCTGGTTGACGTTGAGACAGATGTTGTAAACGATGAACTCAAAGAGATGGCTAAAAACGTTGCAATGCAGATTGCAGCTCTTCGTCCGCAGTACACAAGCCGCGACGAAGTAAGCGCTGATTACATCGCACATGAGAAAGAGATCCTTTTAGCTCAGATCATGAACGATCCGAAAGAGTCCCAGAAACCGGAGAAAGTGATCAACGGTATGATCGAAGGACGTATCAGCAAAGAGTTAAAAGAAGTATGCTTAGTAGATCAGGTATACGTAAAAGCTGAGGATGGAAAACAGACAGTTGCTAAATACCTTGATGAGGTTTCTAAAGCAGTTGGATGTACTGTAAAAGTTAAGAGATTTGTTCGTTTCGAGACAGGTGAAGGTCTTGAGAAGAAACAGGAAGACTTTGCAGCAGAAGTTGCAGCTCAGATGAACGCTTAATTTGGTTTTGTATTAAGTTTCTGAAAAGATTGATAACCCTTATAAATGGTGGTGACATCGTTTATAAGGGTTATTTTATGCTTCGATGTAAAAACATCTGTTTATGACAGGAAATCATCTAAACATTGATCTTCCGCTGAAAAGTTCCCGGTGTCATCCCATATTTTTCTTTAAATTCCCGGTGAAAATAGGACAGATTGTTAAATCCACAGGAGAGTGAGACCTCAAGCGAGGATTGTGCACCCTGTTCGAAGAGTTCTGCTGCTTTCGCCAACCGGACATTCCGTACATATTCCATGGCAGATTCTCCCATATATTTTTTGAAAAACCGCATAAAATGATATTCACTGAAATAACATAATCCGGCCAGGTCAGATACCAGAATCGTATCAGCATAATGGATCGAAACGTAGTCCAGAACAATCTTTAATTTGTCAGAGGATGGATTAGAGCCTGCGGATGGGGTGCGGTCGCTGTATGGAAGCAGGAGAAAAACAGACTGTAATAGCAGTGATTTTAACGCCAGCTCATATCCAAATTCCTGTTCTTTATATAGCAGCGCAATCTGTCGGAAGCATTTAAACAGCGGCATATAAGCGGGATGCGGGGCTGTGATGAGGCAGGGCATGGAAAAATCATGATTGATCAACGGTGTAAGATAGCGGGTAGAACAGATGTCGGCTGCATTTCCACCCAGAAAACTCATATGAAACACATAAGTTTCTGAATGGAGTTCCGGACTTCTGTTGTCAAGTGAAGCTGCATGTAAGAGTAATGGCCGTGTTTGGCATTTTCTTTTTGCCCCGGTGCCAGCGGATTTGAATATTTCATATGGTTTACTCCTTTTTGAATGGCAGTATTGTGTCATAAAGTGATAAAAATATGCAAGAAATTTAATGCGCAACATAGTACAATGACAGCATAATACAATTTGAACGATGTTGCAACATACACGAAGTGATAAGAAAATGATAAGGAGCGAAGAATATGAAAAGAAAATGGTGGCATGATAAAGTGGCATATCAGATCTATCCGAAGAGCTTTCTCGACACAAACGGAGATGGCATTGGGGATCTGAGAGGTATTATTTCCAAACTGGATTATCTGAAAAAACTGGGCATTGATATTATATGGCTGTCTCCTGTTTATAAATCACCGTTTGTGGATCAGGGTTATGATATAGCAGATTATTATGCAATTGCCGAAGAATTCGGAACCATGGATGAATTTGATGAATTGCTTGCGGAAGCGAAAAAGCGCGATATGCACATCATAATGGATCTGGTGATCAATCATTGCTCTGACCAACATGTGTGGTTTCGGAAAGCATTGGCAGATCCGGATGGAAAATATGCGGATTATTTTTATTTCCGAAAAGGGAAAAACGGAAATCCGCCAAGTAATTATCGGTCTTATTTTGGCGGAAGCTGCTGGGAACCTGTACCGGGAACGGACAAGTATTATTTTCATATGTTTGCCAGGGAACAGCCGGATTTGAATTGGGAAAATCCTGAACTGAGGCAGGAACTTTACCGTATGATCAACTGGTGGCTGGAAAAAGGACTTTCCGGGTTCCGTATTGATGCAATTATCAACATTAAAAAAGATCCGGCTTTCCCTGATTTTGCACCGGATGGCACAGACGGTCTTGCAAGCTGTATCAAAATGGTCGAAAATGTGGAAGGCGTAGGAGAACTTCTGGAAGATTTAAAGAAAAATACATTTGAAAAGTATGATGCTTTTACAGTAGGTGAAGTGTTCAATATGAAATCAGATGAACTGCCGGCATTTATAGGGGAAAACGGACATTTTTCTACTATTTTTGATTTCAGCGCACATTGCCTGAGCGAGGGAATGCATGGCTGGTATGATGCACCGGAAATAGAGTTTCCCAAATGGCGGGAAGCAATTGTACGTTCCCAGCTTGAAATTCAGAAATATGGATTTGAAGCAAATATTATCGAGAATCACGATGAACCAAGAGGCGCTTCCCGCTTTTTGCCTGCGTATGCCCGGAATCCTGCAGGAGTCAAAATGTTGGGAACTGTAAGTGTTCTTCTCAGAGGAATTCCTTTTATATATCAGGGTCAGGAAATCGGCATGAAAAATGCGGAATGGGGCTGCATGGGGGAATTTGATGATATTAACACAAAGGATCAGTATCAGGTAGCTGTACGGGCAGGGCTGTCAGAGAGGGAGGCTTTGGAAATCTGCGGTAAAATGAGCCGGGATAATGCAAGAACACCTGTGCAGTGGAGCGGAGCGGAAAATGCAGGGTTTACGACAGGAACGCCATGGCTGAAAGTAAATTCCGATTACAGAGAGATTAATGTGGCAGCTCAGGAAAATGATCCGGATTCTGTATTAAATTATTATCGTAGGCTGGTTGCTTTACGCAAATCTGCTGCATATAAAGAGGTGTTTACCTATGGTGAGTTCATTCCGGCATATGAAAATCTGGATGGCATCATGGCATTCTATCGCAAAGATGACTCTGCCCATATACTTGTAGCTGCAAATTTCGAGAAAAAGCCTGTTGATATTGAACTGGAATATATGCTGAAAAAGGTATTGCTGGCAAACCGGTCCCATGAGGAGATCGGCGGTACGATCGGAACAATAAGGCTGGACAGCTGTGATGCAGTTGTTTTGGAATTGATGTGAAAAATATATAAAAACAGATAAAAAAGCTTGCATTATCTGTCAAAAAGACCGATACTATAAATAACAAAATGTTTTTCGCACGGACGCGGTATATCATGTATCGGATACGTGTTTTTCAAAGGAGTGGAGCGTATGAGTATTCGGATCACAGGAAGAACAGATTACAGTGCATTATTTTCTTCCCTGAACGGAGGAAAATCTACAGGAATCGGCGGAGGCAGTTATTCCCTCGCTGATTATGCAAGCATAAAGAATGGCAGTTATGGCAAGCTGATGAAAGCCTATTATGGAAAGAACAAAACGGCTTTATCTGATGCTGCCTCTGCGACAAAGAAGACGAATAGTAAAACAGCCACAGCGGATACAACATCTGAAAACGCATCCCTGCAGAAAAGTGCCAATGCGCTTGTGAAATCTGCCGAAAGCTTACTGAAAACAGGTAAGGACTCTGTCTTCAAGGAAAAGGATATTACCACAAAGGATGAGAACGGCGTTGAAAAGACAACAAAGGGCTATGATACGGATGCGATCTATAAGGCAGTATCCGCCTTTGCAGATGATTATAACAGCGTTCTGAGTGCTGCAGCAAAGTCTAAGAACAGCAGTGTTGTTTCAACAGCTTCCAATATGGTGCAGCAGACGGTCGCAAATGAAAAAATGCTTTCCAGGATCGGTATCACGATCGGAGAGGATAATAAGCTTTCTGTAGATGAAAAGAAGCTGAAAGCGGCGGATATGACAACGGTGAAGAGCATGATGAACGGAAACGGTTCTTTTGCCTATGGCGTACAGACAAAGGCATCCTTCATCAGTATGTATGCAAAGAATGACCAGAATAAAGCCAGTGGTGTATATGGTTCATCCGCAACTTACACCGCATCTCTGTTCTCAAACGGGGACATCTGGAACAGCTTTATCTAAAAAAAGATCGAAAAAAATAAAAAAATTGAAATTAGGCATTGACAGAAGCCCTAAAAGAAGATACAATACATCTTGCGCGCAGGAGTGGCGGAATTGGCAGACGCGCAGGCTTCAGGTGCCTGTGGTAGCAATATCGTGTGGGTTCAAGTCCCATCTCCTGCATACCAGACCTCAGCAGAATCTGCTGAGGTTTTTTCTTTGTTGTATAGAAAATTCCCTATACAGCGATAGATATGCTGCATCTCGCGGAGCGGGAAATTATGCGCTGTAAGGATGCGTGCCTGCGCGAAGAAGAAAAGAAATCACAAAATTTACATAAGAAAAAAGGAATCCCGCGAAATGTGCAGAAAAATATAAATAGGGAGCCAACAAGTGCCTTTGGAGGAAGAGAATCTATATGACGATCAGAGAAAATCTGGAACAAATGGAATGTACCAACCTGAGTCCGTATGCCTGCCTGAGCAAAAATTCAAAGGGCAGGGAGCGCGAGGAAAAACAATGCGATATCCGGCCTGTTTTTCAAAGGGACAGAGACAGGATCCTGCATTCCAAGTCCTTCAGGCGTTTGAAAGATAAGACACAGGTATTCCTGACGCCGGAAGGCGACCATTACCGTACACGTATGACGCATACGCTGGAGGTTTCCCAGAATGCGCGTACGATCGCAAAAGCACTTCGGCTGAATGAAGACCTGGTAGAGGCGATCGCGCTTGGACATGATCTGGGGCATACGCCCTTCGGACATGCAGGCGAGAGAGCACTGAACAGCGTCTGCCCGCTGGGATTTGTACATAGTGAGCAGAGCGTTCGTACTGTTGAGGTACTGGAAAAGAACGGACAGGGACTGAACCTGACATATGAAGTGCGTGATGGAATCCGTAATCACCAGACGAGCTGTATGCCATCGACACTGGAAGGTAAGATCGTCCGGATGTCGGATAAGATCGCGTATATCCACCATGACATGGACGATGCGATCCGCGCAGGGATCCTGACGGACGCGGATGTGCCAAAGAGCATCGGCGATGTGATCGGTTATACGCTTGGAGAGCGGCTGGATCATTTTATCCATGATATTGTGACAAACAGCGCGGGAAAGGATGACATTATCATGTCGGAGCCGGTGGCAAATGCCATGAAAGAGCTGCGTGCCTTCATGTTTGAGAATGTTTACCAGAATCCGGTAGCGAAAAGCGAAGAGAGCAAGGCAGAAAATCTCATCATTACCCTGTACGAATATTATTTGAAAAATATGGATCTGATCCCGCGGGATATGCTGAATTTAATGGACCGCGACGGAACACCGAAGGAACAGATCGTTTGTGATTATGTAGGAGCCATGACAGACCGTTTTGCGATCGCAAAATATGAAGAGATCTACATTCCGAAAACGTGGCATGGTTAAGTTGGTGATAAAATGTATTATTCTGATGAACTGGTAGAAGAAGTCAGACAACGAAATGATATAGTAGATATTATCTCGGGCTATGTGAATCTGAAGAAAAAGGGCGGCAATTATTTCGGATTGTGTCCGTTCCACAATGAGAAGTCAGCCTCCTTTTCCGTCAGCCCCGGGAAACAGATGTATTACTGCTTCGGCTGCGGAGCGGGCGGTAATGTATTTACTTTTATCATGAATTATGAGAATTACACCTTTGCGGAAGCGATCAAGCTGCTGGCAGACCGGGCGGGGATCGCATTGCCGGAGATCGAGGATTCCAAAGAGGCAAGAGAGAAGGAAAACCGCAGAAAGACGCTTCTGCAGATCAATAAGGAAGCTGCGACTTACTTTTATTATCAGCTGCGTGCACCACAGGGGCGTGTGGGGCTGGATTATCTGAGGGGCAGACAGCTCAGTGATGAAACAATGAACCGGTTCGGACTGGGCTATTCCAATAAGACAAGCAATGATCTTTGCCAGTATCTGCGACATAAGGGCTATCCGGATGAACTGATCCGGGAGTCGGGCGTTGCGGTATTTAATGAAAAATATGGCATGAGTGATAAATTCTGGAACCGGGTGATGTTTCCAATCCAGGATGTCAACCATCGTGTGATCGGCTTTGGCGGCCGTGTGATGGGAGAAGGAGAACCAAAATATTTAAACTCACCGGAGACACCGGTATTTGACAAGAGCCGGAATCTGTACGGACTGAATTTTGCCAGAACGGCAAGACAGGATAATATCATTTTGTGTGAGGGCTATATGGATGTCATAGCCATGCACCAGGCAGGCTTTACACAGGCGGTCGCTTCGCTGGGAACAGCATTTACAAGCGGACAGGCAAACCTGCTCAGGCGATATACGGAAAACGTCATTTTGTCATATGACAGTGACGGAGCGGGTGTGAAAGCGGCACTGCGTGCGATCGGTATTTTAAAAGAAGCAGGTCTGACCGGTAAGGTACTGAATCTGGAGCCGTATAAAGACCCGGATGAATTTATGAAAAATCTGGGACGGGAAGAATTTGCAAAACGTCTATTGCAGGCGGAGAATACCTTTTTCTTTGAACTTAGGATGATGCAGAAGCAATATGATCTCTCCGATCCGGAAGCAAAGACGAAGTTTTACAATGAGATCGCAAAGAAGCTGTGTGGTTTTTCCGAGGAAGTGGAGAGGGAAAATTATACAGAGGCTGTGGCGGAAAAGTATAATATCAGCATGGAAAGCCTAAAAAAGCTTGTCACAGGCTATGCGGCAAAGATGGGCATGGCCGCTGAGGTCATACGGCCGAAACAGCCCGTGCAGCAGAAAAACACGCCGAAGGAGCAACAGGAGAATGTACAGAAGCTGCTCCTGACATGGCTGGTGGAAGAACCGCATCTGTATAAAAAAATCAAAAAATATATTACGCCGCTTTCTTTTACAAATGAATTGTACAGGCAGGTTGCACAGGAACTGTTCCCGAAGCTGGAAGAGGGAAAACCGAATCCGGCGGCGATCATCAGCCGGTTTTCACAGGAAGAAGAGCAGCGCGAGGCGGCATCTTTGTTTAATACAAAGCTGCCCTATATGCAGCAGGATATGGAGTCGCAGTCACAGGTGCAGGAAAGAGAAAAAGCGTTTCATGATATTGTTGTCAAGGTAAAGCGGAATGCCTACGAACACGATCTGAAAGCATCGGGTTCCGATATGGAGGCACTTTCCCGTGTTATTTCGGGCAGACAGGAGCTGGATGAGCTTGAAAAAACGCATATTTCTTTTGATTAAGGTTAGAATAGATACATAAATGGAAGGATGGAAAAAAGATGGACGAAAACACACAGGCAAGACTGGATGAAAAACTGAAAGAGGTTTTGGCACTTGCCAAGAAAAAGAAAAATGTTCTGGATTATCAGCAGGTAGTGGATTCTTTCGCTGAGCTTTCGTTAGAGGATGATCAGCTTGACAAGATCGTAGAATATCTGGAGCACAACGGCGTGGATGTGCTGCGTATTACCGATGATGATGAGCCGGATGAAGAGATGCTGCTGGCAGAGGAAGAAGAGGTTGATGTTGAGAATATCGATCTTTCTGTTCCGGACGGTGTCAGCATTGAGGATCCTGTCCGCATGTATCTGAAGGAGATCGGTAAGGTACCGCTTCTGAGTGCAGAGGAAGAGATCGAGCTTGCCAAGAAGATGGAAGAGGGCGATGAAGAGGCAAAGAAGAAATTAGCAGAGGCTAACCTCCGTCTGGTTGTCAGCATTGCAAAGCGTTATGTAGGACGTGGTATGCTGTTCCTTGACCTGATCCAGGAAGGTAATCTTGGTCTGATTAAGGCAGTTGAAAAATTTGACTATCGCAAAGGATATAAATTCTCGACGTATGCTACATGGTGGATCCGTCAGGCGATCACAAGAGCTATTGCCGATCAGGCAAGAACGATCCGTATCCCGGTGCATATGGTGGAAACGATCAATAAACTGATCAGAGTCAGCAGACAGCTTTTGCAGGAGCTTGGACGTGAACCTACGCCGGAAGAGATCGCAAAGGAAATGAATATGCCGGTGGACCGTGTGCGAGAGATTTTAAAGATATCTCAGGAACCGGTTTCTCTGGAAACACCGATCGGTGAAGAAGAAGATTCCCATCTTGGCGACTTTATCCAGGATGACAATGTGCCTGTACCTGCAGATGCAGCAGCATTTACGCTCCTCAGAGAGCAGCTCAATGAGGTGCTTGATACACTGACAGAGCGTGAGCAGAAGGTACTCAAGCTCCGTTTCGGTCTGGATGACGGACGCGCCAGAACACTGGAAGAGGTCGGACGTGAGTTCAATGTCACAAGAGAGCGGATCCGTCAGATCGAGGCTAAAGCGCTGCGTAAGCTTCGTCATCCGAGCAGAAGCCGTAAGCTGAAGGATTATCTGGATTAATGATGGAAGCAGTAAGTTTATCAAAACGTCTTCAGACGGTAGCGGATATGGTAACAGGCAGGCGGGTAGCGGATATCGGCTGTGACCACGGCTTTGTGTCCATTTATCTGGTGCAGGCAAAAAAAGCGGATCATGTACTGGCTGCAGATGTCAGACCGGGGCCTTTGTCGCGGGCACAGCAGCATATCAAAGAGGTACAGCTTACGCCGTACATAGAAACAAGGCTTTCGGACGGTCTTGCCGGGGTAACGCCGGAGGACCGGGTTGACACGGTGATTCTGGCGGGCATGGGCGGACGCTTGATGCGCCGGATCTTGGGAGAGCTGGACAGGCTTCCGGTTCAGGAGCTTGTGCTGCAGCCACAGTCGGAATGGGAAGAACTGCGCGCTTTTCTGTATGAGCAGGCATATTTGATCGTAGAAGAGAATATGGTGCTGGAAGAGGGAAAGTATTATCCGGTTCTGCGCGCAGTCAGAAAAGAGATGGCAGCGAAAGGCCAGATCGCATTTATCGAGGCGTGCGAAAATCTGCCGACGGAAAAAAGACAGGTCATGCATGCATTCGGACCATATCTGATGCAGGAGAAAAATGAACAGCTTGTCAGCTATATCCAAAAGGAACAGCAGAAATTCACAAAGATATTGAAAATGATAGAGCAGCATCAGAGCAGTTCTGATGAGGCGGTCAGCAGAAAGAAGATGCTGGATCTGGCAGCAGCCATGCTGGATCTTGCATAAGGAAAACAGGAGGGCATATGCGCTGCGCAGATGTGATACGGAAACTGGAAGAACTGTCTCCGCTTGCTTATGCGGAAAGCTGGGATAATCCCGGACTTCTGGCGGGCAGAACGGATAAGGAGATCAAAAGGATCTACATAGCTGTCGATGCGACGACGGAAGCGATCGCGGAAGCGGAAAGCGTTGGTGCAGATATGCTTCTGACACACCATCCGCTTATTTTTAAAGGGATCAAAAAAGTAAACAGTGAGGATTTTATCGGCAGGCGGATCTTAACGCTTCTGCAGGACGATATGTGCTATTATGCCATGCACACCAATTTTGATGTGATGGGAATGGCGGATGCGGCGGCGGATGAACTGAAGCTGCAGAACAGAGAGGTACTGGATATTACCTTTGAAGATGATATCGCCAAGGAGGGATTTGGAAGATTGGGGGATCTGCCATATCCGATGACGGTTGATGAATGTGCTGCTTATGTCAAGGAGCGTTTCCATCTGCAGGCGGTAAAGGTATTCGGACAGGGCAGCCAGCAGCTTGTCCGGGCAGCAATTTCGCCGGGCTCCGGCAAATCCATGATCGCACCAGCGCTCGGAAAGGGTGCAGATGTGCTGATCACCGGTGATATCGACCATCACGAAGGGATTGATGCGGTAGAGCAGGGCATGGCGGTCATTGATGCAGGACATTATGGGCTGGAGAAGATTTTTGTGCCGTATCTGCAGGAATATCTGAAAAGAGAAACAGAAGGTATCGAGATCATAACACAGGGCAAAGCGGATCCGTTCCGTATCCTGTAAGGTAATGGGAGGTAGCAAAATGCTGCATATCAAATATGACGGTAAAATATATGAATACGCAGAAGGAACGACGTATGAAGAGATTGCAAAGGATTTCCAGAGCAAATATGCTGCAAGGATCGCACTTGTGATCGCAAACGGAAAGATCCGGGAGCTTTTGAAAGCACCGGAGCGTGATACGGAGATTTCCTTTTTGACATATGCGGATGACGCGGGACACAAGTCTTATGTCAGAACCGCAACCATGGTACTGATGCGTGCCATGTATGACATTCTGCCTGAGGTGCATCCGGATCAGATAAAGGTGGAATTTTCAATCGGAAAGGGGTATTATATCAGTGTCAGAGGTGTCAATCTGACAGACGCGATCGTGGCAAAAGCGGAAACACGTATGCGCGAGCTTGTGGAGCAGGCAGAGCCAATCCATAAGCAGGCAATGCCAAAGGATGAAGCAATCGCTTTGTTTGTGCAGATGCATATGGACGATAAGGTGAAGCTGTTCCGTTACAGACGCAGTTCTATGATCAATGTATATAATATGGGCAGCTATTATGATTATTATTATGGCTATATGCTGCCACACGCAGGGTATGTACCACATTTTTCCCTGCAGGCATATGAAAGCGGTATGATCTTAAATCTGCCGGATAAGGAAGATCCGGAGGATGTTTCGCCGTTTGAACCGAGAAAGCAGCTTTTTACAACGCTTTCCCAGGCAACGGACTGGGGCATGAAGCTGGGGATCGATACGGTCGGAGATCTGAATGATCAGATCTGTGAAGGAAAGCTGAACGATCTGATCCTGGTGCAGGAAGCACTACAGGAGCGCAGGATCGGTGAGATCGCAAAGGATATTGCAAGCCGTGACGGTGTAAAGTTTGTGATGATCGCAGGACCTTCTTCCAGCGGAAAGACGACATTTTCACACAGACTGTCCATTCAGCTGCGCACGCTTGGGTTAGTACCACATCCGATCGCACTGGATGATTATTTCAAAAACAGATCCGAGACACCGCGTGATGAGAACGGCGATTATAATTTTGAATGTCTGGAAGCGCTGGACGTAGAGCAGTTCAATAAAGATATGAGTGATCTGCTGGCAGGCAAAGAGGTAGAACTTCCGACCTTTAATTTTAAAACCGGAGCGCGGGAATACAGAGGCAATGTAAAGAAGCTGGGCGAGGAAGATATCCTTGTACTGGAAGGTATCCATGGGCTGAATGATGCCATGTCGTATTCTCTGCCGAACAGCAGTAAGTATAAGATTTATATCAGTGCACTTACCAGCCTGAATATAGATGAACATAACCGGATCCCGACGACAGACGGCAGACTGATCCGCCGTATGGTCAGGGATGCACGTACCAGAGGCGCATCTGCCAAAAGAACGATTCAAATGTGGCCGAGTGTCAGAAAGGGAGAAGAGGAAAATATTTTCCCATATCAGGAAAAAGCAGATGCCTTCTTTAACAGTGTGCTGATCTATGAGCTGGCAGTACTGAAACAGTTTGCGGAACCGCTTTTGTTTAATATCACGGAAGAGGAACCGGAATATTATGAGGCAAAGAGACTGCTGAAATTCCTCGAATATTTTTTAGGGGTCAGTACGGAACATCTGCCCAATAATTCCATTGTAAGAGAGTTTGTGGGTGGCAGTTGTTTTCCCGTGTAGTAAGGAGGGACCCATGTAGTAAGGAGGGACCCACGAAGTGGGAAGATTCCTTACTACTTTGTGCAGCCCACGCCGCAGGCGATTAAAATGGTTGCACATCCCGTAATGGGGATAATAAAGTGATTTAATATGATAAATAAGCAAGTAGGACAAATGATCGCGGCTGCCAGACCGAAAGGCGGCAGACGAGGAAAGTCCGGGCTTCACAGGGCAGGATGCCGGATAACGTCCGGTGGAGGTGACTCCAAGGCAAGTGCAACAGAAATATACCGCCGGGATCTCCCGGTAAGGGTGGAAAGGCAGCTTAAGAGACTACCGCCCTGCTGGTAACAGCAGGGGCACATGTAAACCCCATCCGAAGCAAGACCGAGCAGAGAACGATGCAGCGGCCCGTTGCGTTCTCAGGTAGGTTGCTTGAGCCTGCTGGCAACAGCAGGTCTAGATAGATGATCATTCAACGACATAACCCGGCTTACCGTCCTGCTTGCTTTTTTATAAAGTATTTAACAAAGGACAAGAACATGTTATTCAATTCACTGGCATTTGCCATATTTCTTCCGATTGTCTTTTTTTTATATTGGGCACTTCCAAGTAAATACCGTTCTTTTTTTCTGCTTATTGTCAGCTACTATTTTTATATGAGCTGGAATGTCAAATATGTCGTACTCATTCTGTTTACAACCGTGCTGTCTTATGGCTGTGCAAGGCTGCTTGAAAAATACCCTGCACACAAAAAGCTGTTTTTATGGCTGACGGTCGCAGCATGCATGAGCGTTTTGTTTTTTTTCAAATATTACAATTTCTTTGATCTGACGATCGTACGGATTCTCCAAAAATGTGCGATCCCGGTGCAGGCGCATACGCTTACCCTATTGTTACCGGTGGGTATTTCTTTTTATACTTTCCAGACGCTCAGCTATGTGATCGATGTATATCGGGGAGAAGTGGAAGCAGAGCGGAATATCTTTACCTATGCTGCTTTTATTTCCTTTTTTCCACAGCTTGTGGCAGGACCTATTGAGCGTACATCGAATTTATTGCCGCAGATCAAGGGGGAACATACCTTTCACCGGGAAGATGCAGTATATGGACTGAAGCTGATGGCGTGGGGCTTTTTTAAGAAGCTTGTGATCGCTGATAATCTTGCAGTATATGTGGATCTGGTTTTTGACACGCCGCAGGACTATCCGGGCTTTGCCATGCTGCTTGCAGCCTTTTTCTTTACGATACAGATTTACTGCGATTTTTCGGGATATTCGGATATTGCGATCGGAACGGCAAAGCTGTTTGATATCAGGCTGATGCAGAATTTTAACAGTCCGTATTTTGCAGCCTCTGTCAAGGAGTTCTGGAGCAGATGGCATATTTCTTTATCCACCTGGTTCCGGGACTATGTCTATATCCCGCTTGGCGGTAACAGAGTCGGAAAGTTGCGGCACTGTGCAAATCTGCTTGTAACGTTTCTGGTGAGCGGACTCTGGCATGGCGCTGCCTTTACCTATATTATCTGGGGAGGACTTCATGGTATGCTGCAGATTCTGGAAAACAGTATTCCACTGTTTCGGGCACATATCAGACGCGTCAAAGAGGGGACAGAGAAGAAGGGCGTTCTGGTCATCAGCAGACTTGTGACATTTTTTCTCGTGATGCTGGCATGGGTCTTTTTCCGGGCCGGGTCGGTATCACAGGCAGTATATATCCTGTGGGATATGTGGACAGGCATAGGGCATCCGCTTTCTTACCTGCGAACAGGCTTTGTGGGACTCGGACTGACACTGCGGACGGCTCTGGAACTGGCTCTGCTGCTTGCTTTGCTGGCTGTTTATGACGCCTGTAGTCTGCATGCAGATCCGATCCGCAAGACAGAGACGTGGAAACCGGTGCTTCGCTGGAGCTTTTATTATGGATTTATGCTCCTCGTGATCCTGCTGGCATCGTTTAATGCACAGGAATTTGTATATTTCCAATTTTGAGGTAACAGAAATGATGTGGAAAGAAATCGGTAGTATTGTCAAAAAGTTAATATTGCTTTTGTTTCCTTTCTTTCTCCTTCTGCCGCTGTATTGCATGCTTTTTCCGGAAAACTATCTGGATGGGGAGTATGCGATGTACAGGCAGCAGCAGGATTATGTGCAGGGTAAAACGGGTACTGCTGCAAGGGTACTGATCGTTGGTGATTCCCGCACAAAGGCGGGCATGGATCCGGCGCTTCTCTGGGAAGGCAGCTATAATATTGCACTGGGCGGGACAACGCCGATCGAGGGCTATTATGCGCTGAAGGAATATATCGAAACACACGCGGATGATCTGCCGCAGACGGTTGTGATCGCGTATGCGCCGATGCATTATATGGATGTGGATACATTATGGACAAGATGCATTTATTTTCATACGCTGCGCAGTGCGGACTTTTCGGATCTGGTATCGCGTGCAAAAAGTTTTCAGGACACGGAGCATATTCTGATCGACCACTGCAGACTGGAATATTTGCAATATAAATTCTATATGCCGAATAAATATGCAACGGCTTTGAAAAAATCGGTATTCTGTGGACGCAGACAGGAAAATCTTCAGAAATATGCACAGGTGGAAGCAGACAGCGGGCATACCTATTATGGAACGGCAGACCATTCGGATGATGTGGACGGAGAAGCCAAGGTCAGTGACTTTAGTGCTTCCGATATCATTACAGCTTATCTGACGCAGATGTTTCTTCTGTGCAGGGAAAACAACATACAGGTGATCTTAGAGCAGACACCGGTCAATGAGACTTCTTATAAAATCTTTACACGGGAGTTGAAAGATCATTATCGCGGCTATATGGCGAATCTGGTGCAGGAGTTTCCGGATGTGCTGTTTTACCCTGATTTTTACTGTTATCCGAATGACTGCTTCGGGGATGCGGATCACCTGAATGAAAAGGGTGTGGAGGCTTTCTGCGGATACTTGAAAGAAAAGTATCCACAGCTATAGGGGCAGAATGCAATCGACAGGAATTCTGTCTATGATCTGTCGGAAAACAAAAAAGGACTTGCAGAATTTTGACAGGTGTGCTAGTATGTACTCATATGCTTTAAAGCGTTGAAGCATGAAAGAGAAAAGAAAGGAAGTAGATTACAATGGCACAGAAGGGAAACTTGATGACAGTTCGTACTGACGTCAAGGTATTAGATGCAACAATCAGAGACGGAGGACTGGTGAACGGCTTTTATTTTACGGATGAGTTTGTAAATGAACTGTATCGTACAAATGTAAAAGCGGGCGTTGACTATATGGAATTCGGCTATAAGGCATCTAAGGATATGTTCGATGTCAATAAATTCGGCAAGTGGAAATTCTGTGATGAAGACGATATCCGTGCGATCGTGGGAGATAACAACTCTGATCTGAAAATTTCGGTCATGGCAGATGTAGGCCGCTGCGATTACAAAAAAGATATCATTGATAGAAAAGACAGCGTGATCGATATGGTACGTGTGGCAACATACATCAATACAATGCCTGCAGCGATCCATATGATCGAGGATGCAAAGGAAAAAGGATACGAAGTTACCTGCAATATCATGGCGATCTCCAATGCGCAGGAGGCAGATCTGGATACTGCACTGAAGATGCTGGCAGAGACAAATGTAGATGGTGTTTACCTTGTGGACAGCTACGGTTCTCTCTACCCGGAACAGATCCGCGCCCTCTCCGATAAATATGTGGATGCAATGGATGCAGCAGGCAAATATGTCGGAATCCATGCACACAATAACCAGCAGCTTGCATTTGCCAATACGATTGAATCCATGGCAAGAGGGGTAAGTCTGTTGGACGCTACGATGAGCTCCATGGGACGTGGCGCAGGTAACTGTGCAATGGAGCTGCTGCTTGGTTTTTTGAAAAATCCGAAATACAATTTATTCCCGGTACTGAAATTTGTGGAGACACAGATGATGGCACTGAAGGAGCAGGGAGTTGTCTGGGGCTATGATATTCCATACTTCCTGACAGGCAGATTAAATCTGCATCCATCATCAGCAATCGACTGTATGAAAGCCGGCAGAACGGATTACACAGATTTCTATACAGAGCTTTTGGACAGAAGCTGATTTTGTAATAGAAGAAAGAGAGAAAGAGTGAAGAAGGGTAGTGTATGCTATCCTTCTTTTTTGTATAGGAAATTTCTTTGTCATTCCTATACAGTAAAAGCAAGCAAGCTTGCAAAAATACGCGCAGTTCACAGATTTTTTATTTGCGTAATGCCTCTAAACACATTAAAATGATGTCGGGGTCAAAATCCCCGATGTCTCATTACGTAAAATTGTGGAAGTACCTAGTACAGCGGTTTCAAAATAACCGGACCTAACTGCTTGTATATTTTCCCGATAGCACATGTCAAAAATCCTCAGCGTAGCCCGCTACGCCTACGTTTTTTGACATGCACTCTCAGAAAAATATACTTCGTATTTAGTCCAGTTATTTGTGAACCGCTATACTAGAAATAGGCACTTCCGCTTTTTTTATGCTTATAAAGTTTGATTGACTATTGATTGACTACAAACAAGCACACATGATTAAAAAGCAAGGGGAATTGAAACTACCTATATTACGATTAAGAAGAAAGAGTAAAAGTATTTGCTCATGTTGGAAAGAATGATATAATGATAGACAAAGACAAATTTGAATTTTTGCATGAATTTGGAGAGAACATCGTGGGAAGAAATTTTGATTTGATAAAGAAAAACTTGATTTCATTAGGCTATATTGTTAATTGCTTTGAAACTGCTTCCGAAGCAGCTAACTATATAAATTCCCAAATTGATAATCAAACTGTAGGATTTGCAGGTTCTATGACATTAGAAAAGATGGGACTTTTTGAAAGTCTAAGTACACATAATCAAGTGTTTTGGCATCATAGGATACCGGAAGGAAAAACAAGTAAAGAGGTTCGTCTAGAGGCAAACGCAGCATCCATATATATTACGTCAGTAAATGGAATTGCTGAAAGTGGTGAAATTGTCAACATAGATGGAAATTGTAATCGTGTTGCATCCATATTTTATGGGCATGAAAAGGTTTATTTTGTCATAGGTGAGAACAAGATTGAGAAGGATTATGACAGTGCATTGTACAGGGCAAGAAATATTGCAGCTCCGTTAAATGCCCAAAGGCTAGGAGTCAAAACGCCTTGTGCAATAAAAGCGGACAAATGTTATGATTGTAAAAGCCCGGAAAGAATATGTAGAGGACTTTCGGTATTATGGGAAAAACCTATGACTGGCGAATTTGAAATAATTCTAATACATGAAAACTTGGGATATTAATAAACATTCAGTAATACTGAGAGACGAATTTGAATTTTTATTTCAGTTAATCCAGTCGTTTAGACTTGATTATATAAAGCAAAGATAAAAACGCAACGTATGTAGCATGCATGCCAGAGCCGGTAGGTAGCCCGGCCGTCCTGATTATTCAGGGTAAGTAACCTGCCCCTCCGGGTTGTCCGTTCTTTGCTCATCTCAATCAATAAGGAGGGATTGTCATGGGCGAAGTAACAGGCAAGCTGACGGTGTTCTTTGAAGAACCATTTTGGGTAGGCGTATTTGAAAGGTACGAGGACGGGAAATTGTCTGTAGCTAAGGTAACCTTTGGTTCAGAACCAAAGGACTACGATATCAACAAGTTTATCTTAGGGCATTATTATAGTTTGCAATTCAGTCCAGCTGTGGCAGCTGTTGTTATGGAGACGAAAAAGAATCCAAAGAGAATGCAGCGTGATGTAAGAAAACAGATGCAGGAAAAAGGCATTGGAACAAAATCACAGCAGGCTCTGAAAATGCAACAGGAGCAGAACAAGCATGAGCGCAAAGCCAAATGCCGTGAACAGAAACTGGCTGAGACAGAGCGAATGTTTGAACTGAAACAGCAAAAGAAAAAAGAGAAGCACCGAGGTCATTAAGACCTCGGTGTGTTCTCGCACAAATTTCAGTTTGTATTATAGTGTAATATAGCCACCGAATCTTAATGAAGGAGACCAGCTATGATGAATCATATAAAACCAAGAACTGGGATTACCTGTATTTCAATTGCTGCCTGCGTCTTCCTGAGCGCCTGCCAGCTAGCTGATCCGCAGGCAGATACCCCTGCAGCAGATACAACAGGCACAACAGGGCAGTTGGAGTTTCAGCCGGATACGGTCGAAAACATTCCGCAGGCTGAAAGCATTGACAACGCGCGGATTTCCATTGATCTGAGTCAATACTACATCACCAATACCGGTGATCCGACTAATCTATATCATGTTGATGAGAATCAGGTCTTGTGGGGATGCGGAAGCAATCATTACGGCCAACTCGGACAGGGCATTCAGGACGAGGACTTTCATAATGAATATGTGAAAATCGCTGATAATGTCATTCATACCGATTACTCCCAGTCTGGGTTTTCCATCTATCTGACTTCAGATCATAAGCTTTATGGATTTGGAAATGCAGGAAGCGGCGCATTGCAGCAATATGATTCGTTTGACTGGGATCGGTATATAAATGCAGAGCACTACGTAATCACCCGTCCTGTCTTAATGATGGAGAATGTCGCCTATGCCCGATGTGGCAGGGATGACATTGTCTGTCTTGCCGAGAATGGTGAAGTGTGGACCTGGGGAACCATTGCAATCGAAGGCGGTTATCAGTCAACAGATGTGCTGTTCTATCCGGAACCAAGAAAAATCTTTGACGATGCGGCATTTATTACCGGAGGCTGGTTTAATCACGCGATTCTGAAATCAGATGGGACTGTATGGACCTGGGGTTATAATGCGGCCTGGAACTGCGGCGTCGATCATCCTGAGGTCGTTGATACACCCGTACGGGTGGCGGAAGATGCCTGCATGGTCTGGACAGGCAGTATGCAGTTAAATTCAGATGTTACGGACATAGGTCAGTTTGAAGGCATATATCCGCGCTTCATGGATAATACAATTGTTCAGAAATCGGACGGCTCGTATTGGATCTGCGGAGAGAATGTCGGAACAACTGAAAAGGTAGTTCATGGAGCGGAAGCGGATTATACAGTAGTCTGTTCGTATGAGTTTTTGCCTTATAATGCAAATGCTATCGAAGATGGAACATACTGCGATGATATGGGGTCTGAACTTATCATTTCGCATAATGACGGAAATACCTATTCGATAGACTTTGGTGTGTATAAAGTAGCTTATTTTGAAGACGCCATTGGCGAATATGATCCTGAGACAGGAATCTTACATTTCAGCGGGAAAGAGTTTGCAGCAGATATGGCAGATTTGGGAACGGTCTCCGCAGATATAACAATTGAAGATGATCACTTAGTGGTTACAATTACCGATTGGGCATTTGATAATTACCTTCCGAATGGTTCTATGCTGGATTTTTATAAACAGCCTGAGGAAGAGTGAAAATCGGAAGTTGAAGGAGGAACAAGTATGGAAGGCAAGATGACAAAAATTGAAAAAATAATGGCTATTTGTTCATTGTTAATCCTAATCACTGCGATTATTGTAAGAGGTGTTATAGGAGTTAATGATTCAGGAGTTTTAGTTATTCTCTCTTTTGCAGGACTCCTTATGTGGGTAATTTTTCTGATATGTGCTTTTTTTCCATCAGACTGGAGGATGACTGAAAAACAAAAGGCTAAAATCTTGAATCGAGTGGAATATCAAAATAAATATAGGAGAACTCTTATTATTATTGACGCGATTTTAGCAGTAATTTTTGCTGTTATGATAATGACATTAGGATAGGTGAGAATTCCAGTTTGTAGCATTGATTGACTAAGTGATTGACAATGAAAATGACACCGCTGAACTACTTTCTTTATGCGGTTTGTGGGAGTTCATAACATTTCGAATCCCCGATCTTGATGTTTGGAAATAGAAAAGGAAATGGGAGAAACATGGACAAGGTATATCTGGTAGGCGTGGATACGCAAAATGACAGACAATTTGAACGTTCTATGGCAGAGCTTGCAGAGTTGGCAAATGCTTGCGAGATGGAAGTAGTGGGAAACTGTGTGCAGCACACACAGATCAATAAAGCAATTTATGTAGGACCGGGAAAACTGGAGCAGATCAGAGAAGAAGCGGAAGAACTGCAGGCAGACCTGCTTTTATTTAATGACTCTCTGACACCGTCCCAGCTCCGTAATATTCAGGATGATACGGGAATGGCAGTCATGGATCGTACGACGCTGATTTTGGAGATTTTTGCGTCCAGGGCAAAATCCAGAGAGGCGATGCTGCAGGTAGAGGTGGCAAGGCTGCAATATCTGCTGCCACGTCTTGTAGGACTCCATGAAGCACTGTCCAGACAGGGCGGAACGAGTGGTTCTATGAGCAGCAGAGGCAGCGGTGAGAAGAAGCTGGAGCTTGACAGAAGACGTGCCCAGAGCCGCCTGACAGAGCTTAGGCGCGAGCTTGCCGAAATGGAAACGGAACGCCGGACACAGCAGAAGAAACGTGCAAGATCCGCGATCCCTCGCGTTGCACTGGTCGGTTATACTAATGCGGGAAAGTCGACGATCATGAACAGCATGGTCATGCGCTATCTGGGTGATGCGGAAAAAACGGTCATGGAAAAGGATATGCTGTTTGCGACATTGGATACAACAGTCCGCAGTATTACACCGAAGGAAAACAAAACGGTGCTCCTGTCCGATACGGTCGGTTTTATTGACAAGCTGCCACATGGTCTTGTTAAGGCATTCCGCTCTACGCTGTCAGAGGCCGCAAGTGCAGATCTGCTTCTGCATGTGGTGGATTTTTCGGATCCTGATTATAAAGATCATATTGCCGTGACAAATGAAACGCTGGAGGAGATCGGTGCTGCGGATATTCCGGTTCTGATGGTATATAATAAGGTTGACCGGATGGAAGAATCGAGTTGCCTAAGGGTAACTGAATCGGCGGTATATATTTCCGCAAAGGAAGAGAGCAGTATAACTCTTTTGGCGGATGAAGTGTTGAAACGGGTATATGCGGGACATGAGATTTGTCATATGTGCCTGCCATATGCAAGAGGAGATATCTTCTCATATTTGAAAGAACAGGCGAATGTGCTTTCGGAAAGCTATGAGGCAGATGGCATTTCGGTGACGGTGGAATGCAGTCAGGCAGATAAAGGAAGATTTGCGGAGTTCCTTGTTTGACAAGTGTGCTATAATGTGTATAGCGGCATGGAAAATCCTGTGATTTTCGGTGTAAAAGATAACTATAGTAAGAAACAGAACAAAGAAAGGTGAAGAACATGACAAAAATTGATATTGTTTCCGGATTTTTGGGAGCAGGAAAAACAACTTTGATAAAGAAACTGTTAAAAGAGGCACTGCAGGGCGAGCAGGTCGTTCTGATCGAGAATGAATTCGGTGAGATCGGTATTGACGGCGGCTTTTTAAAGGAAGCAGGCGTAGAGATCACAGAGATGAACTCAGGCTGCATCTGCTGCTCTTTGGTTGGTGACTTCGCATCAGCACTGAAGCAGGTACTGGATCAGTATCATCCTGACCGTATCCTGATCGAGCCATCCGGTGTCGGAAAGCTTTCCGATGTCATGCGTGCGGTGGAAGGTGCAACAGGAGAAGCAGGCGTACATTTAAACAGTGCGGTTGCGGTTGTGGATGCAAAGAAATGTAAGACTTATTTAAAGAACTTTGGTGAGTTCTTCGAGAACCAGATCGAGCATGCAGGTACGATCATTTTAAGCCGTACAGGTGAAATGAGCGAGGAAAAGATCAACCAGTGTATCGGACTGATCCGTCAGCATAATGAAAAGGCAGCTATTATTACAACCCCTTGGGATGAGCTTGACGGTAAAAAGATCATGGAAGCCATCGAAGGAGCCAAGGATCTGGAAGCAGAGCTTCTGAAGGCTGTTATGGAAGAGCATGAGCATGAACATCATCATCACGACCATGATGGCGAATGTTGCCATCATGACCACGATCACGAGGAACATGAGCATCATCATGACCACGATCACGAGGAACATGAGCATCATCATGACCATGATCACGAAGAGCATGAACATCACCATGACCACGATCATGAAGAACATGAACATCATCATGATCATGATGGACACTGCTGCTGCGGACATGACCACGGGCATGGTCATCATCATGCAGATGAAGTATTTACAAGCTGGGGCATGGAAACACCGGACAAGTATACAAAGGAAGAATTACAAAATATGCTGGATGCATTAGAGGACAAAGAAAAATATGGCTTTATCCTGCGTGCAAAAGGTATGCTTCCGTCTGAGAACGGCTTTATCCACTTTGATTATGTACCGGGTGAGAGCGAGATCCGTGATGGCAGTGCTGAGTACACCGGTAAGATCTGTGTCATTGGCTCCGAACTGAAGGAAGATGCTTTAAAAGAGCTGTTTGGCAAATAAGCAGACAGAAATATGATAAGAAAGAGGAAAGAACTTATGATTCCTGTATATATGATTAACGGATTCTTAGACAGTGGTAAGACAGAATTCATCCAGTATACGATCGCGCAACCTTATTTCCAGATGCGCGCAAAAACGCTTCTGATCGTATGTGAGGAAGGCGATATCGAATATGATGCGACACTTCTGAAAAAGAGCAGAACGGTCATGGAACTGATCGAGGATGAGGAAGATTTTACAGCGCAGAATTTGATCGAGCTGGAGAAAAAGCATAAACCGGCGCGTATCCTGATCGAGTTTAACGGTATGTGGAACAGCAAAAATGTAAAACTGCCATGGCACTGGAAGCTGGAACAGCAGATCACCTGTATCGACGGCTCTACATTTTCCACCTATTTTACGAATATGAAATCTCTGCTGGCAGAACATATCCGCAAGTCCGAGCTGATCATCATGAACCGCTGTGACAATATTATTGAACAGATACCGACTTATAAGAGAAATATCAAGGCGATCAACCAGAATGCTGAAATCATCTTTGAGGATAAGAACGGCGAAGTAAATGCGACGCTCGAAGAAGATCTGCCGTTTGATGTGGGTGCAGATGTGATCGATCTGGATGATACAGGCTATGGAATCTGGTATATTGATGTGTTGGATAATATGCAGCGTTATGCCGGCAAGACGATCTCCTATGTGGGTATGGTGCTGCATCCTGAAAATTTCCCGAAGGGATATTTTGTACCGGGCAGAATGGCAATGACCTGCTGTGCAGAGGATATGGCATTTCTGGGGTATGCCTGCAAGTATGACCAGGCAGATACCTTAAAACAGAAGGAATGGGTCAAGGTAACAGCAAAGGTAGCCATTGAATACTTTGAAGATTATGGCAAGGAAGGTCCGGTGCTGCATGCTATTTCTGTGGAGAAGACAAAAGCGCCGAAGGAAGAAGTGATCAGCTTTGTGTAAGCTGTAAATAAGTCATGTAATCCGAAAGAACATGACATTTTATACAAAACAAGTGCATAATTTCCGTATAATGAGCCAAGCGACATTGGCTCATTATTTTGTTACAATAAACATAACTATTGTATGCCTATGGGAGGTTCATGTGAAAAGACGAGGAAAAAAACAAAGAAACAGGGTTCTGGCACTTGTGCTGTCTGCGGCGGTTGTGTTGACAGGCATAACAGTTCCGGGAGAAAAGACGTATGCGGCAGAAGATAAGATTGATCTGATGCCATATATACAAAAAAATGGTATATTAGCTGCGGAAGACGGAGAAGGCTCTAACAAGCCGGCTGCAGAGCTTCTGGTCAGCCTGCCATCCGATATGGATGAAAAGCAGGAGCTGGATGCGCTGGGTGTAAAGCAGCTTGTGGTAGATTTTAAGGTAAATACCTTGACAGCCTATGCAGGAGAGCAGACCGGCTGTATGGCATTTGGTATGAGCGAGGCTTATAGCTGGAAAAATGGAGAATGGGTTAATATTGCAGCAGGAGAGAGTGCAACAGCAAAATTTGATCTGGCTTCTATGGATTGGAGTGGCTATGACAGGATCGGAAAGCTGGGACTGCAGTTTGCCAATCTGGCATCGGGCAGCAGTGTAAGCTATGAAATATCAGATATTTATTTTACGACAGATGCATCCGGTGGCAGTGGAAGCGGCGGAAAGCAGGATGATCCGACAACAGATATAAATACAGATATAGAATACAATTTTGCTAAGCTTTTGCAGGAATCCTTGTATTTATATGATGCCAATATGTGTGGTACAGATGTGACTGAAAAAACAGGGTTATCGTGGAGACAAAATTGTCATACAGAGGATCAGTATGCATCCTATAATGGACAAACTGTGGATGTGAGCGGGGGCTATCATGATGCAGGCGACCATGCTAAATTTGCACTTCCGCAGGCATATACAGCATCTGTTTTGGGAATGAGCTATTATCAATTTAAAGATGCTTTTACGGAATTAGGACAGACGGAGCATATACAGCGGATATTGGATCATTTCGCGGAATATCTGGAAAAATGTGCAGTGTTAGATGCGAATGGTAATGTGATTGCTTATTGCTATCAGGTTGGCAATGGTAATACGGATCATGATTACTGGGGAGCCCCGGAAAATCAATCGTCTAGAGAAGGTCAATATTATTTTACATCGGATTCGAATCCATGTGTAGATGTGTTGTGTGAGTCGGCGGCTGCTTTGGCAATTCATGCAGTGAATTATAGTGACGGAAAGGCACTTACATATGCTGAAAAATTATTTGCTTATGCAGACCAGCAGATCAGCATGGGACGAACAGGACTGAGTATCAGTGATCCGGGCAATTTATATGCTTCTTCCAATTATGAGGATGACTATGCTTTAGCTGCTGCATGGCTTTATAAAGCAACAGGTAATGATACTTATAAACAAAAATATGATCAGAAATTTGGCTCTGCTACGAATCCGAATTGGAGTTTATGTTGGAATAATGTCAGCTTGGCAGCTATGTTGTATGATCCGGATGGAGGTAATCTTTCAACGGTGTCTAACTGTTTGGACGGGATGAATCGAAGTTTTGCAAAAACAGAGGACAATGGATATTTCTTTTTGATGAAGTGGGGATCTGCAAGGTACAATGCGGCTCAACAGTTTACTGCTTTGGCATATGATTCTGTGTTAGGACAGAATCGGTATGGAGACTGGGCAACAGGGCAGATGAAGTATATCCTTGGAAATAATGCCGGAAACGACGGAAAAGGATATTGTTTTGTGGTGGGATATAATGATCATGCCGTTAAATATCCACATCATAGAGCTGCATCCGGGTATAACAATGTGTCTGGTAATGGAAGAACGACGCAGGCGCATGTTTTATTAGGAGCTTTGGTAGGTGGACCGACAAGTACAAGCAGTTCTTTTGTGGATAATGCAGAGGATTATACAGCTTCCGAGGTGGCACTGGATTACAATGCCGGTCTGGTAGGTGCTGCAGCAGGACTGTATCTGCTGCATAAGGGAGAGGAAGCCTATCCGGCAGATCTGGCAACAGAGGCAGAGCTTGAGAGTATCGGAGTAGAGAAATACTACGGTACCTCATCCGGCGAATCGGAGAGTCCAAGCGAGACGCCGAGCCCAAGTCCGACACCAAGTGAGACGCCGAGCCCAAGCCCGACACCAAGTGAGACGCCGAGCCCAAGCCCGGCACCGAGTGAGACGCCGAGCCCAAGCCCAAGCCCGACACCGAGCGAGACGCCGAGCCCAAGCCCGACACCGAGTGAGACGCCAAGCCCAAGTCCGGCACCGAGCGAGACACCGAGCCCAAGTCCGACACCGAGTGAGACACCGAGCCCAAGCCCGGCACCGAGCGAGACGCCAAGCCCAAGCCCGGCACCGAGCGAGACGCCAAGCCCAAGTCCGACATCGAGCGAGACGCCGAGCCAAAAACCAAGCGAGCAACCAAGTGAGACGCCGAGCCCAAGTCCGACACCGAGTGAGACACCAAGCCAAAAACCAAGCGAGCAACCAAGTGAATCACCGAGCCCAAGTTCGACACCGAGCGAGACGCCAAGCCAAAAACCAAGCGAGCAACCAAGTGAATCACCAAGCCCAAGTCCGACACCGAGCGAGACACCGAGCCCAAGCCCGACATCGAGCGAGACGCCGAGCCCAAGTCCGACACCGAGTGAGACGCCAAGCCCAAGCCCGGCACCGAGTGAGACGCCAAACCAGCAGCCAAGCGAATCCCCAAGCGCAACACCTGGTCAGCGGCCAAGTGAAATGCCGGAAGATGATGTGGATGAGACGCCGGATGAGGCTGTGGAGGTCGGAGACAGCATGGATATCAGCGGTCTGGTTTATGAGATTGCGCAGATAGAGAACGGTAAAGTGTATGTCACCTTCAAGGAAGCAGATGAAGATGCGGAGGACATCACGATTCCGACTACTTTTATGGATGCAGCAGGAAGAACCTGCTATGTAAAAGAAATTGCTCCGTATGCATTTGCAAACCATAAAAAGCTGAAAAAAGTAAAGATTGCAGAGGGTATTACAAAGATCGGCAAGAAAGCGTTTTATCATTGCACGGCATTAAAGAAGGTAACACTGCCGGGTAGTCTGGTGACGATCGGAGACAGTGCGTTTGAAGGTGACAGAAGCATTACTGCGATCACGATACCGAAAAATGTCAAAACGATCGGTAAAAAAGCGTTTTATAAGTGTAAGAAGCTCAAAACCGTAACGCTGAAAACGACAAAAATGAAAAAGGTTGGTGCGTCTGCATTTAAAAAGACAAAGAAAGGTATGTTGTTTAAACTGCCTAAGAAGAAAAATGCGACGTACAGAAAACTTTTGAAGAAAAAGTATGACAGCGGTGTGAGATTCAGAAAAATAAAGTAAGAGAAAAGTGAGGAAAAATATGATTGAAAAACTGAAGAAAAAATACATGGCAAACTGTATTTTTGCTACGGTTCTTCTGTGGGCGCTTGCTGCTGTATTTGTAGCGATAACATGGGATGACCTTAATGTGCTTTTTCAAAAACCATTGAAAATTGAAGATTTAAAGGCAGAGGATATACAGAAAAATGTGAAGGTTGAGGGTGACATATATTATTTCATGGATTATTATGCCTATCAGGAAAATGATAAGGGCGGTATGACGGCCATGCAATTTATGGTTCCTGTCGGAGAGGCAGAATATATGGGTGTAAACTGCAGTGGTTCCACAATGAACCGGGCGAAAGAAAATATGGATGCTTACTGGGCGTATCTGGATGGAGACGAATCAGCAATGGACAACCTGCAGCCGGTAAAGATTTCCGGAACGATCCAGCCGCTTTCGGGTGATTATCTGACATACTTTAATGAGTTTGTAGACAGGCTTGGATTGCCGGAGGAAAGTGCGGCATTATTCCTGCCTTATGTGATCAATGACGGTGACATCGGCGAGGGAAATATGGTAACCATTATCTTCTTTATATTGCTTGCAGCAGGTGCCCTGATCGGTGGTATTTATATGCTTGTCAGTGGGATAAAGGGAAAGAATGTAAAAGCATTGGAAGAATATTGCGAAAGAAAAGGAAACAAAGAATATATACTTTCGCAGATTGAATATTTTTATCAGATGCAGCCGGCGGTGCAGGGAATGCGCATCGGGCAGGATTATTTTATGGCTGTAAAGGGAACAAAGGTGTATTTCGCAGAGGCAGATCAGGTATTATGGGTATATGAAAATGTGGTACAGCACAGAACAAACTTTATTCCGACAGGTAAAACCTATTCTGTTGTTGTGATGCTTTATGATGGAAGAATATTTGACATCCCAATGAGTAGAAAGACAGCATCACAGGAGGCATTGCAATATATTGCTGCCAATATGCCATATTTGTTTATTGGATATGATGAAGACTGGGTGGAACTGTATAATACGGAAAGAGACCGGATGCGTCAGACCGTCAGAAGCAGAAAGCAGGAGTATGAGGTAAATATGACAGGCACTGCCGGGGATATGGCATCTGCACCGGATGCGGAAATGCAGAAATTTTAAATTCGGTATTGACATTCAAAAAAAATAGTTGTAAAGTAAACACAACTTAAAAAACAAAACATAATGTAAAGAAACCGATGAGAAAGAAGAGTAGTCATTAGGAAGTTTCCCAGAGAGCTGCAGGTGGTGGGATTGCAGCAAATGGAATTTTGATGAATGGGCTTTCGAGGCTGACCTGAATCAAGTAGGAGTCAGCGGGATGCACACCCGTTATCAAGGTGACATGTATGATAGTACATGACAGAGTGGACACATTGTCAATTTGAGTGGTACCGCGATAATACTTAGTTTATTACCGTCTCAAGCATTAGCTTGAGGCGGTTTTCTTTATGTAGCGAGGTAAAGAAATCAAGCGGCAGCGAAGCTGACATTTGATTTCGCCCGAGCGTAATATGTCCTGCATCTATGATGCAGGATACAGCCCCGAGTATTGCGAAGCAATTATCATACGAGGGGTTCCCGAAGAGAAAATCAAAAGCGCGAAGCGCGATTGACAGCAGAGCTGGCAGGATTTTCGAGTCTGCAGAGGTAACGAAATCAGTAAATCAACAAACTAACAAAATATATTTCTAGGAGGAAACAATTATGAAAAAGAAAGTAGTAGCAATGATGATGGCAGCAGTAATGGCATGTTCCTTAATGGCATGCGGCAGCACAAATGACGCAGCAGATACAACTGCGAATGAAACAGAGGCAACGGATGCGACAGAGGCAACGGATGCAACAGAGGAAACAGACACAGCAGAAGCAACAGATGCCACTGATACAGCAACAGACGGCAAACAGTATACGATCGGTATTTCACAGTTTGCTGAGCATGGTTCTCTGGATAACTGCAGAGAAGGCTTCTTACAGGGACTTGCAGATGCAGGCATCGTAGAAGGCGAAAACCTGACAGTCATTTATGACAATGCACAGGCTGATACAGGCACAGCAAGTACGATCGCAGAAAATTATGTATCACAGGGCGTTGATATGATCTGTGGTATCGCAACACCATCTGCAATGGCAGCATACAACTCCTGCATGAATACAGATATTCCGGTTATCTATACAGCAGTTTCCGATCCGGTAGAAGCAGGTCTTGCAAAGGAAGACGGTACACCGGCTGGCAATATCACAGGTACATCCGATGCACTTGCGATCAATGCACAGCTTGAAATGATCCGTGAAATATTACCGGATGCAAAAACGATCGGTATTATTTATACAACAAGTGAAACAAACTCAGTCAGCACGATCGAAAGCTACAAAGAAGCAGCTCCGAATTACGGATTTGAAATTGTAGAAACCGGCATCAATGTAGTTGCAGACGTAGAAATGGCAGCAAAAGATTTAGCAGGAAAGGTTGACTGTATTACCAATTTGACGGATAATACAGTTGTATCTGCTCTGCAGACAGAGCTTGCAGCAGCAAAGGATGCAGGTATCCCGGTATTCGGTTCTGAAGTAGAACAGGTAAAAGCAGGCTGTGTTGCTTCCATGGGTCTTGAGTATGTAGAGCTTGGCAAACAGACAGGTGCAATGGCTGCAAAGGTATTAAAGGGAGAAGCAAAGGCTTCCGAAATGAACTTTGAAGTCATCAGCGAGCCTAGCCTTTACATCAATACAAAGGCAGCAGCAGATGTGAATCTGACGATCAGTGATGATATGATGGAAAAAGCATATCAGACATTTGATGAAATTACAGTAGAGTAAGAGGTAAGAAATGAGTTTAGTACTGAGTGTTTTCGAGCAGGGTCTGATCTATGCGATCATGGCGCTCGGACTTTATATCACCTACAAAATTTTGGATTTTCCGGATATGACAGTAGATGGCAGCTTCCCATTGGGAGCTGCTATTACTGCTATGTTGATTACAAAGGGATGGAATCCGTTTCTGACATTGCCAATTTCTTTTGCAGCCGGTGCGGTTGCAGGTATGTTGACAGGACTGATCCATGTCAAGCTCCGTGTGCGTGATCTGTTATCCGGTATTATCATGATGACGGCGCTTTATACTGTTAATCTCCGTATTGCCGGAAAGGCAAATCTGCCAATCTACAATATGGAAAATATCTTCGATAACAAACTGGTCAATGCTATTATCCCGGAAAGTCTTTCCCAGTTTAAAACAGTTATTGTGGCATTCGTGATCACAATGATCGTGAAATACATTCTCGACTGGTATTTAAGTACCAAATCCGGTTTTATGCTGCGCGCGGTCGGCGATAATGAGACGATCGTAACAAGCCTTGGTGTGGATAAAGGATGGATCAAGATACTGGGTCTGGCGCTTGGCGACGGCTTTGCAGCACTCAGCGGCTGTATGTTTGCACAGCAGCAGCGCTACTTTGATGTGACAATGGGAACAGGTACGGTCGTGATCGGTCTTGCTTCTGTTATCATCGGAACAACCGTCTTTAAAAAGGTAACTTTCCTGCGTGTGACATCCAGTGTTGTCATTGGCTCATTGATCTATAAAGCCTGCGTTGCGGTTGCGATCCGTATGGGTATGCAGTCTACAGATCTGAAACTGATCACAGCGATCCTGTTCTTATTGATCCTTGTTGTGGGAACAGAGAGAAAGAAGAAGGTGAAGAGTACATGTTAGAGCTGCAGCATATCCATAAATTTTTTAATCCGGGTTCTGTCAATGAGATCTGCCTTTTTGATGACTTCAATCTGACAGTGAAGGACGGAGAGTTTGTTTCTGTTGTCGGCAGTAACGGTTCGGGTAAGACTTCTATGTTGAATATTATCTGTGGCAGTATTGATATTGACCACGGACAGATCTTAATAGATGGTAAAGATTATGCCGGCAAAAAGGATTTTGTCAGAAGCCGACAGATCGGCCGTGTATTTCAGGATCCTTCCAAAGGAACGTGTCCACAGATGACCATTCTGGAAAATATGTCGATTGCGGAAAATAAGGGAAAACCGTTCAATTTAACAAGAGGTGTCAATAAAGCACACATCGATTATTACCGTGAAATGCTTGCACACTTAAATCTCGGACTTGAAGATAAGATGCACACACCGGTAGGTGCGCTTTCCGGCGGTCAGCGTCAGGCAGTGGCACTTTTAATGGCAACAATGACACCGATCGATTTTCTGATCCTGGATGAGCATACAGCAGCACTTGATCCGAAAACCGCAGAGATCATCATGCAGCTGACTGATCAGGTGGTACGGGAAAAGAAAGTCACAACGATCATGGTCACCCATAATCTTCGTTATGCGGTAGAATACGGAAGCCGTCTTCTGATGATGCATGAAGGCAAGGTCATTTTAGACAAGATCGGCGAAGAAAAGAAGAATGTAGATACGGAAGAAATCATGAAGATTTTTAACCAAATCAGTGTAGAATGTGGTAATTAACATGAAGAAAGAGACCAAAAAGGAAATTTTTTCCTGGATCTGGACGCTGGCAGTAGCGTTTGTGATCGCACTGTTTTTAAATCATTATATTATTGTCAATGCAAATGTGCCGACTGGTTCGATGGAAAATACGATCCAGCCGGGAGACCGTCTGATCGGTTTCCGCCTTTCTTACCAGAAGGAAGGACCTAAACGCGGAGATATTATTATTTTTAATTATCCGGTGGATGAGTCGGAAATATATATCAAGCGTGTGATCGGTCTGCCGGGAGAAACTTTGGAGATCAGAGATGCAAAGGTCTATATCAATCACAGCGATACGCCGCTTGCTGAGCCTTATCTGAAGGAAAACTGGATTGCCATGAATGACGGATTGACCTATGAAATCCCGGAGGAATGCTATTTTGTAATGGGAGATAACCGGAATAATTCGGCAGACGGCAGGTACTGGGCAATGGAAGCAGTTGATTATGGTGCGGCAGACAGTATTGAGGAAGCAGTAGAGAATGAATATTGTTTCGTACGTCAGGATCAGATACTTGGAAAAGCAATCTTCCGTTATTTTCCGAAACCCACCTTGCTGAACCAGTCGCCTTATGAGGAAGATACAGATCAATAAAAGTTTGTATATCAGAAAAATAAGCCGCATGCAACCTGCATGCGGCTTTGCTTATCTTATTGATAGAACAGATCTCTTTTTCTGCATTTCTCTTCACAGTATTTGCAGCGGTAAATTTCTTTCTTCTCGTCTGCCAGTACAAAGATGTGTGGAAGCTCCTGCTCAATAGAAGTGATGCAGCGGGGGTTCCGGCATTTGATGACGTTTTTGATCTCTTTTGGCAGGCTCAGATCTCTTTTCTCAACGATCTTGCCGTCCTTGATCACATTGACGGTGATGTTATGGTCGATAAAACCGAGCACATCGATATTCAGTGTATTGATATCACACTCCACCTTCAGGATATCCTTTTTTCCTTTTTTATTGCTGCGCGCATTTTTGATGATCGCAACTGTACAATCCAGTTTATCAAGCTGGAGAAGATGATAGATCGTCAGGCTTTTGCCTGCTTCAATATGATCCAGTACAAAGCCCTCCTCAATTTTTCCTACATTTAACATGGTTGTCTCCTTCTATATATATTAATCTGTGAATACGTGGTAACATGCTTTTTTCCATGCATTTACGGTAACTATTCAGCACCTGATCCGCCGTTTATGCAAGCTCAAGAAGTGTCAGGATCAGTGCCATGCGAACATAGACACCGTACTGTACCTGCTTGAAGTAAACAGCTCTCGGATCATCGTCTACTTCAACGGAAATTTCATTGACACGCGGAAGCGGATGGAGTACAAGCATATCCGGTTTTGCAAGTTCCATTTTCTGTTTATTCAGAATATAGAAATCTTTTAATCTGACGTAATCTTCTTCGTTGAAGAAACGTTCCTTCTGAACTCTTGTCATGTAGAGCAGATCCAGATCTGCGATCGTATCTTCCAGACTGGTGTTTTCTTCGTAAGAGATGCCCATTTCTTTGAGCATATCCGTGATATAATCCGGAACACGAAGCTCCTCCGGAGAGATAAATACAAAGTGGATATCCTCATAACGTACCAGAGCACGGATCAGGGAGTGAACGGTACGACCGAATTTCAGGTCACCACAGAGGCCGATCGTAAAATGATCGAGGCGCCCTTTCAGGCTGCGGATCGTCAGAAGGTCTGTCAGTGTCTGGGTAGGATGCTGATGTCCGCCATCACCGGCGTTGATGACCGGGATACGGGAATGTGCAGCTGCGACCATCGGCGCACCTTCCTTTGGATGGCGCATGGCGCAGATATCTGCAAAACAGGAAATAACGCGGATCGTATCGGAAACGCTTTCTCCCTTGGAAGCGGAAGAGGAACCTGCATCGGAAAAACCGATAACTTGTCCGCCAAGATTGATCATGGCGCTTTCAAAACTTAAACGCGTTCTGGTACTTGGCTCATAAAAGCAGGTTGCAAGCTTCTTTCCGTCACACTTGTGTGCGTATTTCTGAGGATTTTTTTCGATGTCTGCAGCAAGATTAAACAGCTGCTCAAGTTCATCTGTTGTAAAATCCAGTGGACTCATTACATGTCTCATAGTTTGTTCTCCTTTATATGTATGGTCAGAGCAGACGCATGCAAAGCGGACTTTGTCCGCGGCGTCTGCACAGGTCATCAGGGCTCCTCCCACTCTGCGAGCGGGTCCCTCCTCTTGACATTATTTGGAACCGCAGCTCATGCAGGAGCCGCGTCTACATCATGCATCTTCAATGCATGACATTACATAAATAGAATCGAAGGGAAATGATTCTCTTCGATTCTATCAGTTTACTTATACGTTAATAAATCAGCTACAGCTTTTCTTTTTGGAGCTGCAGGTGTTTCGTCCGGATATCCGACCGGGATCAGTGCTACCAGTTCTCTGTCTTCCGGGATTTCTAATAAAGAAGTAATTTTATCATTGTCAAATAATCCCATGATTACGGTGCCAAGACCTGCTTCATAGGCGGCTAAACAAAATGTCTGGCTGGCAACACCCGCATCATACATCTGCCAGGTATCTCCACGCTCTGTAGAGAAGGAACCGTCTCTTTCGTAGCCACATCTGTTTTTGATAACTGTAACAGCGATTAAAAGTGGTGCATTTTCAATAATTTTACCATTATTTGGGAAAATAGTGGTACAGTCACGTCCGATCTTGTCCTTTAATTCGCCTTCGATCGCGATATAGCGGATCGTCTGGGAATGCTTCCAGCTTGGTGCATAAGAAGCTGCTTCGATCACGGATTCAAGCAGTGCGTGATCAACAGGATCCGGTTTATACTTTCTGATACTTCTACGTCCATAAATACATTCTTTTGCAGTCATAAGTTCCTCCCATAATAATCTTTGTTTTTCTCTTGTTAACTCGCTTTTTCTCACATTT
>OFMC01000606.1_pt1 | contig 36005 bp, 36 predicted proteins | sample 1541271 | NCBI WGS metagenome assembly OFMC01 (sample SAMN04209252, study PRJEB22552) | human gut metagenome | biome: gut; material: feces | host: Homo sapiens | place: USA: Oklahoma | reverse complement strand
TATATTTTATCATATCTTCAAGTCGTTGTCAACAACTTTTTTATTTTTCTTTGTTGTCTCTCAAACGCGACAACTCTGATATCTTATCATGTTTGTCATTGTTTGTCAACAACTTTTTTCATTTTATTTAGAAAATATAGAGCGGAGAAGGAGGGATTTGAACCCTCGCGCCGGTCAACCCGACCTATACCCTTAGCAGGGGCACCTCTTCGGCCACTTGAGTACTTCTCCAGATATTTTCTATATAAAATTACGTCCTTACGTGACGCATTGTTTATTCTACTAAAAACAGTCCTTTTTGTCAACCTCTTTTTTAATTTTTATTCTATTTCTGATGCAAATTTCTTAATTGACGTCTCATATAGATTATTTCCATCCTGATCGATTACTACAATGGCCGGAAAATTCTCTACATATAACTTTCGGATTGCTTCTGCACCAAGATCTTCATAACATACAATCTCGGATTTTCTGATACACTTTGAGAGCAGAGCACCTGCTCCACCTACTGCTGCAAAATAGACTGCATGATTGCGGATAATAGCGTCTATAACCTCTTTTGATCTCTTTCCCTTGCCAATCATTGCTTTTTCACCAAGATCAAGCAGGGTAGGGGCATACTTATCCATACGAGTGGCTGTAGTTGGTCCCGCAGATCCAATCGGACGTCCTTCACGGGCAGGAGAAGGACCCATATAATATATTGTTGCATCTTTGATATCAATCGGTAATTGCTCTCCCCGATCCAATGCTTCTATCATCCTCTTATGTGCGGCATCCCTTGCTACATAGATTGTCCCTGTGATGTATACATAATCCCCGGAATGAAGTTTTTTTGTCACTTCTTCTGTGATGGGTGTTGTAATATGCTGATCCATACCTGTTCCTCCTTATATCGTTCTGACTGCATGACGATTTACATGGCAACAGATATTAACCGCCACAGGAAGCCCTGCAATATGTGTCGGATAAGTATTTATATTAACAGCAAGGGCGGTAGTGGTTCCACCTAATCCTCCCGGTCCAATGCCAAGCTTATTGATTTTTTCCAGCATTTCTTTTTCCAGATCTGCAACATAAGGAATCCCGGAATGTTCATTTACCGGTCTTGTCAGTGCTTTTTTGGCCAGAACTGCACATTTTTCAAATGTTCCGCCAACTCCGACACCAACGACCATTGGAGGACACGCATTTGGTCCTGCATCTTTTACGGCAGTAAGAATCGCATTTTTTACTCCGTCTATTCCATCCGCAGGTTTTAACATGAAAATACGGCTCATATTTTCACTTCCAAATCCCTTCGGAGCAAATGTAATCGTCACCTTATCTCCGGGAACAATCGAATAGTGGATAATTGCCGGTGTATTATCTTTCGTGTTTTCACGAAGAATCGGGTCAGCTACAACGGATTTACGGAGATACCCTTCCGTATAACCCTGGCGCACACCTTCATTGATTGCATCTTCCAGCCATTGCCCTTCAAAATGCACGTCCTGACCGATTTCTACAAAAAATACAGCCATTCCGGTATCCTGACAGATAGGAATCATTTCTTCTCCCGCAATTTTAAGATTTTCCTGCAGCTGCAGAAGAATTTTTTTTCCAAGTTCAGATTTTTCTTCTTCTGCAGCCTTTTTCATGGCATGTTCCATATCTTCCGCAAGAAAATGATTCGCTTCAATGCACATTTCTTTTATATTTCTTGTGATTTCTTCTGTCTGTATGGTCCGAATCATGATGGATCACCTTCCGTCTCATTTTCTTCTGTTGCTTCCTCTTCCGGTGGCATCAGTGATTTATCTTCTACGACTCTTGCAATGCTTGCAACCGTCACACCACTTTTGAGATCAATCAGTTTTACACCTGAGGTTACACGTCCCAGTAATGCCGTATCATTTACGCGAATTCGAATGATGATTCCTTCTGTTGTAATCAACATCAGTTCATCATCTTTTACGACAGACTTCACTCCGATCAGATTTCCAGATTTTTCTGTGATTTTATAGCATTTTACACCTTTTCCACCGCGGTTCTGTGTTGTAAACTCATTGATCCGTGTACATTTTCCAAGACCTTTTTCCGATACGATCATGACAGATTCTCCCTGGGAAGCCATCTGCATGGCGATTACTTCATCTCCGGCAGTAAGGTTCATTCCAATGACTCCCATTGTCGTACGACCGGTTGCACGGACATCGGCTTCTTTAAACCGGATACACTGTCCATACCGGGTAAATAACAGAATTTCTTCATCATCCCCGGTAATTTTTACTTCGATCAATTCATCATCATCACGCAGACTGATCGCTGCTAATCCTGTTTTCCGGATATTTTCATAGTCCAGCACGGAAGTTTTTTTCACTATTCCGTTTTTGGTTGCCATAAACAGATATTTATCCTTCTCATAATCTTTGATCGGGATCATTGCGGTAATCTTTTCATCCGGCTGTAACGGAATGATATTGATAATTGCGGTTCCACGGGAAGTCCGGCTGGCTTCCGGAATTTCATAAGCCTTAATCCGGTACACACGTCCCATATTGGTAAAGAACATCAGGTAATGATGAGAAGTTGTCATAAGCATTTCCACGATATAATCATCCTGGATGGTCTCCATTCCCTTAATTCCCTTGCCGCCACGGTGCTGGCTTTTGAAATTGTCGGTTCCCATGCGCTTGATATAGCCAACTTTTGTCATGGTAATGACCGTATTGGTTTCCGGAATCAGATCTTCCATGGAAATATCAAACTCATCGTATCCGATCTGGGTTCTTCTGTCATCGCCATATTTATCCGCAATTTCCAAAATTTCTGTGCGGATAACTGCAAGAAGTTTTTTCTCATCTGCAAGAATTGCCTTAAGTTCCGTGATCTGTGCCATGAGGTCTTTATACTCGTTTTCGAGTTTCTCCCGTTCCAAACCGGTCAGGGTCTTCAGACGCATATCAACAATTGCCTGTGCCTGTGCATCGGATAATCCAAACCGCTCCATCAGGGAATTCTTTGCGTCTGCAGTTGTACGGCTTCCGCGAATAATGGAAATCACTTCATCAATGTTGTCTAATGCAATGATCAATCCCTGTAAAATATGCGCACGTTCTTCCGCCTTGTTCAGGTCAAATCTGGTACGTCTTGTGATAACCTCTTTCTGGTGAATGAGATAATAGTTAAGTAATTCATATAAATTCAGAATTTTTGGCTGGTTATCCACAAGCGCAAGGTTGATAACGCCAAATGTATCCTGCATCTGTGTGTGTTTATATAATAAATTCAAAACAACACTTGGATTTACATCTCTTCGAAGCTCAATAACAATGCGCATGCCTTCGCGGTCAGACTCGTCCCGAAGATCTGTAATTCCATCAATTCTTTTATCTTTGTGCAGTTCTGCAATTTTTTCAATCAGTCTGGCTTTGTTGACCAGATACGGAAGTTCGGTGACAACAATACGGTTTTTTCCGTTATCCATCGGTTCAATATCTGTCACAGCGCGTACACGGATTTTACCACGGCCGATCCGATATGCCTCATTGATACCGGCAGTACCCAAAATCACACCTCCGGTCGGAAAATCTGGTCCCTTGATGATGTTGATTAATTCATCAATGTCGGTCTCTTTCTCCTCAATATCGTTGTCAATTAATTTCACAACGGCATGAATGACATCACGCAGATTGTGAGGAGGAATATTTGTTGCCATACCGACCGCAATACCTGTCGTTCCGTTTACCAGAAGGTTCGGGTAGCGCGCCGGAAGTACGGTAGGTTCTTTTTCTGTTTCATCAAAGTTCGGGGTAAAGTCAACGGTATCTTTGTTGATGTCCCGAATCATCTGCATGGAAATTTTTGAAAGCCTTGCCTCTGTGTATCGCATGGCGGCAGCACCGTCTCCATCCACAGAACCAAAGTTACCATGTCCGTCGACAAGTGGATATCTGGTCGACCATGGCTGTGCCATGTTGACAAGTGCCCCGTAAATGGAGCTGTCCCCGTGCGGATGGTATTTACCCATCGTATCCCCGACAATACGCGCACATTTACGATGTGGCTTGTCCGGTGTATTACTCAGTTCGATCATGGAATACAGGACACGCCGCTGTACCGGCTTTAATCCATCCCTGACATCCGGAAGCGCACGGCTTGCGATAACGCTCATCGCGTAGTCGATGTAGGAGGTTTCCATCGTTTTCTTCAGGTCAACCTGTTGAATTTGGTCAAATATTTTATCGTCCACTGATCTGCTCCTCCCTAAATATCAAGATTCTGTACATACTTGGCATTTTCTTCTATAAATTCCCGTCTCGGCTCTACTTTATCACCCATCAGAGTCGTGAATGTTACGTCAATTTCCGATGAACTTTCGTCATCCATCATAACCTGTTTTAAAATCCGGTGCTCCGGATCCATGGTGGTTTCCCATAACTGTTCCGCATCCATCTCACCAAGTCCTTTGTAACGCTGGATCTTATTATTCTGATCGCGCCCGATTTCCACAAGAATATTGTTTAATTCTTCATCACTGTATGCATACCAGACATTTTTGTTTTTCTCAATTTTGTAAAGCGGCGGGGTAGCAAGATAAACATGTCCCTGCTTAATAAGCTCCGGCATAAAACGATACAAAAATGTCAGCATGAGTGTTGCAATATGTGCACCGTCCACATCGGCATCTGTCATAATAATAATTTTGTTATAACGCAGCTTGGATATATCAAAATCTTCATGAATTCCGGTACCGAACGCCGTGATCATTGCCTTGATCTCGGCATTATCATAAATACGGTCGAGTCTTGCCTTCTCCACATTTAAAATTTTTCCGCGAAGCGGGAGAATTGCCTGTGTTGCACGGCTTCTTGCAGTTTTTGCAGAACCACCGGCGGAATCTCCCTCAACGATAAAGATTTCACAATTTTTTGGATTTTTGTCGGAACAATCCGCAAGTTTTCCCGGAAGGGCAGTACCCTCAAGTGCTGTCTTTCTTCTTGTCAGATCACGTGCTTTCCGGGCTGCCTCTCTGGCACGCTGGGCCAGCAGCGATTTTTCACAGATATTTTTGGCCACATCCGGATTCTGCTCCAGAAAATACGTCAGCTGTTCCGTAACCACAGAATCTACAGCACCACGTGCCTCACTGTTTCCGAGTTTCTGTTTGGTCTGTCCTTCAAACTGTGGCTCTTCAATTTTGATACTGATAATTGCTGTCAATCCTTCACGGATATCATCTCCGGTAAGTGCCGCATCGCTGTCTTTTAAAATTTTTGCTTCCCGCGCATACGAATTAAACGTCTTTGTCAACGCATTTCGAAAACCGGCAAGATGTGTTCCACCTTCCGGCGTAATGATGTTGTTAACAAAACTAAACGTGGAATCGTTAAAAGAATCATTATGCTGCATTGCAACTTCCACGTAAACTCCGTCACGATTTCCCTCACAGTAAATAACTTCCGGATATAACGGTTCTTTTCCGCGGTTTAAATACTCCACAAATTCCTTGATTCCACCGGCATAATGGAATTTATGATTATGCAGACTATCTTCCCTCGTGTCTTTTAATGTAATGCATAATCCTTTTGTCAGAAAAGCAGTTTCTCTTAAACGCTGTTTGAGCGTGTTGTAATCATATACGGTTTCTTCAAAAATTTCCGCATCCGGCAGAAAATGAACCTTTGTACCGTGAAGTTGTGGATCACAGTCCCGGACTGCCGCTACCGGTCCATCCGCTTTTCCTCTCTTGTAACTTTGCATATACACTTTTCCGTCATGATATACTTCAACCGTTAACCAGGCGGAGAGGGCATTAACAACAGAAGCACCTACTCCATGCAGTCCTCCGGATACTTTGTATCCTCCGCCGCCAAACTTTCCGCCTGCATGCAGAACAGTAAACACAACTTCCAGTGCAGACACACCGGCTTTGTGATTCATTCCGACAGGAATTCCACGTCCATCATCTTCAACGGTTATGGAATTATCTTTTTCTATGGTCACCTCAATGTTTTTACAATAACCGGCAAGTGCTTCATCTACCGCATTATCAACAATCTCATAGACCAGATGATGCAGTCCGCGTGCAGATGTACTTCCGATGTACATTCCAGGTCTCTTTCTGACCGCTTCGAGTCCTTCAAGAATCTGAATCTGATCTGCGCCATATTCCTGATTATTATTTGTTAATTCGCTCATCAATTTCCTCCTCATCCAACGGATGAACCTTTCTTTTATATCTCTTCAACCGATTCCTTTTCGTAAACAGTTCCGTTTATCACCTGGAAAATCTTGTTGATACAAAAACGGTTCTTTACAAATTCCTCCAACCCTGTACATGTAATGACAGTCTGTATTTTAGCAATACTGTTCAGCAGGTAATTCTGTCGGTTACTGTCAAGTTCCGATAACACGTCGTCCAGCAGCAATACCGGAGTATCATGAATGGATCTCCTGACCAGATCAATCTCCGATAATTTCAAAGAGAGTGCAGAAGTACGCTGCTGTCCCTGAGACCCAAACTTACGGATATCCACATCATCAACGGAAAACAGCATGTCATCCCTGTGTGGTCCTGTCGTTGTCTGGCAGAGTTTCAGATCCCGGTTCTGTGCCCGCAGCAATTCATCCGCAAAAAGATCAGCGGTAATATTTGGCTCATACTTTAATACCAGATGTTCCCTGCCACCGGAAATTTTAGAATGGATTTCCGAAATAATTTCATTCAGTTCCTCCACAAATTCTTTTCGTTTCCGGATGATTCTTGTTCCATACTCCAGTAACTGCATATCCCACACCGGAAGAGTATCCACAAGGTCCGGGCGAAAAGAAATATCTTTCAACAATTTGTTTCTCTGATTCAACACTTTGTTGAAACTGGATAAATCTGACAAATATAGTTTATCCAACTGACAGAGTTCTAAATCAATAAATCTTCTTCTCTCCGCAGGTCCGTTTTTTATAATATTTAAATCTTCGGGCGAAAAGAAAACGATATTGAGTATTCCAAACAACTCACTTGCCTTTTTGATCGGAATCTTATTCACAGCCACGCCTTTTGATCCACTTTTTCTAAGATGCATATCAATCTGGTACTCTTTTTCTTTTTTCTGTACGACAGTACGGATATGTGATTCTTTCTCACCGAACCGAATCATCTCTTTATCACGGCTTCCTTTGTGGGATTTTGTTGTACCACTCAGATAAGCAGCTTCGAGAATATTGGTTTTCCCCTGTGCATTGTCTCCGTAAAGAATATTGGTTCCTTCATCCAGGTGAATATCCAGATTTTCATAATTTCGAAAATTTCGCAGCTCGATTGATTTTATGATCATTGAACTATCTGAATTGTTTCACCCTGAAAGGTAACAACATCCCCATTATGTAATTTTTTTCCTCGTTGAAGTTCTGTCTGACCGTTTACCGAAACCTGCCCATCTAAAATAACCATTTTGGCATCCACACCGGAACCAACAACTCCGGCTTTTTTCAACGCCTGTCCAAGTTTGATAAATTCGTCTTCTTCACGGATATTTACTGTAATCATGTAATCTCCTAATTTGCAGCATTATTAAAGTTAACAGGAAGAATAAGATAAATGAATTTTCCTTCATCATCTTTGATAAAACATGGAGCTTTTGGGTTTACCATATAAAGACTTACATTTTCTTCATCGATAACACGCAATGCATCAATGAAGAATTTTGGATTAAATCCAATCAGGATATCTTTTCCTTCTTTCTCGATATCGATATCTTCATTCATGGAACCAATGAAAGAATTGATTTTTAACTCCATACTTCCATCTGTGATATTCATAATGATCGGCTTTTTGTCACCTTCTTTGACAAGAAGAGTAGCACGATCAATACAATCAAGTAATTCTTTTTTATTGACTATAACTTTCGTTTCATAAGCAGATGAGAGCATCTGATCAATGCGGAAATATTCTCCTTCGATCAGACGGGATACAACCGTAGTAGTGTCAAATTCAAAAACGATATGGTTGTCCGTCAGGTAGATGAGTACATCATCATCAACTCCACCTGGAACAATCTTGCTGATTTCCTGTAATGTTTTTCCAGGAACGACAACCTTTTTATTTTCGTAATTATTTTTAAGTTCTATATTACGAATGGAGATACGATGACCATCAAGAGAAACAACTTTCAGTTCATTCTCAATAATTTCAAACAGTTCACCTGTCATAAGTTTGTTATTGTCGTTATCAGCAATGGAAAAGATTGTTTGTCTGATCACTTCCTTCAGTGTGAACTGGGAAATCACGATTGCATCATTTTTTTCAATGTATGGAAGATATGAAAAATCATCTCCGGATTTTCCAACAATATTGAATTTTGCTTTTTCACAGGAGATCACCGTCTTAAAAGAGGCATCTGTTTCAATCATAACATCACTGTCTGGAAGTTTGCGTACAATTTCAGAAAAGATTTTTGCATCCAGTGCAATAACTCCACGTTCAGCAATTTCTCCTTCTACACGGGTTTCGATTCCAAGTTCCATATCGTTTGCCATTAATTTAATTTCATTCGTAGAAGCATCGATAAGAATACATTCGAGTATTGCCATAGTTGTACGGGTAGGAACAGCTTTGGATACGATATTTACTCCGCGCAATAAATTTGATTTAGAACAGATCAGTTTCATGAAAAACTCCCTCCTGGTATAAATAAAAATATATTAAGACATTCGTCTTAGTCTTAATAGGGGCTGTTAATATGTGAATAAGCCTCTTCATGTTAGATGTTAAGCGGTTTCCGGCGTTTGATAACCGGCTTGAAAGCATGTGAAAAGTGTGAGGATTCTTAAGGTCCGTCTGTGGAACAAATTTTAAGAGATTTACGTTAAGAACCTCATGCACAATCCATCCACTGTGGATAAACGTGAATAAGTTGAAATTAAAAAAAGCAAATAAAACTACATTATAATAGGAAGAAACTCATTTAGTTTGGATTTATTTTCTTTTTGATGGTTTCAATCATATTTCTTGTAGTTTCGTTTTTTTCGTATTCTTCGGTAACTTTCTTGATACCGTGGATAATTGTGGAATGATCGCGTCCGCCGAGTAAAGAACCTATGGTATCCAGTGGACTTTCGGTCATATTTTTACATAAATACATTGCAATCTGGCGTGGTTTTGCAACATCACTGCTTCTTGTCTTTGAAATCATCTGATCTACAGAGATGTGATAATGTTCGGAAACAACTTCAATAATGAGCTGTGGTGTGATTTCCCGTGGCTTGTCCGGCGTGATAATGTTGGAAAGTTCCTTTTCTGCAATATCCATTGTAATTGGAATGTGGACAAGATTGTTATAAGCAAGAAGTTTATTTAATGCTCCTTCAAGTTCACGCACGTTTGATTTAATGTTGTTTGCAATGTAGCTTAATACTTCATCATCAATGTCAAAGTTATCCGATTCGGCTTTTTTCCGGAGAATAGCCATACGTGTTTCATAATCCGGCACTCCGATATCTGCCATCAGTCCCCACTCAAAACGGGAACGGATACGCTCTTCAAGGGTTTCCATTTCTTTTGGTGGTTTATCGGATGTCAGTATAATCTGTTTTCCCTGTGTCTGGAGTGCGTTGAATGTGTGGAAAAACTCTTCCTGTGTACTTTCTTTTCCGATGATAAACTGGATATCGTCAATCATAAGGACATCCACTTTCCGGTATTTGTCACGAAATTTTGTCATGGATGAAGCATTACCGTTTCGAATGGATTCAATTACTTCATTCGTAAATTCTTCGGATGTAACGTAGATAACCTTGGCATCCGGATTCTGGTTTAAAATAAAGTGCCCGATGGAGTGCATAAGGTGGGTTTTTCCCAGTCCCGGACCGCCGTAAATGTAAAGCGGATTATATGCTTCTCCCGGAGATTCTGCGACTGCAAGGGAAGCCGAATGTGCAAAACGGTTATTATTACCAACGACAAATGTATCAAATGTATAATTTGGATTAAGATTAGATTCATCTGCGGTTACGGCAGGTGTAGCTTTTGCTGGTTTTGTGTTTAATTTCAGCGTCCTGGCTTCTTCCGGAAGGATGAATTTGATTTCATATTCAATTTCTGTAATTTCCACGATCGCAACGCGAAGTGGTGCAAGGTACTTCTTGGAAATATAGCTTAAAGCCATCTGTTCGGAAGGAACCAGGATATAGAGAGTATTTCCCTCAATGGCAAAGACTTCTAAGGGACGAATCCAGGTATCGAAAGAGACATCACTGATTTCGTACTCCTGTTTCACAGTATTTAAAATTTCATCCCACTTTTCAATAATCTTATCCATCTGCTTTTCTCCACATTCTTCTTATAAAATAGGATACTATCCCATAATCCTATTCTTATCTATAATACACCATTTTCGGTGTAGAATCAACTTTTTAGACACCCTTTTATATTTTTCAAAACTAACATATAAACATATGCGTAAACGGCGAAATAATGCGTTTTAGGAAGGTTTTTTAATTATATGGATGTTGATGGAAAAAGAGTTATCCAAGGCGTATTGACAGTTTATCCACAAGTTATCCCCAAATTGTGGATAACTTATTATTTCGTGGAAAAGCGTGGATACTATATATAGTGGACTGCTTTTCTTCCTTATTATATGTAGTGCTTATAACATTAAATTAGGAAAAAACCTTGATTTTACTTGACTTGTAGCGTTTTTCTGATATAATGCTAAGTGATGTTTTTTAACGTAGAGGAGGTGGATACGAAATGAAGATGACATTCCAACCAAAAAAAAGACAGAGAGCCAGAGTTCATGGTTTCAGAAGCAGAATGAGTACTGCAGGCGGAAGAAAAGTATTGGCTGCTAGAAGATTAAAAGGTAGAAAAAAATTATCAGCTTAGGCCACATTATTGTGGTCTTTTCTTCTATTATGAGGATATTTTCAGATGAAGTTCTCAGAATCATTAAAGAAAAGTAAAGATTTTCAGAATGTGTATAACAAAGGAAATTCATATGCAAACCGTTTATTGGTTATGTATGTTCTGGAAAATCACACAGACAAAAACAGATTAGGTATATCCGTTAGTAAAAAAGTAGGAAATAGTGTTATAAGACATCATTTGACCCGTCTGATCCGAGAGGGGTACCGGCTACAGGAGGACATGTTCAATAGTGGTTTGGACATTGTAGTCATCGCAAGAGGAACAGCGCGTGATGCTTCGTTTCATCAGATTTCGAGCGCACTGAAACATCTTGGAGGTCTTCACAAAATAATACATTAATATGGAAAAGAAGATGGAATTCTATTGAAAAAATTACTTATTGCATGTATTAAATTCTATCAGAGATATATTTCTCCCATGAAGTCAACGAAATGTCCGTATTATCCGACCTGTTCCTGTTATGGACTGGAAGCTGTGCAAAAGTATGGTGCGATAAAGGGTGGGGCACTGGCTGCCTGGAGAATTTTGCGATGTAATCCTTTTTCTAAGGGAGGATATGACCCGGTTCCATAAACCAAATGGAGGTTTTTATGTCAGGCATGATTGAATTGACAGCGTATTCCGGAAAATTCCTCGGACCGATTGCAAAGGTTCTTGGATGGATCATGAGCGGAATTTACGATATTGTTTTAAAAATTTCCGGTGGTACGATCAACAGTGTACCGCTTGCAATCGTTCTCATGACGATTTTGATCTATATGTGTCTTTTGCCATTGACAATCCAGCAGCAGAAATTCTCGAAACTTTCGCAGAAAATGCAGCCGGAATTGAATGCGATCCGTGATAAATATAAGAATCGCAAGGATCAGGAAGCCATGATGGCAATGAATCAGGAGACACAGCTTGTATATCAGAAATATGGTATTTCTCCATCCGGAAGCTGTATCCAGATGCTTATCCAGATGCCGATTTTGTTTGCTTTATATCGTGTATTTTATAATATTCCGGCATATATCGGAAGTGTGCGTGATTCTTTTTATACGATTTCCGGAAACGAGACGTTTCATGGTCTGGTCGGTGGAATTATGAATACCGATGGGTTTGTGAAAAAAGTTTCGGATTTAATGACAAAATTTAATGTGGTTACATCCAGTGGACTGAATATAAAAAATGTTGCAGATACTTTAAACGGAGCATCGGGAAAGGATCTTGCCAATTATATTACCGATATTGTGTACAAGCTTCCATCCACAGCGTGGGATAAGTCGGTAGACGGCAGTATTTTCCAGCAGTTTCCGTCACTTACGGATCAGATTAATTCCACAATGCATGATATGAACCATTTTAATTACTTTCTGGGGCTTAATATTTCGGATACCCCGTGGGCAATTATAAAAAGCAGTATGGAAGGTCATGCGTGGCTGCTTGTGATTCTGGCGGTTCTGATTCCGGTATTGTCTTATATTACACAGGTGATCAATATCAAGTTGATGCCAACCGCAGCTACCGCAGGTGGGGATAATGATCAGATGGCAAGACAGATGAAAACTATGAATACCATGATGCCTCTGATGTCTTTGTTTTTCTGTTTTGTGACACCGGTTGGTCTCGGTATTTACTGGATTGCCAGTGCCGTGTGCCGTGCGGTTCAGCAGTTCTTTATCAACAAGCATATTGAAAATCTTAATCTTGAGGATATTATTGCAAAGAATCAGGAAAAGGTGAAAAAGAAACGGGAGAAGATGGGCGTTACTGAGGAACGCATCCGTCAGGCAGCGGCAATGAATACCAGATCCATCCAGTCGAAGGCAAATGTTTCTTCTGCAAACAGGGAACTGGAACTTGAAAAGGCAAATGCAGCGAAAGCAAATGCAAAGCCGGGAAGTATGGCAGCGAAAGCAAATCTTGTAAAAGAATTTAGAGAAAAGAATAATCGTAAATAAGAGGGGGCAGTTATATGGAGTTTATTGAGATTTCTGCTAAAAATGTGGATGACGCGATTACACAGGCTACGGTTCAGCTGGGAATAACCAGTGATCAGCTTGAGTATGAGGTTCTTGATAAAGGAAGTACCGGTTTTCTTGGAATCGGAAGTAAAAATGCAGTAATTAAGGCTCGTAAGAAATTTTCCATTGATGAGAATGTTGTTGAATTTTTATCTTCCATTTTCGATGCGATGAAGATGGAGGTAGAAATTCTCGTTGCAGTAAATGAGGAAGAACATATCATTGAAGTAGAGTTAAAGGGAGATGATATGGGAATTCTGATCGGTAAGAGAGGACAGACGCTGGATTCTCTTCAGTATCTGACAAATCTTGCAATCAACAAACATTCCGATGAATATTATAAGGTTAAGATTGATACGGAAGATTACAGAAAGAGAAGAAAAGAGACACTTGAGAATCTTGCAAAGAATATTGCGTACAAGGTAAAGCGCACCAAGCGCCCGGTTTCTCTTGAACCAATGAATCCTTTTGAGAGACGGATCATTCATTCTGCACTTCAGAATGATCGTTATGTTACAACACACAGTGAAGGGGATGAACCATATCGCCATGTAGTTGTAACATTAAAGAAATAAGGAACTGACTGATAGAGTTAAAAAATAAGGTGAATATCCAGTTTTGGGTATTCACCTTTGTTTAGAATTGGAGAGACTTATGAATTCAGATACAATTGCTGCAATTGCGACCGCGATGTCTCCTTCGGGAATCGGGATTATCAGGATCAGCGGAGAAGACGCATTGCCGGTTATTGACCGGATTTATCGTTCGAAATATGGTCATAAAAAATTGAGTTTATGTGAAAGTCATACTATTCATTATGGATATATTTATGACGATAACGAGATGGTGGATGAAGTGATGGTTTTACTCATGAAGGCGCCACATTCTTATACAAAAGAAGATACGGTGGAAATTGACTGTCATGGCGGTGTCTATGTTATGAAAAAAATTCTGGAAACAGTAATCAAACATGGTGCACGGCCGGCAGAACCCGGCGAATTTACGAAACGGGCATTTTTAAATGGCCGGATTGATCTGACACAGGCAGAATCCGTTATTGATGTTATCAACGCAAAAAATGAATTTGCACTGAAAAGTTCACTTTCCCAGTTGCAGGGGGCAGTTCTTGTGGATATCCGGAAGATCCGGGCAGATATATTGCATGAAATTGCCTTTATAGAATCTGCCTTGGATGACCCTGAACATATTTCTCTGGATAATTATCCACAAACTTTACACAATACTGTGGATAACTTGGTTATAAAAATTGATAAAATCCTCAAAACCTTTGAAAATGGGCGTTTTCTGAAGGAAGGTATCAACACTGTAATTGTGGGTAAACCCAATGCAGGTAAGTCTTCTCTGTTGAATATTCTGGTGGGAGAGGAACGGGCAATTGTAACGGAAATTGCGGGAACAACCAGAGATGTCCTGGAAGAGCAGATTAACCTGAATGGAATTACATTAAACGTAATGGATACGGCTGGAATTCGGGATACGGAAGATGTAGTGGAGAAAATCGGTGTGGATCGGGCGAGAACATATGCATCGAAGGCGGATCTCGTAATCTATGTGATTGATGCATCGACAGAGCTGGATGAAAGTGATTATGAGATCATGGATCTGTTGCAGGATAAAAAAGCAATTGTTTTATTAAACAAATCAGATCTGGACACAAAAGTCACAGTGGAAGAGGTACAGCATATTCTGGATAAAAAGATTATTCCGATTTCTGCAAAAGAACATCAGGGAATTGATGAATTGGAAGAAACGATCCGGAATATGTTTTTCCAGGGTGAAGTTACTTTTAATGATGAAGTTTATGCAATTAACATGAGGCAGAAAACGTCACTTCAGGTAGCACTTGATCATTTACATCAGGTAACACAAAGCATTGAGGATGACATGCCTGAAGATTTTTATTCCATTGATCTGATGGGCGCGTATGAAGAGCTGGGTAAGATTATCGGGGAAGCTGTCGAGGATGATCTGGTGGATGAAATTTTTTCAAAGTTTTGTATGGGAAAGTAGCAGGTAAAAAAATGGGTAAGAAAAATATTCCTTATATTGAAGAAACATATGATGTGGTTGTTGTCGGTGCCGGGCATGCAGGTTGTGAGGCAGCATTGGCATGTGCCAGACTCGGATTGGAAACAATGATGTTTACGGTAAGTGTGGACAGTATTGCATTAATGCCATGTAATCCGAACATTGGTGGAAGTTCCAAGGGACATCTGGTTCGGGAAATTGATGCACTTGGTGGAGAGATGGGCAAAAATATTGATAAAACATTTATCCAGTCGAAAATGCTGAATAAATCAAAAGGACCGGCTGTACATTCTCTCCGCGCACAGGCTGATAAAGCGGAATACACAAAAGAAATGCGAAAAACCCTGCAAAATACGGATCATTTATCCATAAGACAGGCGGAAGTCGCAGAGATATTAACAAATAAAGACCAGTTTTTCCCGGAAGATGAATATCATGAGGGAGAAGAACAGAAAATTACCGGAGTGCGTACAGTTTCCGGAGGTGTTTACAGATGTAAGGCAGTTGTTCTTTGTACGGGAACTTATCTGAGAGCGCGCTGCTTAACCGGTGAAATGATTACACATACGGGACCAAATGGATTATCAGCTGCAAACCATCTGACAGATTCCCTGGTTGCTCATGGTATCCAGACAAGAAGATTTAAAACAGGAACACCGGCGCGTGTCGATAAAAGGAGTCTTGATTTTTCAAAAATGGAAGAGCAGTTTGGAGATGAAAGAGTTGTTCCGTTTTCTTTCACAACGAATCCGGAGGATGTGCAGATCGAGCAGGCTTCCTGTTGGCTGACCTATACAAATGAAACGACACATGAAATTATCCGAAACAATCTGGATCGTTCTCCGATTTATGCGGGAATCATTGAGGGAACAGGACCGAGATACTGTCCGTCCATTGAAGATAAAGTGGTAAAATTTGCAGATAAAAACAGGCATCAGATTTTTATTGAGCCGGAAGGACTTAGTACAAATGAAATGTATGTGGGCGGAATGTCCTCTTCCCTGCCGGAGGATGTCCAGCATGAAATGTACCGGACACTTCCGGGACTGGAACATGTTAAAATTGTAAGAAATGCATATGCGATAGAGTATGACTGTATTGACGCAAACAATTTATATGCGTCTCTCGAGTTTAAAGCAATGAAAGGTTTGTTCAGTGGCGGTCAGTTTAATGGAAGCTCCGGATATGAAGAGGCTGCCTGTCAGGGATTGATTGCCGGAATCAATGCTGCAATGGAAATTAAGGGAAGAGATCCTCTGATTCTTGATCGGTCGGAAGCATATATCGGAGTTTTGATTGACGATCTTGTCACAAAGAAAAACCGCGAACCTTACCGCATGATGACTTCACGAGCGGAATATCGTTTACTTTTGCGTCAGGACAATGCGGATTTGCGGCTGACAAAAAAGGGATATGAAATTGGACTGATTTCACAGGAGCGGTATGACTGGGTTTGCAAAAAAGAGGAACTGATAAAAAAGGAAATTGAGCGCGTGAATGAAGTTAAGCTCGGGGCGAATGCGAGAGTACAGAATGTTCTGGAACAATATGGAAGTATTCCACTTCATACCGGTACAACGCTTTCTGATTTGATTCGCAGACCGGAGCTTGATTATGATAAACTGGCAGAAATTGATACAGACCGGCCGGATTTACCTGTGGAGGTAACAGAGCAGGTGAATATTCTGATCAAATATGATGGGTATATCAGCAGACAGATTAAGCAGGTAGAGAAGTTCAAAAAGCTGGAGAAGAAAAAACTTCCGGAGAAATTTGACTATAATGAAATTTCGGGACTTCGAATCGAGGCACAACAGAAGCTGAGTGAGTTCCAGCCGTTGAATATCGGTCAGGCATCACGTATTTCGGGTGTCACACCAGCCGATATCTCTGTTCTTCTGGTCTATCTGGAACAGTTAAAATATTCAAATCCAGATTTATTTTTTAAGTTAAACCCGGATGAACACAAAGAAAAACAAGAATAATGGAGGATTCTATGGAATATAATACAGACCATTTTCTGTCTATGCTTGCAAAAATGAATATTTCATTATCAGACAAGCAGTTGCAGCAATTTATGACTTATTATGAAATGCTCATCGAAAAAAATAAGGTGATGAATCTGACTGCCATTACCGATTTTGATGAAGTCGTCGAGAAACATTTTGTAGATAGTGTTTCTCTGATACAGGTTGTGGATCTTCATCATCCGTTAAAAGTTATAGATCTTGGAACTGGTGCGGGGTTTCCGGGAATCCCATTAAAAATTGTTTTTCCGGAATTAAATGTGGTGCTGGCTGATTCTTTAAATAAGAGACTTGTTTTTTTGAATGAAGTGATTGATGCGTTAGGACTGACAGAGATCTATACGGTTCATGGCCGCGCAGAAGATCTGGCGCGCATGCCCGAATATAGAGAACAGTTTGATCTGTGTGTTTCACGTGCGGTTGCCAATTTATCCACACTTGCAGAATATTGTCTTCCATTCGTCCGGTTGGGTGGAAAGTTTATTTCTTATAAATCGGGAGAGTGTGAAAATGAAGTGACAGCTGCAAAATCAGCTATTTTTCTTCTCGGAGGAAAAGTTGAGGATGTGTATAAGTTTTCTATTGGAGAGGCGCAGCGAGCATTCATTTCTTTAACAAAGGCAAATGGTACATCAAAAAAATATCCAAGAAAAGCCGGAATGCCCTCCAAAAATCCTTTGTAATTTATGCTTTTTTCCACTGCTTTGAGCGGAAAAAAGATGTTATCCACATTTATGGATGAGTTATAAAAAATGGACTGTATCTTTGAGGTACAGTCCATTTCCAATTAATTGGATAACTTGTTTTCGATAATTTGGTAAACCTTTTCCGGATTCTCCAGTTGTGGATACAATTTGCAATTGGAAACATAGGTGATGTCTATGTTAGAATTCAGTTTACGATATTCCTGTGCTGTTTTGTAGTTTGCTTTTATATCGCTGCTGATAATAAAAGAAACAGGTTTTGTGATTTTTTTCACAGCATGCCGAAGGTCAATATTCATATAATTGCCAAGAAGGCTTGAATATAAGTATTTTCCATTACTGTTGTCCATATGGGCTGCTTCATAGTAGGCATCTTTCGTTTTGGAAGAAATCAGCTGAGGTCTGCAGTAATAGATAAAACGGAACTGACGGTCAATACGCTTCGGGTTCATGAGCAAATTATAGATAAAGGTTCCGACCAGAGGAAGATTTATGATCGTTTGCTTTAGTTTACTTTGCTGATCCGGCATGGCATCCATGGAATGGAAGGAAACCGGATTAATAAAAATCATTTTGTCAATGATGGAGGCATCCAGTTGATTTGCCATAATTACAAATGAGGAGGAGAGGTTTGAAGCTACAACTGATGTTTTGGATTTTATAATATCTTTGATAAAAGCAGTGATCAGCTGGACATACATATAGTTGGTATAACTCAGCCCTGGTTTGTCGGAGAGACCGCAGCCCAGAAGATCCATGGTATATACCGTATGTTTCTTTTGAAGTCTTTTTGAAATTTTTGACCACTCAACAGATGAACTAGCGGAATTTGTGTCATGAATAAGAAGAACAGGATCTCCTGTTCCAGTTTTTGTGTAAAAAACATTTCCCTGTTTCCAGGAATAATAGGATCCGTTTTTGGTTGGGAGCATATTCTTTTTTGTGGAAGTGGAGGCAACAAACTGATTGTATGCATACATTCCTGCCAGTGTTGCAACACTCAAAAAAAGAAATTTTTTTGTGCCTTTTTTCATGGAAATCCTCCTTGTATTTAAAATTTGTTTGATTTTAAATATATTATAGACATTTTTGGGTCTTTTTACAAACAATATTTATTTCTTTATTTTCTTTACCCGTAAAATGATTTATAATATTATTGATATTGAAAATACAAAACAGAACATACGTTTGAGGAATAAGATGGTAAAAGATTATCTGGAAAAAATCCGTCAGGAGTATATAGAACACAAAGTTTCTCTGGAAGAGCAGATTTCTTCATATGAAAATAAAGTAAAAGAGAATACAAAGTTTCTTCAGCTTTTAGAGAAGGAAACAAATCCCGGGTATGAAGCGTTCAGCCCGAGAGAATTTAATTCTTTTCATAAAGAAAAGATGGAAGAACTTCGGGCAGATCAAAAAAGGATATCAAATGAAATTATGTGTCTGAGAGATCAGATGCAGGAATATGAATTTCGAATTGCAGATATTACCAGCGTTATCAAGGAAGAAACGGAGATTGAAAGAAAGATTCATGAGGCTGCGGATATAGATTCTTATGATACTAGGCTGGCATTACTTCGTTCTGTTGAAACAGAGCGTCAGAGAATAGCGCGAGAATTACATGATTCTACCACACAGAATCTGACTGCAATTGTACATAAAACGGAATTATGCTCAAAAATTATAGAATCAGATCCGGTAAAATGTAAATTAGAGCTATTTTCCATTGGTCAGACACTCCGTAAAATAATTGAGGATACCAGAGGGTTAATCTATGATTTAAGACCCATGTCTTTTGATGACATTGGATTTGACGTTACGGTTGAGAGAGCATTGGATCGATTTCAGAGATTCCATAGAATAGAATGTGGATATTATACGGAAGGTACATCATATCCGATTAATAGTGTTGTTCAGATTACATTGCTTCGGGTGATTCAGGAGGCGTGTAATAATGCAGTTAAGCATGCACAGGCATCTTATCTGGAGGTAAAAGTTTCTTATTTAGAAAAGAAGATTGTGTTAGTTATTAAAGATGACGGTAAGGGATTTGATGTAAATGCAGTTCCCGATGAGACAAGGGATGATAATTCCGGATTCGGATTGTCTATGATGAAAGAAAGGGTCTATCTGTTATCAGGAACAATTTCTATAGAATCTGCACCTGGAAAGGGATGTTCTATTATTGTGTCAATTCCAAAAATGAAGGAGGACTTATAAAAATGGCAATTAAAATTATGATCGCAGATGATCATTCCATGATCAGAGAGGGATTAAAAAGTTTACTGGAATTGGAAGGAGATATACAGGTAGTTGCAGAAGCAGAAGATGGTGTTGACTGTCTGGAAAAGTTAAAAATTTGTACACCGGATGTATTATTGCTTGATATTAATATGCCGAGAAAAAATGGTCTGGAAGTATTGCAGACGCTTAAATCTTCAAAGTCAAAGGTAAAGGTTTTGGTTCTCACCGTTCATAATGAAGTGGAATATCTGATGAAAGCGGTCGATATAGGGGTGGATGGCTATATTTTAAAGGATTCTGAATCCGCAGAATTGAAAAAAGCTATATTTTCCATCGTAGAAGGAGAAAATTATATTCAGCCAAGTCTTATTCCATCATTAAATTCCAAGATGATTGAAAAGAACAGGGATGAAGGAAAGATAGAGAGCCTCACAAAGCGTGAATTGGAAGTTTTGAAGCTTTTGGCAGTTGGAATGTATAATAAGGAAGTTGCTGAAAAGTTAAATATCAGTGAGAGAACCGTTAAGAACCATGTATCTAACATTTTTAAGAAGATAGAAGTAACAGATCGGACGCAGGCTGCAGTGTTTGCTATTCGCAATAATTTAATTGAATTGTAAAAAGAATGGAAAACGAGAGAGTTTCGTTTAAAAAAGGATAACAAAATGTTTCACGTGAAACATTTTATTATCCTTTTTTATTTTCATAAGTAGAATTTGCTGGAGAGCAGTTTAAATATAAGTTTGCCCGGTGAATTTATGATATGCATGATTTTGCTCCGGTTTTACAAATTAATGAACGAATGATAAACTACCGGAACAATAAGAACATAATATGAATGAAAGTTTTGGGAATACTTTCTTATTAAGCCCATCGGTAAAAAAATAAATTTTATAGTTGTCCCATTTATTACCTTCTTTTCCCTACATATCCAGTTCATCCCGATTTTTAAAGTAACATCACTAATCATATCTTTTAAATTTTTATTTAAGAGATCAAGCAGTTACTGAATAAAATAATGTTCCGTTTATCATCAGATCAGTGGTGAGGACAATTTTATCATCGTTTCGGAATAAATATAATTATCTTTTTATCTGTCAAATGGTGCAGAGGGTAAGTTGCTACAATGTATTCATACTTCTGATATTTCAGGGGTTTCGCTAATCTTCTGAATAGTCGTTTCTTATATACCCTGTAAATGTGTCTGCATTATTTCCAAGATTTTGTAATTCCTTTGTAAAATCTTTCTGATATGGGTGTACCCAGGGATGTGCCGGAGATATGTTTGGTACTTATAAGTATCGTTTCCTTGAAAATTTTTCCATGAAATTATGTGATTAAAAGGTCATAAGGTATGATCGATGTATGTCTACATGCAATTTGATGGATACCGTAATGACCCACACCACAATTGAGAAAGTAGCAATTTACTATGCAAGTATGTAAGTTAACGGATTATGAGATGCGGTCAGATTATGAAAATGCGAAGCATGTATTAATCTGATTAATCTTAAATGAAGGGCAAAATTTCTTTTTGACCCTCATATCATTATATCTATATCCATATAAATAGATATAGATATAGTCACGTCGTGAGATTAACGGTGTCAAAGCCTATTGGATTCTCGAAAATATGTAACAAACGTGCAAATATGTTATGAGAGTATCAGTGTCAAAACCCATATCCATGTATGGTTACTTTGGGTGTTTTATTTTTGTGCTATAGAAAGGAGTGAATAAAAAGCGTAAATTAATATATTTCTGGAAAAGCTATAACTGTCAAATTTAACATCCTATTTTTCACAGACAGGTGCTATAAATATTATTTCTTTGTCTATAGTTTCTTTTATTATGTGTAGAAAGAGAATGTATCTTTTCTTTCGTCTTATAGAACTGAATATCTTCTTTCTTTCGTTGAAATTAATAAGAAACAGAGTATTATTCATCGTGTAGAAAAAATTGTCTTTTAAGTAACACTATGTATATCAATCCAAAAGAAGATATAAAAAGATTTCCAATCTACGCATTTAAGCTGCAATTCAGTTTATAATAAAAAGAATAAAAAATAAAAATGTTTCACGTGAAACATTTCACAAAAAAAGCTCAAAGAAGAACATAAAAATCTGCAAAATAACAACATAATTACTATTCGAGATTAATCGATTTTATGTTATACTGTAATAGAAAATAAGAGGAAAATGTGTATGATATATAAAAGTATATTATTGATTTTGGGATATCTATACGGAACAATGTTAACTGCAACGTTCGTTGTAAAACATTCCACAGGAAATGATGTAAGTAAAATAGGGTCTGGAAATCCCGGGATGGCAAATGTCATGGAACATATCGGGAAAAAGGAAGGTGTTTTGGTATTAGCCGGCGATATATTAAAAGTTATTGTAGCCGGTATTCTTGGTCGCCTGTTATTTCCAGATAAAACATGGCATGATATTTTTTTATATACAGGATTTGGAGCGATTTTGGGACATAATTATCCACTGTGGAGAAAAGGAAAAGGTGGAAAAGGTGTTACAGTTACCTGTACGTGGTTGATACTTACATTTGGAGTTCTGGGAGCAATCTGTTGCATAATAGGAGGCATGGTAGTGTTACTTACCGGATGGCTTCCGCTGGGCGCGGTTGTCATTCCTGCGCTTGCAATTCCAACGGTATATTTTATACATGGAAAATCTATAGAACTTGTATGTGTACTGATTGCAACTGTCCTTATGTTGATTCGGCATCGTAAAGGAATTTACAGAATAATACATGGAGAAGAACCTTTGCATTTAAAAATTAAAAAGGATAAATAAAAATACACTCTATATACAGAGAATAAGAAAGAAAAGAGGAAAATATGGGAAGAATTATTGCAATTGCAAATCAAAAGGGTGGGGTCGGTAAAACAACGACATCGATAAATCTTGCAGCGAGCATTGCTGAAATGGGCAAATGTGTACTTGCTATTGATTTAGATCCGCAGGGAAACATGACGAGTGGACTTGGTGTGGATAAAAACGACGTTGAGAATACGGTATATGAGCTGATGCTGGATGAATGTTCCATCAATGAGAGTATTCAGGATACCGTTGTAAAAGGCCTGCGTCTGATTCCATCCAATGTAAATCTGGCAGGTGCGGAAATAGAATTATTAGGAGTAAATGACAAGGAATATATATTAAAAACAGCGGTTGACTATATCCGTGATGATTACGATTTCATTGTGATTGACTGTCCGCCATCTTTAAATATGCTGACGGTAAATGCCATGACAACTGCAGATACGGTTCTTGTCCCGATTCAGTGTGAGTATTATGCACTGGAAGGACTGAGCCAGTTGATACATACCATTAATCTTGTACAGGAGAGATTAAATCCCAATCTGCAGATGGAAGGCGTTGTATTTACCATGTATGATGTCCGGACGAAATTGTCAAATCAGGTTGTAGAAAATGTAAAAGAAAATCTGGATACAAAAATTTATGAGACTATGATTCCGAGAAATATTCGGTTGGCAGAGGCACCATCTTATGGAATTCCGATCAATATGTACGATAGCAAATCTGCGGGGGCAGAGAGTTACCGCAAGCTTGCAAAGGAAATCGTGGGTCGTAAAGATTTGTAAAAAGAAAGGGAGTAACAATGGCAGTTAAAAAAGGATTGGGAAAAGGTTTGGATTCTCTGATTACAGACAAGGTGAATACAAAGCCGGTAGCTTCAAAAAATAATCCAACACCAAAGAGTGAGCACGCGGCAGATGCTATCATGATGAATATCACAAAGGTAGAACCAAACAGGGAGCAGCCGAGAAAAAAATTCGATGAGGATGCATTGCTTGAACTGGCAGAATCCATAAAACAGTATGGAGTATTGCAGCCACTTCTGGTGCAGGAGAGGGAGGATTATTATGAGATTGTCGCCGGGGAGCGCCGGTGGAGAGCCGCGAAAATAGCCGGAATCAAAGAAATTCCTGTGATTATCAAGAAACTTACCAGACAGGAAATTATGGAGATTTCCCTGATAGAAAATATTCAGAGGGAAGATTTAAATCCAATTGAAGAAGCACTGGCTTTTAAGCGGCTTCTGACAGAATTTAATCTAAAGCAGGATGAGGTAGCAGAACGGGTTTCCAAGAGCAGAACAGCGGTCACAAATGCCATGCGGCTGTTGAAACTGAATGAAAAAGTACAGCAGATGGTCATTGATGAGATGCTGACAACAGGACATGCACGCGCACTTCTGGGAATTGAAGATCAGGAACAGCAGTATATCATTGCGCAGAAAATTTTTGATGAAAAATTGAGTGTGCGAGATACGGAGAAACTGGTAAAAAGTCTCCAGAATGAAAAAAAGAAGAAAAAAGAAGAAAAAGAGAAGATTGACCCGAAACTGGAAGCCGTGTATCATGATTTAGAAGAGCAGATGAAAGGCATTCTTGGAACAAAGGTATGTATTAACCATAAGGATGCGAAGAAAGGGAAACTTGAGATTGAATATTATTCCCAGGATGAACTTGACCGGATTATTGACATGATTCGGACGATACAAAAATAAATGTAGAAAAATAGGGATAAAAGCCTATTTAAAATTTTAACAGAATGTAAGAAAATAGAAACAGGAGAAAAATATGATATCAGAATACTTAGGATTTGATTCCGATTATATTATTTTAGGATTAGCAGCTTTTTGTGTTATTTTATTTATACTTACCGTTGTGAATATGGCAAAGACAAGTAAACTGCGTAAAAAGTATGAAGCATTCATGATGGGAAAAGATGCAAAATCATTGGAAGAAACTTTGGTAACCCGTTTGTCTCAGGTCGATAAACTGATATCTGCAAATGAAGCAAACGAGAAAAATATCAGAAAAATGTTTGACAATATGAAATTCACATTTCAGAAGGTCGGACTGGTAAAATACGATGCTTTTAATGAGATGGGTGGAAAGCTTAGTTTTTCCCTTGCAATGTTGAATGAGTCAGATAATGGATTCGTTCTCAATGCAGTACACAGCAGAGAGGGCTGCTATACTTACATAAAAGAGATTATAGACGGAAATTCAATTATTACATTAGCAGAAGAAGAGCAGGAAGCTTTAAAGATGGCAAAAGAATCTACCGGCAGCAATCCTGCAAAATAATGGGAGTGTAACATGAGGGTAAAATCAGTAAGCGAGTTGTGTGGAAATGAAATATTAGCAGAACCAGTTCTTACAGATGAAAAAATGATATTAATTTCAAGAGGAAGCAGACTCAAGAAGGAATATGTTCCTTTGATCCGTTCACTTGGGATTGACACCCTTATGGTAGAAGATCCGTATGAAAATTATGAAATGCCATCGCGGATTATTGATTATTCTGTTTTCGGTAAGTTTGTGGAACGCGTACAGCGGGTGATGGAAAACCATATCTATCATAAGAATAAGTCGCTGCGCGAATTTGAAGTAATCGCAAATGAAGTTGTAAAAGAAGTAAGCAAAATACCGGAAAATATAATTATTGATATCAATGCCCGGATTGTAAATTTATATGAACATACTGTCATGGTAACACTTGTGAGTGTATTTGTGGCAAGATTACTTCATCTGGATCAGGTGAGGCAATATAATATTGCAGTCGGGGCACTGCTCCATGATCTCGGACTCCGTTATATCACAACAGGATATGTGAACCGGGACTGGGAAAAGGAAGATCCCATAGAAGCATTTGAGTACAAAAAACATACCATTTTAGGATATTCCGCTTTGGATGAGGAAAGCTGGATTCCGGAAGTATCAAAAAAGATGGTTTTATTTCATCATGAAAGACTTGATGGAAGCGGGTTTCCGATGCGCCGCAGAGATTTTGCAATGGAATGCAGGATTATTCAGGCATGCGATGCATTTGACAGTTATATTACGGGCATGGAGTGCATACGGATTCCCCTGCAGGATGCAATCGGAAAGATACAGGAAGGAATCATACACAGGTATGACCGGAAAGTGGTGGAAACCCTGCTATCTAAGATTGCCTATTATCCGGTAGGAACGGTAGTGAAGATGAGTAATCAGGCAGAGGGAATTGTCGTTTTGCAGACAGAGGATCCGAAGTGTCCGGTTGTTCTGGATTTTCATTCCGGGGAGTCAGAAAAAAAATATAATTTAATGTTACAAAAGGATATTTCCATTCTTCAAATAATATGATAAAATATAGTAATGTATGGAGAAAGGAGAACCGCGAAGTGCACAAATTCCTTAGGGCGATTGGATTTTCAGATATTACAAAAAAAGATCTTGAAATGATACTGGATGAAGTAATTACCCGTCCGGAGATTATGAAAATTACAAAAGATTCTGAGGGAAACGAGTTTGCGGAACTGTCAGGTTCATTTGCGGCAAATGCCGGAATTACGGTTCGGGGTACTTATCAGGAAGATGACAGTTTTCATATGGATTATTACTATCCGTATGTGTTTGGTACCAGTATTACGACGAATGAGCAGATTGATGTAGAAAAACATGCCGAGAAAGAGTCCTATGCAGGAGTATGTGACGAGGTTAATCTTGGAGTTACACTGATTTTTTATATACAGAATGTAGCGGATTATCTGGCAGAGACAAACCGGCACCTTTCCAAAATACATTATGGGGCAATGCTTGCAGGACTTTCCACCGAGGGAAAAATACTCTGTCCCGTTGTGGAGAGAAAAAAAAATGATGTACCGGCTATCCAGAAAAATGACCGGCACAATCAGCTGATCGCACAGGCAAGAGAAGGCGATGAAGATGCAATCGAAAGCCTTACGCTGGAGGATATGGATACTTATGCACTGCTGTCCCAGAGAGTGATGAAGGAAGATATTTTCAGTATCGTGAAGTCAACGTTTATGCCGTTTGGGATTGAGAGTGACCAGTATACGGTATTGGGAGAAATCATTGACTGTGTCACGATGGAAAATAAACTTACACACGAAAAATTGTATGGAATGAAGTTGTTGTGCAATAACATCCAGTTCGATGTGTGTATCAATGAAAAAGATTTATTGGGTGAACCTGCGATAGGCAGACGGTTTCGTGGAAATGTCTGGATGCAAGGAAACCTTTGCCTTGAATAAATTGTCAGGAACTGCCGGTAATCGGCATTTGTTCTCTTAGTTAAATGGATATAACGACAGCCTCCTAAGGTTTAATCATGGTTAAACCTAGTGAAAACACAGAGGTGGTAAATCGGAGTTCGATTCCAACAGGGATTGATGAAGATGTTAGAATAAGATATAATGGAAATTCATCACGAAAGTGATTGGATTCATAGATATGGCAACCGTAGCCAAAAAGGTGTGAAAGCCTTGAAAATACGGCATTTGTCTCCTTAGTTAAATGGATATAACGGGGTCCTCCTAAGACTCTATTGTAGGTTCGATTCCTATAGGAGACGCTACATTTTAGCGGTAATGAAGACAAAATCATTGCCGCTTTTTTCATGCAATTTTATCAATTTCGATGGCAAATTTGTCAGCGAAAAGTGCTTGAAAAATGGATTTTGTCAGCGAAAATGAAATCTTGTCATCAGAATTTATTTTTCAGATTGTCACCCGGAGAGATAAGGCACAATGTAGGATAAGATTTGGGGTGTAAATCAGAGTAAAAATAACACAATTTTCTTGCCTGGTATAAGGCCTGTCGGAAGAGTCCGTTCAGATTAGATAATAACAATCTATTCTGGACGGGCTTTTTACGTTCAGGGAAAGGAAGTTGCCTATGGCAGAAAAAACAGAATTATTGGAAGAAGATGAAAAAGTAGTTGAGATTGAGTTGGAAAGATTGAGAGGATTTGAAAATCATTCCGGTAACACCTGAACCACAGGAAAAGGCGGCAAATCCTGAACTGCAGGGAGTGGTAGATAAGATGCTGAAAGATATCGATAAGAAGCGGACAGTATCGAAGGTAAAGGAGTCTGTGAAGTCAAAGATCAAAGCCAATACAGAAAAAGCGGAGCAGGCACAAAAAAGAAATAAGGCATCAAAGGTAAAGGAGGAAAGGGCATGATTCAGAAAGATTTCAATGAAGTAATCATCAGGCAGACGGACCGCTGTAAATCTATTCTGACAGCAAAGGGAGCGGAATATGCTCCCAGAGCTGTTAAGAGCAGTGGTATAGACAGGCTGGCACATTTTAAGAAGGCAGCAGTTGTGATGAATTCAACACCCAAAGCAGCACTTATGGGGATGCTGTCTAAGCATCTGATTTCAGTATCAGATATGTGTACGGATGACAGAGTTTATCCTAAGGAGCAGTGGGATGAGAAGATTACTGACAGTATCAATTATCTGCTGATCCTTCGTGCACTTGTAGAGGAGGAAATGAATGAAGAAGATTGAGGTAAAAATTTTAAATCCGGAATCCATTGACCAGGCAGAGAAACTGATGGTATGTGCGGCAAGGCTGACACAGAGAGGACATCAGATTTCCTGTCTGGATGATTTTATGGATCTGTATGAAAAACCATATCAGAGATCAACAGTGGCGAACCTTGTGAAGCTGCCACATCCGACAATCCAGAAATTTGGAATTATCAATGTGGTTGTAGTGGGAGCATCCAGAAGATTTCTGGCACAGATAACCAGACATCAGAATGAAGTGAAGTATATGTCGGCAAGTCTGCAGTACAGCGACTATTCAGGAGTGGAGGATTTTGTTATTCCATATGACCTTATGGGAACAGGTCAGGAGAAGGAATATCTGAAACAGTGCAGCAGTTCCATGAAAAATTATGAGGAACTGGTCAAAGCCGGAGTAGATAATGATTCAGCCGGATATTGTGCACCACAGGGAATGAGAAATATCCTTCTGATCAGTGCAACACCATATCAGTGGAAGCACATGATCCGTCAGAGAGTGTGCAGACGCAACACCAAAGAAACAAGATATGTGATGCTGAAAATCTGGGAGCAGCTGCTCAGCCAGAACGGGGAGTTATTCTCTGACTGTGGACCATTCTGTATGAATGGAGGGTGTGAGGAAGGAAAGATGACCTGTGGAAAATGTATTCCACCGAAAATGTCTCCGTCAGACATCATCCGAGTGGATTTTCCTAAGTTATGTGAAGAAACAATATTGGACGAAGGAGAAGCAGATGAAGATTCAACTGATTGATTTTGGAGGTAAGAGTCCAGAGAGGGCACATGCCAATGACGCCGGGGCTGATGTATTCAGTCCTGGGTATTTTACAGTAGTACCGGGACAGGTAAGTAAGATTCCATTGGGATTCGGGCTTAGGATTCCAGATGGATATGCCGGATATATTTTTCCAAGAAGCGGATTAAGTGCAAAGGGAATTGTGTGCGAACTGCCTCCGATTGATTCCGGTTACACAGGAGAGGCACATGCAATCATTTCTAATGTAGGCAGGGAAAAATATGAGATCAAAGCAGGAGACAAGATTGGACAGCTTGTGATCATGCCAGTGCTGATACCGGATTTCACGTTTGAGGAGTGGAAAGAACGTGGGACAGGAGCTTTTGGTTCGACAGGACGATAAGGATTATTAAATTGTTGATGGTACATAAATGCATGTGCTATACTGTATAAAAGAAACGTATGATTTGGAATTTTAATTTTCTACAAAATCCTAGGTTGGCTTGTAGGAAGAATTTAACAAAATATAATTATTATTTTATAGTTTGCATAAAGGAGAATGACCTGTGGATTTCCCAAAACAGTTAAAAGATCAAGTATACAAATTATTACAAGAACCGACACTTGATAAATTTAGAGAGTTTTTGCATGCACAGATGGGTGAGCATAATGCGATTGACTTCAAAAGCAAATGGATTGAAAATGCTGCTTTAGTGAAAGAAATGTTAGCATTGGCAAATTCTCAAGGTGGATTCATCGTATTTGGAGTGGCAGAAAACGAAGATAAAAGTATACGTATTGATGGGTTACCTAAAATCAAAGATAAGGCTGTTATTTCTAATGAGATAAAGAATTTTATATCATCAAATTTAAAATATGAAATTTATGATTTCTCTTATAACACATCAGAATACGAAGCTTTAAATGACAAGAATTTTCAAATGTTGGTTGTAGAAGATACACCGGAATACATTCCTTTTTTATCTAAAAAGGATAGTGGTTCGCTTAAACAAAATATGATTTATGTTCGTCGTGGAACTTCCTGTGAAATTGCTAATGAAGAAGAATTACAAGCAATGCTTAATAGACGTATGAATTATTTACATCCATTGAACGGAGAACCACTTCAATTAGAGGAACATTTAAAACAATTAAAAGTTCTTTATGAATACATTGAAAAAAATCATGTATATTATAAAAATGGTCTTTTGAATGGAATGACTTCATTTGTGGATATTTTTGCCAAATGGGGTATTCAGGGAGAGAGGGTGGTAGAACCTAATTCCCTTTATCCAGACGAAAGTTATGAACAATTCATTTCAAGAATGATTACTGAAAAAAAGAAAAAAATTGAAAGAGTCCTTGACTTGTATTGAATACAATGATGTTTTCACTAAATTTAAGAACGAAATATTGATACATGCACTTTGATTTAGTATGTGTATTCAGTAGAAAATGAGTATCAAATTAGATATTTTAATTGTTGGCATTTTAAAATTAGCCTGGATAGATGGATTTAAATTTTATGTATAGAAAAATCATAGATATAATTTCTTTAGTTAAGTGGTAAAAAGGGAGAAAAATGTATTATATTGTTGATAATTTTGAAAAGAAAACACCGTCAGATATTATTGTAGGAAATATCAATTTGGTATGCGGAAATAATGTAAATATATATCAAATTGAAACTGTGCATGATTTAACACAATTTATTGGATTTGGAAAATATAAAAATAATCAGGTTGGAAATGTGTACTTTAGGGGGCAAACATCTTTATATAATGGTGCAATGATACCTTCTTTATACAGAGGAAAAACTAGATTAGATAGCATAACGTGGAAATATAACGAACGTATTAATAGAGTGATTAAAGGAAAAAAAATCTTTAACCAATATAATAGAGATGTTTTCGAACCTTTAATCCAGCATTATGGTGTAAAAACTCCATATATTGATTTAGTAGATAATGTATGGGTGGCATTATGGTTTGCATTACATGAAGCTAAAACTGTACCAATTAATTCACATGAATATGTATATTATTTTAAGTCAAAGGAAGAATATGCATATATTATTCTTATGGTTTCTGATGCAAAAGAGGAAACAAAGCAATTTGGTGTTTATAAGGGGGAAAATACCACTTTGGTTGATCTTCGAAAAGCAACACCATCTTATTTTTTGAGACCCCATGCACAGCATGCATATATGATAAGAAAAAATGAAGATTTTCCTGGTGACTATAGCGATTTAGTAGTTGGGATAGCAAAAATACCAACATGTGTTGGATTTAAATGGTTAGGAACAAATGAATTTTTATCCTTAAGTAGTTTATTTCCAGCTTCATATTTTGACTCTGGATATAAAATTTTATTAAAACATTATCCAGAGGAAAATCAGGGAACAATTAATCAATTTGGGTCAATTCAGATTTTGACAGATTAGTAATATTTATTCAATCAATTCAATTATAGTTTGTCTGATTCGCAAATAATTTAATAATCATTTTACACAGCACTTTAGCCAAAAGGTTAAGGTGCTGTTTTTTTATAACAAAAGGAGGATTTGAATGTCATATAAATTAGTGATTGCCGAGAAGCCTTCGGTGGCACAGTCCATTGCGAAGGTAATTGGTGCAGATAAGAGAGAAGACGGATACCTGGAGGGCAATCCGGCTATTGATGCGACTGTACCCAAAGCCAAAAAGGAAGTGCGGGAAATATGGACAGCAGAGATGCTGATGCAGGCACTTGAAGCATGTGATAATAAAATGCTCAAAATAGCATTTCATCTGGCATTTACAGCCACGCTCCGTATAGGTGAACTGTTAGGACTGACCTGGGATGAGATGGATATTTCAGAAGAAGCGATTGCAGGAAACAGGGCATATATCATTATAAACAAGCAGGTGGAAAGAGTTTCCAAAGATGCTGTAGAGGCATTGAATTCAAAGGAAATAATTCTTACCTTTCCTTCCCAGAAAAAGAACAATAAGACAGTAAGGGTATTGAAGACACCAAAGACGGAAAGCAGTGCGCGAAAAGTATTCATCCCAAGATCTGTTGCACAATATCTGATAGAATTGAAGCAGGAACAGGATGAAATAAAGGCTGCCCTGGGGAATGAGTATCATGATTACAACCTTGTAATGGCAACTACTTTTGGGCTGCCGATCGGAGACAGCTATCTGAGAAACAAAATGCAGGATATAATTGATGAATTGGGACTTCCGGATGTAGTGTTTCACAGTCTGCGTCATACCAGTGTAACATATAAGCTGAAACTGAGTGGTGGAGATATCAAAGCAGTTCAGGGAGATTCCGGACATGCACAGGCGGATATGGTAACAGAAGTGTATGGTCATATCATAGATGAGGACCGAAGGAAAAATGCGGAGATGATGGAGAATGCCTTTTATAATAAGGAAAATCTGAATCCGCAGATGAAGGAAGACAAAGGCGATAGCAAGAAGATTGAAGTGCCGGATGGAGTTGATGCAGAACTTCTGATGAAGGTACTGGCAAATCCGGAAATGGCAGCATTGCTTACATCCTTGGCAAAGACAATGAAGTGATAATGATTGATATAGTACGGTACTGTATGGAAAGAGAAGTCCATGCGGTATCGTCGTTTTGCGTTTGTTTGAAAATGTCTTTGAAAAATTTATCAAAAAATTTGTAAGATTTTGTCAAAAAATGTCATGTAGAAAGTGAAGGGAAATTTTGGGATATGAACAGGGATGAAGAAATTAGATTGCTACATGAAAGATTGGATTATTATACGATGGAAGCTGATGATGACAAGTTTGATTCTGAGGAAGTGATAAAATTATTGAAACGATTGAATAAACTGGAGCCTCAGACAGATACAAAACTGGAGACAGAAGAGGCATTAAGAGATTTCTGGGAATATGTCGAAGGACGGGAATGGGAGGAACAGATTATATCGGGGAATGATCATAAGAATGAAAATCTATGATTTACAGATGGTGTGTGGTAAAATAAGTAATTAAGTTGATCAATTCCTTTAGGCTGAGGTCCAATTCAAGCATAATTGGAAAGAAGACATGAAAGATAAACATGAAAGATAAACATAGCAAAGGGAGTGAATTATAATGAAGCATGGAAAAGGAATTATTATTACAACAGTAATCATAGTTGTAATTTGTTTCGTAGCGGTTCCATTGGGAGTTAATTATGCATTTCAACAGGAGGCACCTGTAGATATATTAGCGGCTCGATGGGATGCATCTGATGCTCTTAACTATATTGCAACATCGTTAGCATTTATAGGAACATTTTTCTTAGGTTTGGTTGCATGGAAACAAAACAATGATTTGCAAAAAATCGAGACAAATACATTTATTGCAAATAACTCCTGTGAAGTCTTCCTGGATAGTATTAGATTAAAAAATCTTAATCAGATTGCGTGTAATCTTGATACTGAACATGAAGAATCTATTGTGGCAGAGGAAGGAATACAAGGGTGTAATTATGGTAGTCTTCAAATTGAAATGTCCTTCAAGCGTAAGTCTGGATATTCTACGCAGGTCCGCGTCAATGATATGGTGATATTTGTTTGTGATGAGACAACTACAATTGATATATGGACAAAACGATACGATGATACATTTAACAAAATTGCAATTACAGAAGACCATAATCGGTTCAATGTTACAGTACTGCTAAAGCCTGAAACTAAAAAGAAAATAATTGATCACTTAAATGATAATTGTAAAATAATGATGGATATAAATATAGAACTTGTTTCTGCAAGCTATGTTTCTACAAAATTGAAATGCCGTGGCGAATTTATAAAATCAAATACAGACAATCTTGAAAATAATTTTGAATTGTCAGGTAAAGATTCAATGTGTTTCTGGGGTGGAAATATTATATATTCTAAAAAAGATGTGACTGCGCGAATGAAAAGTTAAATTTAATCAGGTTCAAATTTTGAAACAAAAAAGGAATTTTAGGAAAAAGTGATGGAACTACAAAGAAGAGAGCCATATGATAAGAATTGTGTGATGCACTACGAGGATTTGAAAGAGTTCTTTATACCAGAATTAGAAATCAGGTATTGTAAAGAGTCAGAAATACCAAATGTATCAGATGTATATAATTGCTACAGGGTGTGGCTTTTATTTGCAAAGTTAGAAGGTCAGGGATGGACTTGCGTGCAAGTTGCACATAGCAAGAGTAACATAAAAAAAGAAATAGAATTTGTGTTAGAGCATTTATCCAAAGGGTGGGAAAGAAAAGATTGTGAACTAACGGATAGTCAATTTTATAAATGCGTTTGTCCAGTCAAAAAACAAGGGGAGGACTATAGAAATCTTCTATATAGAAAAATTGGCTATGAGGGCAATGAGTTCAAAATCTGCGTTTTAGATGTTGATAAATATTTAGGTCTAAAAAATGTCAAAAAGCATAATGACAATGATGTAGAGAGAATTGTAGAAATTTGTAAAAATCAGTATGCAGAAGCAAAAATTGCATATCAGACATTAGCAGTATATTGGCGAAAGGTTTCAAGTGCTATTGACGGACAGACAATTTCTTATGCCGTTGAGCATAGAAGCGAATTTGAATAGAGTAATTATTATATGATAGCTCACGATTTGTCAAAGTATACAAAGAAAGTAAAACTTAATTTTCTTCAAAAAGCTATTGACTCCTACGCTGCGTAATAGTTTACGATATGTTTATCGAGAGGAGGAAATGACAATGATGACAGTGAATGAGGTAAGTAAATTAACAGGAGTGAGTATACGCACTCTGCAGTATTATGATACCATTGGACTCTTAAAACCTATTGAATATACAGAGTCAGGTTATAGGTTGTATGACGATACATCCTTGGAAAGGTTGCAACAAATTTTACTGTTTAAAGAATTGGAATTTCCGCTTAAGGAGATTAAAAAGATAATTGATGCCCCTAACTTTGACAGGAACAAAGCATTAGAGCAGCAGATTGAATTGCTTACTATGAAAAAGGAGCATCTTGAAAATCTTATTAGTTTCGCTCGAGGAATAAAAGGAATAGGAGTGAAATATATGGATTTTAAAGTATTTGATACAACAAAGATTGATGAGTATTCTAAACGAGCAAAAGAACAATGGGGACAAACCTCTGAGTACAAGGAGTTTCAAGAGAAAACAAAGAACTGGACGAAAGACGATGAAGCTACTATTGCAAATGAGTTTATGCAATTTTTTGCTGAATTCGGACAGATGAAAGAAATGGATCCAGCAGATGAACAGGTGCAGTTGCAGGTAAGGAAACTTCAGGATTACATTACGGATCATTTTTATACATGTTCTGATAAGGTTTTATGCGGTCTTGGAAGAATGTATGCCGGTGGAGGAGAACTTACGGAAAATATCGATGATGTTGGAGGAGTTGGTACAGCAGAGTTTGCAAGTAAGGCCATTGATATATTTTATATGAGTAGAAAATAAAATTTCAGTAGTAGATTGATGGGATAAGTATAAGTGTAAAGGTGGGAGTAGTAGCTTCCACCTTTTTCAATCGAGGAAGCCTGGGGTAAATATAAGCAAATTATGGTCAAAAAACCATCGACATCCGACCTCATACACGCTATAATATAGATAATCTAATAAGAAAACAGTGTTATCATTACTGCTATAAATGAAATGGTAGCCATATTTATGAAAAAATCATTGGAACGGAATGGCTGAACCCTCAGGGTGACAATGTCAGCGATTTGACAGCGAAAACCGTTTTTCTCAGATGATTTTCCGTTTTCTTATTTTGACAGAGATTTACAAAATAGTCAGGAAAATCAAGGCTTTCCTTGACTCATATTTACTTAAAATAATCGCTGTTCCCAGTGTGGACTCGAACTCCTAAGCGCTAGTTGTGGGTTCAATTCCCGCCGGGAACATCGATTTTTTGCAACAATGATCGTAAAAATTCATTGTTG
>OFMC01000590.1_pt1 | contig 36706 bp, 31 predicted proteins | sample 1541271 | NCBI WGS metagenome assembly OFMC01 (sample SAMN04209252, study PRJEB22552) | human gut metagenome | biome: gut; material: feces | host: Homo sapiens | place: USA: Oklahoma | reverse complement strand
TTTTAAAAGTTTCAGGAGGACGGAGGCTTTTTTGTTTCCCCGCTCCCGAAACTCCGGCAAACTGCCGGGACACTAAAAACCATTTGACCTATGGGAATGGAGGTATCTTTATGAACACATTAGTTATCGTAGTTATCGCAGCCTGTTGTCTGGCGGCTGGTTATCTGCTCTACGGCAGATGGCTCGCCCATAAATGGGGCATTGATCCAAACGCCAAAACACCGGCCGTCACAAAAGAAGATGGTCAGGACTATGTTCCGACCGATGGCTGGGTTGTATTCGCCCACCAGTTTTCATCCATCGCCGGTGCCGGTCCTGTCACCGGTGCTATTCAGGCGGCTGTCTTTGGATGGGTTCCGGTCTTTCTCTGGATCATCCTCGGCGGCATCTTCTTCGGCGCTGTTACCGATTTTGGTGCCCTGTACGCCAGCGTTAAAAATGAAGGCAAATCGATGGGACTTCTGATTGAACAGTACATCGGCAAAACCGGTAAAAAGCTGTTCCTCCTGTTCTGCTGGCTCTTTACTTTAATTGTAACCGCCGCTTTTGCCGACATGGTTGCTGGTACATTCAATGCATATGAGACGGTAGACGGCGTGACCAGCTTATCCGCCGCCGCAACTGTCAACGGCGCAGCCGGAAGCATTTCCCTTCTGTTCATTGCCTTTGCCGTTGTATTTGGACTGATTCAGAAAAAGGCTCAGTTCCATGGCTGGAAACAGACCTTGCTCGGACTTGTCTGCACGGTAGCTGCTTTCGTCATCGGCATGAACTGCCCGCTCATTACCACCAAGGCGAACTGGTCCTACATGGTATTCGCTTACATTTTCCTCGCAGCCGTTCTTCCGATGTGGCTTTTGATGGAACCGCGTGACCTGATGACAACCTTTATGTTTGCCGGTATGATTATCGGTGCCGTCGTTGGACTGCTTGTCGCACATCCGGCAATGAACCTGGCGCCTTACACTGGTTTCCACAATGAGAAATCCGGTGACCTGTTCCCGATTTTGTTTGTAACCGTTGCCTGCGGCGCCGTATCCGGTTTCCACAGCCTGGTTTCCTCGGGTACTTCCTCCAAGGCAATCACCAATGAAAAGGATATGCCGAAAGTTGGCTTCGGCGCTATGCTTTTGGAAAGTTTACTGGCTGTCCTGGCTCTGTGCGTTGCCGGTGCTGCCGCTTCCGCTGATGGCACGCCTGCAACCGGTACTCCGTTTGCTATCTTCTCCTCCGGTGTTGCCGGATTCCTGGAGATGTTCGGAATCCCGGTTTACGCTGCCCAGTGCTTTATGACGATGTGCGTCTCCGCCCTTGCCCTCACGAGCCTTGACGCCGTCGCGCGTATCGCGCGCATGAGCTTCCAGGAGCTTTTCAGCGTGGACGACATGGCCCACGCCGAGCCCTGGCGCAAGCTCCTGTGCAACACGTATTTCTCCACGGTGCTGACGCTCGTGCTCGGCTACGTGCTCACGAAGATCGGCTACTCCAACATCTGGCCGCTGTTCGGCTCGGCGAACCAGCTGCTCTCCGCGCTCGTGCTCATCACGCTGTGCGTCTTCCTCAAGGTCACGGGCCGCAGCAACAAGATGCTCTTCCCGCCGCTCGTCATCATGCTCTGCGTCACGTTCACGGCGCTCGTCCAGCGCCTGATGGCCATGGTGAGCGCCATCCAGAATGCCGCTGCCGTCACCATCCCCGCGGGCGAGACGACCTGGGGCGCGGTGTTTATCGCCAACGGCTTGCAGCTCATCATCGCGGTGCTGCTCATCGTGCTCGGCGCGACCATCGTCGTGAACTCGATGAGAAGCTACATCGCCAGCAAGCACAACAGCGAGGCCAAGGTCTAATTTTGAAAAATGTGCAAAAAGGAGGCTTCCCGTCGGGAAGCCTCTTTTTTTGCTTTGTTACCAGCTTGCGACCGTGCCGTCGCATCTCGGTTCGGTGCCCGCGGCGTAAACGCCGTTTTCGCACTTCCAGATGATCTCGCCGCGGCCCATGGCCGTGCGGTCGTCGGCGATCTCGACCTCGTGCCCCATTGCTCGCAGCTGCTCGGCGATCGCCTCGCCCGCCTCGCGCTCGATCTGGAGCTTTTTGCCGCCGATCCACTGGATGCGCGGCGCGTCGAGCGCCTCCTGCGGGTTCATGGCGTAATCGATGGTGTTTGTCAGCACCTCCACCTGTCCCTGCGGCTGCATGAATGCGCCCATCACGCCGAACGGGCCGACGGCCTCGCCGTCCTTGAGCAGAAAGCCCGGGATGATCGTGTGGTAGGACTTCTTTCCGCCCTCCAAATAGTTATCGCTCTTCGGGTCGAGGGAGAAGTTCGCGCCGCGGTCCTGAAGTGAGATGCCCGTGCCGGGGATAGCGATGCCCGCGCCAAAGCCGCAGTAGTTGCTTTGGATAAGCGAGACCATGTTGCCCTCTGCGTCCGCAGTGCAGAGGTAGATCGTGCCGCCGCAGTGCGGGTCGCCCGCTTTGGGCTCGAGCGCCTTGTCTGTGATGAGTGCGCGGCGGGCGGCAAGATAGTCGGGCGAGAGCAGCTCGCTGACCTTTGTTTTCATATAGCGCGGGTCGGCGACGTAGGTCTTCGTGTCGGCAAAGGCGAGCTTGATGGCCTCCATGACCTTGTGATAGTAGTCCGCGTCCTCGCGCTTTTCGGGCAGCGTCAGCCCGTTGAGCATGCCGAGTGCCATCAGCACCGTGATGCCGTGGCCGTTGGGCGGGATCTCGCAGACGGTGTAGCCGCGGTAGTCCTGCGTGATGGGCTCGACCCATTCAGGGTGATAGTTTTTAAAGTCATCCTCGCAGAAGTAGCCGCCCGTGGCGCGCGAATGGGCGACGATCCTTTCCATCAGCTCACCGCGATAGTAGCTCTCGCAGTTCGTCTCAACGAGGGAGCGCATCGTGTCGGCATAGGCGGGGAAACGGAAGACGTCGCCCGCGCGGTACGGCGAGCCGTCCGGCTTCATAAAGCTCTTCCACCAGTATTCATAGGGGGCGGGGTCCTGCGCCATGACCCTGGCGATGCGCCTGCTGTCGCGCGCCCAGAGCTTGCCGACATTGACGGGCACGGCATAGCCGTTTTCGGCGTAGGAAATGGCGGGGGCGAAGAGCTCGGAGAGCGGCTTTGTGCCAAAGCGTGCATTGAGCGCGGCCCAGCCCGCGGGCGCGCCCGGGACCATCGTGGGGAGCCAGCCTTCCTCGGGCACCTCGGAAAAGCCTTTTGCGCGAACCTCGTCCGCGCTCAGCGCCATCGGCGCAACGCCGCTGGCGTTCAAGCCGTAGAGCTTTTTCTCCTTCTCGATCCACACGAGCGCGAAACAGTCGGACCCAAGGCCGTTGCCCGTCGGCTCGAGCAGCGGCATCGCGCCGGCCATGGCGACGGCGGCATCGACGGCGTTGCCGCCATTTTTCAGCACGTCGAGGCCGACCTGTGCGCCGAGGGGAACGGACGTGCAGCACACGCCGTTTTTGGCGTAGACCACGTTGCGGCGGGAAGAATATCGGTAAGTTAACGGATCAAAATTCGGCATGATTGTTCTCACTTTCGTCGTTTTTTCCCAGTATAGCGGTCCGCGCGCAAAAGCGCAAGAAAAAAGCGCTGTGCGGCGCGGCGGCGGGAAAAGTCTGCGCGAGCAATGCGGAAAACTGAATATTCACCCGATAAGAGATTAAACATTTTGCGTTTTCCCGCTTGACAATCTGAAAAACTGTATTATAATACAATCAATCTGATATGAAATGCCTCCTTTGGCACCGGCCGGGGAGAAAAGGCATCCATGACTGAGCCGTAGGTATTCCGGGCGACCGGATAAGGCTGGGTCGTGGGTGCTGTTACTTTTTTATAGAGAAAAGGAGAACGATATGAACATCAAGCCCTTTGCTGTGGAAGAATGGATGAACGAGTACGAGGTGGGTGCGCTATACAACATCGCCGAGACCTGCGTTGACTCCGTTTCGCTCGACGAGCTTTTCGAGCTCACGGGCGAGAACAAGGAGGACTTTTTGAAGGACTTCTGTGCCCAGCGCTTGACCTATGGCAATATCTGGGGCAGTGAGGCGCTGCGCAGCGGCATTTCCAAGCTCTATCACACGATCAAGGCCGATGAGGTCGTGCTCACGCACGGCGCGGCAGGCGCGAACCATCATGTATTCTGCTCGCTCATTTCCGCGGGCGACCGCGTGGTCAGCATCATGCCGACCTATCAGCAGCTCTACTCCATCCCCGAGGCCATCGGCGCGGACGTCGCCATCATGCACTTAAAGCAGGAAAACGACTATCTTCCCGACCTGAATGAGCTCAAGAGCCTCGTCACGCCCGAGACGAAAATGATCTGCATCAACAACCCCAACAACCCCACCGGCGCGCTGATGAGTAAGGAGCTGCTGGGGAGCATCGTGGAGATCGCCCGCGGCGTGGGCGCGTACATCCTCTGTGACGAGGTCTACCGCCACCTGACGCAGGAGGACGAGTGGTGCGAGTCCATCGTCGACCTCTATGAAAAGGGCATCTCGGTCAGCAGCATGTCCAAGGTCTTCTCGCTCGCGGGCCTTCGCATGGGCTGGATCGCCACGCACGATGAAGCGGCGCGCAAGGCGTTCCTGTCGCATCGCGACTACAATTTAATTAGCTGCGGCATGTTCGACGATGCGATCGCGTCCATCGCCCTGCGCCACAGCGACGTGATGCTCAAGCGCAATCAGCGCATCGTGCGCGAGAACCTCGCCATCCTCGATGACTGGATCAAGGAAAATCCGCACTTTTTCTACACCAAGCCCAAAGCCGGTACGACCGCGCTCGTTTACTACGATTTCGATATCCCCTCCTACGAGTTTTGCAAGCGCATGTACCACGAGACCGGTGCGTTTGTCACGCCGGGCGACTGCTTCGAGCAGCCCCACAGCATGCGCGTCGGCTACGCCTGCGACGTCAACACGCTCAGAGACGGCCTTGCCGCGGTGACGAAGTTTGCCGCGACGCTGTGAGCGGCGAAAACACGCGATAAATAAAAGAAATCCGTCCGGTCATCGACCGGACGGATTTTTGACTTGTAAGGGGTTCACGCCTTGGCCCTGTTCCCGTGCATGAAGTGCAGAATAAGGCCGATGGCCGCGCCGATAAGCGTCGGGCAGATCCAGCCGAGGCCGAGGTCGGCAAACGGTAGGTACTGCTGACCGAACGCCTTGATGGCCGGACCGTGGATGGCGTTGAACACGCTCTCGGGCAGCGCGATGATCAGATCGTAAACGGCAGCGATGAGCGTGAAGCCGATCGTCCAGCAGTACACCGTGCGGTCGTGGCCGAAGAATTTACCGAGCAGCGCCAGCGCAATGAGCGCGATGGAGAGCGGATAGAGGAACATCAGCACCGGCAGCGAATAGCTGATGATGGCGCTGAGGCCGAGGTTCGCAAACAGCAGCGACACGAGGCTGAAAATGATTGCCCAGATGCGGTACTTTGGCCCGTCGGGGAAGAGCGCGCTGAACGTCTCGGCGCAGCTCGTAATGAGACCGACGGCGGTCTTGAGGCACGCGAGCGTCACCGTGGCGGCGAGGATGAAGAGACCGGCGGAGCCGAGGTAGTGCTGTGCGATCTGCGCGAGCGCCGTGCCGCCGTTCTCGCTGGCTTCAAGCACGCCGCGGCTCTGCGTGCCGGCGATCGTGACGGCGATGTAGATGAACGCCATCAGAAGGCTGCTGAAAATGCCCGCGCGGACGGTGCTCCCTGCCACAGCGGTGGGATCGTCCACGCCGAGATCACGGATGACCTGCACGACGATGATGCCGAAGGCAAGACTCGCCAGCGCGTCCATGGTGTTGTACCCTTCGAGGAAACCAGCGAAAAACGGCTGGGACGCATAGTCGCCGAGCGGCTCGACATCCGCGATGGCCGCACTCGGAGAGAGGAGCGCGACGACGACCAGAATGGCGAGGAAGACGAGAAAGCAGGGGTTCAGAATTTTGCCGACCCAGGTCAGGATCTTGCCCGGGCGCAGTGCGAAAAAGAGCGCCGCGGCGAAAAACGCTACCGAGAAGAGCAGCAGGTACAGTGTGTTACTGCCATTTTGCGGAAGCACCTGCTCAAGTCCCACGGTGAATGACGTCGTCGCGCAGCGGGGAATGGCGAAAAACGGCCCAATGGTCAGATACAGCGCGCAGGTGAAGAACATCGCGTAGGGGCGGTTGACCTTGCTGCTCAGGTCAAAAAGACCGTTGGAGCGGCTGATGCCGAGCGCGGCCACGCCGAGCAGCGGCAGGCCCACGCCCGTGATGAGAAGCCCCAGAATGGCCTGCCAAACGTTGGAACCGGCCATCTGGCCGAGGTGCACGGGGAAAATAAGGTTACCTGCGCCGAAAAACAGGCCGAAGAGCATGCTGGCAACATAGGTGTATTCCTTGGCGGTGAGCTTGCGTTTCATGGTAAAAAATTTCCTTTCTTGGCGATGGGGCAAAAATGCCCCGTCCTGAATGATTTGGGTAACAAAAAAACCGGTCTGTTCCCGCGCTCTGACATTGCAAGGGGATACTCCCATGCTTGTGGAACATTCCACAAGTGCTTTGCCAGATCAATGGAGCATACCGGATCCATGCTGCCGATCATTGCAGGCAGCGAATCAAACCGAGCCTTGGAAAATGAGGTCGATCAAACCGCTGCCGACTGCTTCGACGACATAGATTCGGACGAATGCCCCTCTACGCCAACGATCAGTCGCCAGCTTACTCCAAAATTGACATTTTTGGACGTAACCATGGTGTTCAAACGATCGCCTCCTTTGCTGCGGAAATTGGCCTCATTATACCATGACATTACATTTTGTCAAGTATCAATGAGAAAATGATATGTTAAAATCGGAAGCGAAAAATTGGGCCGATGGATGAAGCTTCATTCGGGCCACGCAAAGAAGCATGCGGCGCGATAATGCGCCACCTTGCGGTAAAGGGGCAAAAAAGGCGCGAAAACAGACTGCTTTCGCACCTTTTCGGTAAATAAAAAGATCAGAACACCACGACGAGCAGCATCTTGAACTGCTTCTGACCGTACACCGCGTGCGGATGGCGCGCGGGCATGACGATGCTCTCACCCTCGTGCAGGATGTGCTCGACGCCGTCGATCGTGATCCTGCCCACGCCGTCGAGGCAGGTGACCATCGCGTCGCCGCCGGATTCGTGGGTGCTGATCTCCTCACCCTTGTCAAACGAGAAGAGCGTGACGCTCACGTGCTCGTTCTGCGCCAGCGTGCGGCTGACGACCTGACCGGACTGATAGGCGACCTGATCGCGCAGGGTCAGGACCTCTGCCTTGCTGATATTTTTCATACCGTCCATGATAGTTTTCCTCCTGTTGAAACGCGCGGCGTTTACCGCCGCGCGTGATATGACTTTCTTATCATGCCCTTTTTGCGGAAAAAGGCAACGATTATTTTGCTTTGTGCGCCAGCACGCAGTACCACTCGCTGTTTTCGATGTCAAACGCGCCGAACTGCACGGGAAAGGCCTTGACCTGAATGTCCTGATAGCCGAGCTGCGTGAGCTTGTCGAGCAGTAATTTCTGCGGCACGGGGTGGTAGAGCTCCTCAAAACGCTCTTTTTGGAAGATTTTGTTATCGCGCTCGAAGGTGTAGACAAGATTGAAGACAATGGAGCCGTCGGATAAATGGTCCCAGACCTGCATGAGGTTCACGCGGTCGCCGTTTGGCAGAAAGGCGGGATTGTAGCAGTAAAAACGCTTTTTCTGCCCCACGATACGGTCCCAGTTGCGAAGGTCGAAGTAGAGGCAGCCTCCGGGCTCCACGAGCGCGTCCATCTGCTCCAAAACGCCGGTGATCTCGTTGTTTGTCACGTAGGCAAGCGAGTTGCCGGTGCTCATCACGCAGTCGAAGCTGCGGTCAAAATGAGACGTCAGGTCGCGGAAATCGCTCTGCCGCAGGTCGATGGCGATGCCACGCTCGTCCGCCTTTTTGCGGCAGCGCGCGAGCATGCTGTCGCTCAAATCGGAGCCGTACAGCGAGACGCCGAGCTGCCCGAGCGGCAGCGTGAGCGAGCCCGTCCCGATGCTCACATCGAGCGCCGAGCGAATGGGCCTGCCGTCGAAAACGGCCTGCCAGTGGGAGAGGGTCTGTGCATCCTTTTTCGGGGAGTCGAAGAGGTCGTAGATGTCGGTGCGGTCGTAGACGCTGGCCATAGTGAATGTTCCTCCTGACAAAATATTGGATCGCGCCCTGCGCTCAGCGCTTTTTGCGCTGGGACGAGGACGGAATGCCCATTTCCGCGCGGTACTTGGCGACGGCGCGGCGGCTGACCTCGATGCCGAGAGCCGAGAGCGCCAGACGAAGCGCCTCGTCCGAGAGCGGCGCGGCCGGGTCCTCTGCGCGAATGAGGCTTTGCAGCCGCTGCTTGACCGCGTGGGACGAGACTGCCGCGTCGGGGCGGATCGCCGTGGTGAAAAAGCTGCGCACGGGGATGATCCTGCCCTGGAACTGAATGTATTTATTCTGCGCCGCACGGCTCACGGTGGAGGTGCTGACGCCCATTTTTTCGGAAAGCTGCTGCATCGTCACGGGCAGCAGTGCCTCGCCGCCACAGAAAAAGCCGTGCTGCTCGCGCCCGATGAGCGTGAGCATCTGTACGAGCGTGTCGCAGCGGGTGTGGACGCCCTTGATGAGGGCCTGTGCTTCGGAGAGCTTTTCTTTCACGTAGCGCTGGACCTCGGGGTCGTCGCTCGTGTTCATCAGCGCGGCGTATTCGGCGTTGACGGACAGGCGCGGCAGAATGCGCTCGTTGAGCTCGATGACGAGCTGGCCCTGCTGCACGGAAAATTCCGCGTCGGGGGCGACATAGGCGATCTGCTCGCTGCCGGCAAAGCTGCGCGAGGGGATCGGGTTAAGCGCGAGTATCTTGGCCGCAGCGGCCCTGGCTTCACCGACGCTGACGCCGAGCAGGGCGGCGAGGCCGGAAAAGTTGCGCTTGCCGAGCATTTCGAGCCCATCGCGCGCGATCTTCAGCGCCAGCGGGTCGAGCGAGCGGCCCTGCGCGAGCTGGAGCGTCAGGCATTCCGACAGGTTCCGCGCGCCGACGCCCGGCGGGTCGAGCATCTGCACGGCAAACAGCGCCTGCTCGAGCGAGAAGAGCGGGATGTCGAATTCGCGGGACAGCTCCTCAAGCGGGCAGTCAAGATAGCCGCGCTCGTCGAGGCAGTCGATCAAAAAGCGGCACAGGCGCAGAAGCTCGTCGTCGACGAGCTTCATCTGCCCGATCTGCTCGGTCAGGTGGTCGCGGAACGTTTTTTCGCGCGTCAAAAAGGCGGTGAAGTCCTGCACATCCTCCATACCGGAGGAGGTGACGCCGCGCCACGAGTCTGTCTCGCGCACGTCGGGCGTTCCTCGTTCGGATGCGGAAGCTTCGCTCGGCAGCGCTGTTTCGTAATAGGTGGGGGACTGTACGTCGAGCAGCGGGTTTGAGAGCGCGACTTCCTGCACGTATTCGGCAAGCTCCGGCGCGGAGAGCTGCAAACAGTCGAGCGACTGGCGCATCGTCTGCGTCAGCACGAGCTTTTGGCTCAGCGTCTGCCTCTGTTCAAGCTGCACGATAGATTCCCTCCCCCAATGATGCTCATTCAATAAATTAAAGTATAGCAGTTTTCGCCTTTCTTCGCAACACACAGATGCGCGGGAATGGCCCGAAAAAAGCAAGGGAACATTCGGCGCGCAAAAAAGCAGGGCGGCCCAAGGCCGACTCCGCATAAGAAAACATGCGGTTTTGCCTGCGCCTTTTTGGCTGAAATACAACCGAAAAAAACTCCCCATACGCCAGTATGGGGAGTTTTTTTAGCTGATTTCATCTCAAAAATTCATTGGCAAAACTGCTTTGCACCGAAAAAGAGCAAATTTTGTGCGGAGCTGAGGCGCGACGGCGCAGGCATGCTGACGCATGGCAAGACGGCGCAACGAAGGAGTCCGTGCAAAATTTGCCTTTTACGGCGCATGTTTTCTTATGCGGAGTCGGCCTTGGGCCGCCCTGCTTGGTGCAAAGGGAATGTTGTGTTACGGCAGCGGGATCTCCTTGCTGTCGAAGAGCGTCTTGAGCTCGATCGAGGTGCGCGAGTCGCCGAACTTCTTGATGAGGGAGAGAAGCTGGTCGAGCTGCTGCGTGTCGCGCACGGCGAAGCGGAGCAGCGCGTTGAACTCACCCACCATGTGATAGTGGCTGATGATGGCGCTCTGCGAGGCGCAGAAATCGCAGAATTTGTCATACTTGTCCGGCTCGAGCGCAACGGAGATAAAGCCTGTGATGTTACAGTCGAGCTTCGTGCGGTCGATGTCGATGTGATAGCCGCGGATCACGCCGCTTTCCTCCATCCGGCGAATGCGTTCCGACACGGCGGGCGGCGTCAGCCCTACAAGGTCTCCCATGCGGCGCAGCGTGCAACGGCTGTCGTCCTGGAGGAGGTTGAGGATTTGGTAGTCAGTCCGATCCATCATGTTCTCCCTCTACCGTTCTCTCACACGATCTCGCCGCGCTTGATGACGGTTTTTGCAAGATTGCTGCCAACGCGGTAGCAGATGTAGTCGAGGTCGGGCGCGTCCCAGATGACAAGGTCGCCCATCTTGCCCTCTTCGACAGAGCCGACCTTGTCGGCAAGGTCGATCGCCGCGGCGCCGTTGAGCGTGACAGCCGTGAGGACCTCCTCCGGCGTCAGCTTGTACTTGAGGCAGCCGAGGTTGATGACAAACTGCATGTTCAGGCACGGGCAGGAGCCAGGGTTGAAGTCCGTCGCCATTGCAACGGGCACGCCAGCTTTGACCATGTCGCGCGCGGGCGCGAACACCGCGCCGAGGTTGAAACTCGTCGCGGGCAGCAGGCATGCGATGACGCCGCCCTTGGCCATGGAGGCAATGCCCTCCGGCGGGCAGACGATCAGGTGCTCAGCCGAGATCGCGCCGATCTCACCGGCGAGCTGGCTGCCGCCGATGGCCTCGATCTCGTCGGCGTGGATCTTGGGACGCAGGCCATACTTGAGACCCGCTTCGAGCACCTGACGGGACTCTTCGACGGTGAAGGTGTCGGCCTCGCAGAAGACGTCGCAGAACTTGGCGATGCCCTGCTCCTTGACCTTGGGCATCATCTCCTCGCACACAAGGCGGACGTACTCTTCGCGGTTGGACTTATATTCCGCGGGGACAAGGTGCGCGCCCATGAAGGTCGCGACGAGGTCCATGCGGTGGTGATCGTTGAGATCCTTGATGACCTCGAGCGCCTTGAGCTCATGCTCGGTGGCAAGGCCGTAGCCGCTCTTGGCCTCGACCGTGGTGGTGCCGAAGCCCATCATCTCGTCGAGCGCCTTGGAGGCCTTGGCGGCGAGCTCCTGCTCGCTGGCCTGACGGGTGGCGTTCGTCGTGGACTGGATGCCGCCGCCCGCGTTCTGAATGTCGAGATAGCTTGCGCCGTGGAGCTTGAGACCCAGCTCGTTCTGGCGCCAGCCGCCGAAGATGAGGTGGGTGTGGGCGTCGACAAGGCCGGGGGTGACGAGGTGGCCCTCCGCGTCGACGACTTCCGCGCCCTCGACGGCGGGAACCGCGCCGGTACCGACGGAGGCGATGGTGCCGTCCTCGATGAGCACCCACGCATTCTTTAAGAATTTGATCTTGCCCTGCTCCTCGCCGCGATGGGCGGATCTGCCCTCCGGCGTCGCCAGCAGGCCGATGTTTTTGACCAGTAACTTTTTCATAGTAAATGTTGTCCTTTCTCACTGTTGGAAAGAGCATTCTGTTCGATGGCTTGTCAAAAAAGCCTCGCAGAGTTTTACCCGCAAGGGGTACGCGGCATCCGCAAGGCGGCAGAGCCGCCAGCGGCTGCCCAGGCCGCCCGCAGGCGGCAAATAAATTGAGATCATCTTTCCGACGACATGTGCGTCGGAAAGATTCTTTGCGCTCCGCAAGTGTGCGAGCAAAGCGAGTGCGCGCAGCGGAGTGTATCCAGCTCAAAAAAGGGGCTTTGTAAAAAGCCCCTTTTTTGAAGTGTTTTCTTAGTGCATGTATTCCTTCACGGCCTTCTCGCAGAGCTCTTCGTCCGCGACGTAAGGCATGGTGATGTGATCCTGACCCTCGTACATCTTGTTGTACTCGGCGACAGTGGTCATGGCGTTCTCGTTGCGCGCCCAGCTGCGGCGGGCAACGCCGACCATGGTATCCCAAGGCATGGACATGCGCAGGATGGTGTCGACACGCTCGGAGCCGTCGAGAACCATACCGAAGCCGCCGTTGATGGCGCGGCCGATGCCCGTACCACCGCCGTTGTGCAGGGCGATGTAGCTCATGCCGCGGGCAGCGTTACCAGCGTAGCACTGGGTCGCCATCTCGGCCATGATGTTGGAGCCGTCCTTGATGTTGGAGGTCTCACGGAAGGGCGCATCGGTACCACCGGTGTCGTGATGGTCACGGCCAAGGATGACGGGGCCGATCTCACCGTTGCGAACCATCTCGTTGAACTTGAGCGCGAGGTTCATACGGCCCATGGCATCCTGATAGAGGATACGGCACTGGGTGCCGACGACCAGCTTGTTCTTCTCGGCGTCGCGGACCCAGACATAGTTGTCGTAGTCCTGATAGCGGCGGTTGTGGGCCTTGATGTACTCGGCGGCAGCCACGTCGGTCTTGTGCAGATCCTCGGGGTTGCGGCTCAGGCAGCACCAACGGAACGGGCCGTAGCCGAAGTCGAACAGGCAGGGACCAAGAATATCTTCGACGTAGGAGGGGAAGATGAAGCCGTCGAGGTCGTTCTCGCCGTTCTTGCAGATGCTCTTCACACCGGAGTCGTAAACAGCCTTGAGGAAGCTGTTGCCGTAGTCGAAGAAGTAGGTGCCGCGCTCGTGGAACTTGCAGATCATCTCATAGTGATGCTGCAGCGTCTTGTCGACGAGGACACGGAAGCCGTCGGGATCCTTGTCGAGCATTTCGGTGCGCTGCTCGAACGTGAGGCCCTGCGGGCAGTAGCCGCCGTCATAAGGCACGTGGCAGGAGGTCTGGTCGCTCATCAGGTCGACATGGACGTTGTTGTTGTACAGGTACTCGAGCAGGTCGACAATGTTGCCGCAATAGGCGACAGCGCAGGGCTTGCCTTCCTTCTGGTGGTCGAGAGCGATCTTGGTGGCCTCTTCGAGAGAGTCGGTGCGGTGGCTGACCCAGCCCTGGGTGTAACGGGTCTCGATACGGGAATCGTCGACCTCGGCGATGATGGAGGCAGCGCCGGCAATCTCAGCAGCCTTGCCCTGAGCGCCGCTCATGCCGCCAAGACCGGCGGAGACGAACAGACGGCCAGCGAGGTTCTGATCGTTGGGGATGCCGAGCTTCAGACGGCCGGCGTTGAGCAGCGTGTTGAACGTGCCGTGGACGATGCCCTGGGGGCCGATGTACATCCAGCCGCCGGCGGTCATCTGACCGTAGTTGGCAACGCCGAGCGCGGCAGCGCGGTTGAAGTTCTCCTGGTCATCGAAGGTACCGACCATCAGGCCGTTGGAGATGATGACGCGCGGAGCCATCTTGTGGGAGTGGAACAGACCCAGAGGATGACCGGACATGACGACGAGGGTCTGCTCATCGGTCAGCTGCTCGAGGTACTTCTTGATCAGGCGGTACTGCATCCAGTTCTGGCAGACCTGACCGGTCTCACCGTAGGTGACGAGCTCATAGGGATACAGAGCGATATCGAAGTCGAGGTTGTTGTCGATCATGACCTGAATGGCCTTGCCCTCGATGCACTTGCCCTTGTATTCGTCGATGGGCTTGCCGTAGAGCTTGCCCTCGGGACGGAAGCGGTAGCCATAGATACGGCCGTGCTCTTCGAGCTCCTGCGCAAACTCCTTGGCCATCTGCTCATGATGGTCGGGGTGGATGTAACGCAGGGCGTTCTTGATGGCGAGCGCCTTATCGGCCTCGGTCAGGTGGGATTCGCGGCGGGGTGCGCGACGGTAGCCCTCTTCGAACTTCGGGTACTCGGGAAGCTCGTAGTCCAGCTTGATCGTCATCGCATCGTCTGCAAGATTGATCATGGTGGGTTCCTCACTTTCATAAAAATATTTCTGTAAAAACCAATAAAAATGAAAACGGAATTCTCGCTTTTCTTTACAACTTGCATTATAACAAAGATGCGCTATAATGAAAAGTACTTAATTTATCTGCATACCATACCACAAAAGTATGACATGGAGGACGAGCGATGAAGATCAGACAGCTGGAATACTTCTGTGCGGTGGCGGAGGAGAAAAGCATCTCCGCCGCGGCGCGCGAGCTGCACGTGGCGCAGCCGCCGATCTCGCGCCAGATCGCGCAGCTCGAGGAAGAGCTCGGCGTGCAGCTCTTCCTGCGCGGCAGCAAGGGCATGTCCCTCACCGACGCGGGACAAAGCCTGTATCAGCAGACGCAGCAGATCTTTCAGGACATCCGCCGCGTGGAGGACAGCGTGCGCAGCGTGGGGACGGGCATGAGCGGGCGCATCAAGCTCGGCGTCATCTACTCGGCGATGTCGTACGCATTACATTATATAAATGAATATCACAGCCGCTATCCGCAGGTGGAGCTCTTCATCCGTGTGGGCTCGCCGCAGGAGCTCATTGAATCGCTCAACCGCGGCGAGCTGCATGCGCTGTTCCTGCGCACCGCCGCGCGCGAGCCGAGCGGATTGCAGGAGCGCATTCTGGGCGAGGATAAGCTCGAGCTCATCATGCGCGAGGACCTGGACCCCGCGCCAGAACTGAACGAGGTGCCCATCGAGCGGCTCGAGGGTGTGCCGATGTGCCTTCTGCGCTCGGACGACCTGTGGAGCTACAACGACTTTTTGGTGCAGGAGTGCCAGCGCAGCGGCTTTACGCCGAATGTGACCTGCCACTGCTACGATACGCCCATGGCGATGCAGGTGGTGCTCTCGGGCTTTGGCATCAGTTTTCTGCCAAAGTCCATCCTCAGCACGCATCCGGGCGCGCCTTTAAAGGCAAAGCCTGTGCGCGGTCTGCCGATCCGCTCGTATGCTGTTTTGGCATGGAACAGCGCGGTGCTCAGCGCCCCGTGTGTGCAGCGCTTCGTCGAGGAGAAGATGACTTAAAAAAATTAAGCCGCCGTTGAAAAAAGAGAAAGAAAACCTGTTTACTCCCCCGTTGGGCCGCGATATAATGGCAACGCTGAACAAAAATGGACGGGCGCAGCGCGCCTGTCTGAGCAAAATGACGATACAAAATAAATTGACGGAGGAAAACAACCATGGCAAAGTTGATCGAATGCATCCCCAATTTCAGCTGCTCCAAGGAAAAGGACGAGGCCACCTATAACGCCCTCGTCGAGACCGCCAAGAGCGTTCCCGGCTGCACCCTGTTTGACGCCCAGACCGACGGCAACCACAACCGCTGCGTCTTCACCCTCATCGGCTCTCCCGAGGCCATCGAGGAGGTCGCCTTCCAGCTGACGAAGGTCGCCACCGAGCGCATCGACATGAACAAGCATCACGGCGAGCACAAGCGCATGGGCGCTACCGACGTTATCCCCTTCGTTCCCCAGATGGACGTGACCGTTGAGGAAGCTGTCGAGATGTCCAAGCGCGTTGCCCAGCGTATCTGGGACGAGCTGAAGGTCCCCTCCTTCCTGTATGAGGACAGCGCCACCCGTCCCGAGCGCCGCAATCTCGCCACCTGCCGCAAGGGCGAGTTCGAGGGCATGCCCGAGAAGCTCCTGCAGCCCGACTGGGCTCCCGACTACGGCGAGCGCAAGATCCACCCCACCGCCGGCATCACCGCCATCGGCGCCCGTATGCCGCTGGTCGCGTTCAACTGCAACCTCGAGACCTCCGATGTTGAGGTCGCCAAGAAGATCGCCAAGGTCATCCGCGGCTCTTCGGGCGGCTTCCGCAGCTGCAAGGCCATGGGCTTCATGCTCGAGGACCGCGGCATCGCGCAGGTCTCCATGAACATGGTCAACTACGAGGATACCCCGCTGTATGTCACCTATGAGATGATCAAGGCCCTCGCCGAGCGCTACGGCACCCGCGTCATCGAGAGCGAGATCGTCGGCCTGACCCCGGCCAAGGCTCTGATCGACTGCGCCGAGTTCTACCTCAAGGCCAAGGACTTCGACTGCAAGAAGCAGGTCATGGAGTATCACCTGATCGACATGGAATAAAAAATTCAAAGAAGCGGCGCTGCTGCTCCTTTGAGAGCCCACTCAAGGCGGCTCGCCGCCTTGAGTGGAATTTTCAGCGCGCGGCATTCACCATGTCGCGCGCTGCGAAGTATCGCTGCGGACGCGCATATCGTCCTCCGCGATGAATTAAATTTATTTGCCGCCGGAAGGCGGCAAAGTCTGCGACGCTGTGCGAATGCGCATGTCGTCAGAAAAAACGATTAAAATCGTTTGCCGCCGGAGGGCGGCAACGGCTGCGACGCTTTTGGCTCGTGCGGGCGTTGGCTGCTCCAAGAGGGGCGGCTGACCGTAAAGGTGCGGCGATGCCCGCGCGGGACGAAAACGGCGCGAAATGATGAAAGGAAATATTCAACATGATGAAGTTAGCTGATATGACCGTTACCGGCTTTGCCGATACCGTTGCCTCCGATGCTCCCGCGCCGGGCGGCGGCTCCTGCGCCGCACTCTATGGCTCCATCGGCGCCGCGCTGACCGCGATGGTCGGCGGCCTCACTCAGGGCCGCAAGAAGTATGCCGAGTATGCCGAGCATGCTGCCGAGGTCGAGAAGAAGGGCAACGAGCTCAAGACCCGCCTGCTCGACGTTATGGACCGCGACACCGAGGCGTTCAACGTCGTCTCCGCTGCGTTCGGTATGCCCAAGGCGACCGACGAGGAGAAGGCTGCCCGCTCCGCCGCCATCCAGGAGGGCCTGAAGGGCTGCACCAAGACCCCGATGGAGATGATGGAGCTCATCGACGAGACCCTGACGCTTGCACAGTCCCTGCTGGGCCGCTTCAACGACACCTCCGCGAGCGACCTGGGCGTTGCGTTCCTGTCCCTCAAGGCCGGTATCCAGGGCGCATGGCTCAACGTGCTCATCAACGTCGGCTCCCTGAAGGATCAGGGGTTCGTTGCTGAGTACCGCGCCAAGGGCGAGGCCCTGCTCGCGCACGCTCTGCCCCTTGCCGACGAGTGCTACGCTGAGATCGTCAAGCTCATCGAGGGCTAAACGAAAAGATTCATCAAAAAATGGCTTCGGTGCGCGCACACCGAAGCCATTTGCAGTTTGCAAAGGAGTTGTATTTCCATGACCATCCAGCATTTAACGCCGAGTGACTACATTACGACCAAGTGGTCCGGCGGCCTGACGACCCAGCTCGGCATCGCGCCCGCGAGCGCGGTGTACGCAGACCGCGACTTTTTGTGGAGACTCAGCTCTGCGACCGTTGAGGACGCAGAGTCCGACTTTACGGCCCTGCCCGACTATGAGCGCCTCATTTCGACGCTTGAGGGCACGATCGAACTCAATCACAATAGCGGCGAAAAGCTGACGCTGAACCCTTACGAGGTCCACCGTTTCGACGGCGGCGACGACACGCACTCCTGGGGCCGCTGCCGCGACTTCAACCTCATGCTCCGCAAGGGCAAGTGCGAGGGCAAGATGCGCGGCGAGCACCTTGCGGCGCTCGAGCACAAGACCGTCCACGGCTGCGAGGGCATGACGCTCATCTACTGCGGCGTGGGCGAGGTTCACGTCATCGTCGGCGACGAGAGCGTCGAGCTCAAGGCTGACGAGGCCGCGCGTCTCGACGGCTACGCGGGCGAGATCAAGCTCTGCTCCAAAGCGGGCGCAAAGCTGATGCTTGCCAAGGCGAAGGCGGTCTAAAAGAAACGAAAAGGAGAGGCAAAAGCCTCTCCTTTTTCAGTCTTCAAAGTCGTTCGGGTCTTCGTCGGTCTGCTTGCGGAAGCGGTCGAGCGCGACGAGGATGGCGGCCGCCGCGGCGATGACGGCAAGAACGCCGACGAGAATGGATACGCATTTTTTCATAGTGATTCCTCCTGTTGTGATAAAGTGTGGAATGGGTTACGGTTCAGCGGAAATGATGTCATAGACCTGCTGCAAAAACGCCTCCTGCTCGCTTGTGGTGCAGCGGAGCGTTTTGCCGTCTATGGAGGTGAAAACGCGCAGGGTGCCGTAAAAATCCCTGCACTGGATGAGCGTGCCTTTGCCGGTGCTGCCGTCGGGAAAATCGGTCGGGCCAAAGTTGAAGCTCAGATCCCAGATGAAATCGCCGTCCTTCGGCTGGTGGGTGCTGCCGCCGTCCGGCGACAGCAAATTGATGAGCGAGCGGCGGAATTTCTGCTGTGCAAAAAGGTCGATGAGCTGTGAGCAGCGTTCATCCTCTGCGGAAAGCTCAAACGAGGTGAACTCCGAATCGGGGGCACGGCGGTGATAGCCGGAAACGGATTCGCATTGTGCGATATCCACCTTGCCGATCTCTTGCAGCGTCATCGGCCGCGTGTAGATCAAAGCTGCGAGGACGAGAACAGCCAGAATGCCGAGGGGGAGAAGCCGCTTTTTCTTCATGGGGAAACCTCCTCAAAAGTACTTCTACTCTATTAGACGCAGAAAATGCAAAAAAGTGTCACAATTTTGCAGATTTTTTCAATGAAGTATGGAACAGACTACTACCATCAACATAACATGAAAGGCTGTGCTTTGCAAGTTTGCAGGCGCAGCCTTTCAGAAAATTTAAGAAGTGGGTCATCCCCGTCCGCGGCCGATCAGACAGCAGAGGAGGAACGCCGCGAGGTCGCAGACAACGACCGTCGCGCCTACGGGGGTGGAGAGCAGATACGACCCCGTGAGCCCGAGGCAGAAGCACATGACCGAGAGCCCCGCGGCAAAGCACACGACAGAGCGGAAGCTCTTGAACACCCGCATCGCGGACAGCGCCGGGAAGATGATGAGGCTCGAGAGCAGCATCGCGCCCATCATGCGCATACCGAGCACGACGGTGAGCGCCGTTAGAACGGACAGGATCGTCTTGTACGTGCCGACGCGCACGCCCGTCGCGCGGGCAAAGGACTCGTCGAACGTGACGGAAAAGAGCTTGTGGTAGAAGAGAATGTAGAGCGCGAGCACGCAGAGCGCGAGCGTGACGCTCAGGATGACGTCCGAGCGCGACATCGCGAGGATGCTGCCGAACATATAGCTGTCGACATCCGTGGTCATGCCGGTCGTGAGCGAGGTGACGATGACGCCGATGGCGAGCGCCGAGGCTGAGAACACCGCGATCATCGCGTCTGCGCTGACGCGGCTCTTTTCCGCGACGTGCATCAGGATGAACGCCGCGATGACCACAACGGGGATGGAGAACCACAGCGGCGCGAAGCCGCATGCCACCGCGACCGACAGCGCGCCGAACGACACGTGGCTCAGCCCGTCGCCGATCATGGAGTAGCGCTTCAAAACGAGCGGCACGCCGAGCAGCGACGCGCACAGCGAGACCAAAATGCCGACGACGAACGCGCGCACGATGAAAGGATAGGCGAACATCGAAAGAAGCAGCTTCATGCGCGCTCACCTCCAAACCGTTTGCCGGCGGGCGACGATAAAAACTCGTCCACCGTGCCGTAAAAGCAGCCCGCGCGGTCGACGCAGAGGATGTGCCTGGCCTCGCGCAGGGCGTTTTCAATGTCGTGCGTGACCATGATGATGGCCATGCCCTCGCGCTCGTTCAAATAGCGCAGCGTTTTGTAAAGGTCCTGCATGCTTGCGGGGTCAAGGCCCGTGACAGGCTCATCGAGGATGAGCAGGTCATTTGCCGCGCACAGGGCGCGCGCAAGCAGCACGCGCTGCTGCTGCCCGCCGGAGAGCTCGCGGTAACACTTGTCCTTGAGTTCCAGCACGCCGAGCTTGCCGAGGTTCATCAGCGCCGCCGACTTCTCCTCCGCCGTGTAGAAAAAGCGCGCGCGGCGGTTCGAAAAGCCCGAGAGCACGACCTCCGTGACCGTTGCGGGAAAGTCGCGCTGCGTGGGCGTCTGCTGGGGCAGATATCCGAGTCGGCCCTCGCGCTGGGCGGGGCAGTCGATCTTGCCCGCGAGAGGCGAGAGAAGGCCGAGGAGCGAGCGCAGCAGCGTCGATTTGCCGCTGCCGTTTTCGCCGACGATGCAGAGGTAGTCCCCCGCGCGGACGGTGAGGGTCAGGTGCTCCAGGAGCGGTTTGTGCTCGTAGCCGAGCGTGACGTCCTCGCACGCGAGGACGATGGGCGATTCATTCATTCGTTGAGCCCCTTTCTGAGTGCTTCGTAGTTGCGCTCCATGAGCGTGAGGTAGGTCTCGCCCGCGTCAAAATCCGCGCGCGAGACGGTCTGCATTGAATACAGGGTGTCGACCGCTGCGCCGGTGCACTCACTCACCACAGCGGCGACCTTTTTCGTGCCGAAGTCGATGGTGTAGACCACGGGGATATCCTCGTCCTCCACCTTGTCGATGAGGTACTTGATCGTCGCGAGCGACGGCTCGGTGTCGCCCGAGCAGCCGTGGAACGCTGCGCGGTAATCCAGGCCGAATTCGCGGCAGAAGTAGAGCATCGGGAAGCGGTCGGCGAAGACGAGGAGCTTGTGCGGCGCGCTTTCGCAGAGAGAGGCAAAGCGTGCGTCCAGCGCTTCGATCTGCGCGCAATAATCGTCGCAGTTCGCGCGGTAGAAATCTTCGTTTGCGGGATCGGCCTTGCAGATCGCGTCGCAGACGGCGCGGCAGAGGACGACGGCGTTTTTCGGCGACGTCCAGATGTGCTCGTCGTATTCGACCTCGTCGCTGTCGTGCTCATCTTCTTCATGATCGTGGTCATGGTCAGCATGGTCATCGTGGCTGCCATGCTCATGGTCGTGGTCATGGCCGTCCGCGCCCTGCATGCCCTCAACATATTCCTCGTCGAGCGCATCGACGTAGTCCATCATGCGGGCGATGACGGCGATATTTTCGCCCGCGGCGTCGAGCATGCTGTCGACCCAGTATTCCCCCTCGCCGCCGTTGTAGAGGAAAACATCGGATTCGGAGATCGTGACGGCGTCGAGCGGCGTGGGCTCGAAGCTGTGCGCTTCGCGCCCCGGCGAGAGCAGAAGCGTGACGTCCGCGCGGTTGCCGACGATGGCGCGGGCGAAGTCATAATAGGGGAAAAGCGTCGCGACGATCTGAATTTTGCCGTCGTCCGCCTTTTCCACAGGCACGGTGCAGGCGGTGAGGGAAAATGCCAGCGCGAGCGCCAGAAAAAAGGAAGCAATGCGTTTCATGCGCCCTCCTGACACTCGCGGCACAGGCCGTAGAACATCGTCTTGCGGGGATTGATGGAAAAGCCGTGCTCATGCTCCAAATGCTCGTAGAGCGGCGCGAGCTGGTGGCAGTCGAGGTGCACGATGCGCCCGCAGCGCTCGCACTTAAAGAGGCAGCAGTCCGATGCGCAGCCGTGGGTGCAGAACTGATAGTACGCGCCCTCGTCCGTCGTGACCTTGTGGACGCTGCCCTGCCGCTCGAGCTTTTCAAGCTGCCGGTACACCGTCGCGATGCCGATGTGCTCGCCCTGCTCGCGCAGCGCGTCGACAATCGCCGCCGCGCTGACCGGCGAGTCTGCGCGCTCAGAAAGGCAGTCGAGCACTGCCTTTTGCTGTTTGGTCGTATAGGTCGCCATAGTGGCCTCCTGAATTTGAAAATGAAAATCAATTTCAAATTATAGCCGAAAATTTTCGCCTGTCAAGCATTTTGTGCAGGCAAATCTTGCCATTTTCCGGTAAAAATGGTAAATTTAAGGCGAAAGCATTGGAAGTGAGAGACTGCGTACAAGAAGAACATCCTGTGGAAAAAGAAAGGAGATTTCGCATGAACTGCCCCTACTGTGCAAAAGAGATGGAGTCCGGCTACCTGCGCGGCGGCAGCGGCTACGAGCTTCTGTGGACGGAAGAGCCGTTCAAGATGACCTCTCTCCCGACCGGAAACGATTTCTTCGTCTGCAAAGCATCCGACGTCTACCGCCCCATCGCCCACCTCTGCCGCGCCTGCGGCAAGATCGTTCTGGACATCAAAAAATAAGAAAGCGCTGCGGATCTCTCGACCAGCGGCGCTTTCCGCAAAAATCTATCACACAGCATTCGCCGCACCGCGGCGAACAGGACCGCGCACCCCGCCGCATTTGCCGCCTACGGCGGCAAACAGGCTCCGGCACTTCGCGCCGCATTTTCTGCCCCACAGGCAGAAAACAGACCCTCCGCACTACAATTGACGCAAAGACTTACATCATAGTTAAGCCTCGCAGAGTTTCGCGCCGCGCACGGCACGAAAAAATTTTAATCATAAATCGCCGCGACATGCGCGTGGCGATTTATTCTTCTCGCTCCGCAAACGTGCGCGCCTACGGTGCGTGCGCTGCAGCGGAGCGCACCCCCCCTTCAAAAAAGAAAGGCTGTCCTTTCGGACAGCCTTTCTTTTTTGAAGTGAAATTATTCGTAGATGGGGTACTTCTTCGTCAGGGCGACGACGGCCTCCTGAGCCTTCTCCTTGCTGCCCTCGAAGTCGCGGGCGACCATACCCATAATGCGGGCAATCTCCTTCATGTCCTCTTCCTTCAGGCCGCGGGTGGTGGCAGCGGGAGTGCCGACGCGGATACCGGAAGTGACGAACGGCTTCTCGGGGTCATTGGGGATGGCGTTCTTGTTGACGGTGATGAAGCACTCGTCCAAGCGACGCTCGATCTCCTTACCGGTGATGTTGAAGTTGCGGACGTCGACGAGCATGAGGTGGTTGTCGGTGCCGCCGGAGACCAGACGGAAGCCTTCAGCCTTCAGACCCTCGGCAAGAACGGCAGCGTTCTTGACGACCTGCTCACCGTAGGCCTTGAACTCGGGCTTGAGCGCCTCGCCGAAGCAGATGGCCTTGGCAGCGATGATGTGCTCGAGCGGGCCGCCCTGGGTGCCGGGGAACACGGCGGAGTCGATCTTCTTGGCCAGGTTGATGGTCTCCATCTCGCCAGTCTCGATGTTCTTCTTGGTGATCTCGTTCTTGCACAGGATCATGCCGCCGCGGGGGCCGCGCAGGGTCTTGTGGGTGGTGGTGGTGACAACGTCGGCATAGGGCACGGGGCTCTCGTGAACGCCAGCGGCGACGAGACCGGCGATGTGGGCCATATCGACCATGAAGAAAGCGCCGACGGAATCAGCGATCTCACGGAACTTGGCGAAGTCGATCTTGCGGGGATAGGCGGAAGCGCCGGCAAGGATCATCTTGGGCTTGCACTCCTGCGCGATGCGGTAGACCTCGTCGTAGTCGATCATTTCGGTCTCATCGTTGAGGGAGTAGGGGACCTGATGGAAGTACTGGCCGGAGATGTTGACCGGGCTGCCGTGGGACAGGTGGCCGCCGTGGGCGAGGTTCATACCCATGAAGGTGTCGCCGGGCTGGAGCATAGCCTTGAACGCGGCCAGGTTGGCGGAAGCGCCGGAGTGGGGCTGGACGTTGGCATGCTCAGCGCCGAACAGCTTGCAGGCGCGCTGACGGGCGATCTCTTCGGTCTCGTCGACGCAGTAGCAGCCGCCGTAGTAGCGCTTGCCGGGATAGCCCTCGGCGTACTTGTTGGTAAGGCACGTGCCCATAGCCATCATGACAGCCGGGGAGACGATGTTTTCGGAGGCGATCAGCTCGATGTTGCGCTGCTCGCGGTGATACTCCTTCTCAATAGTGGCGCCGACTTCGGGGTCATACTGGGACAGGAATTCCATGGTTTCTTTGATCATGGTGCGTGTTCCTCCTCTGATTTTTCAGTCGATTGATATATTACCGGCGGCTAAGCTGAAAAGTGCGAACTTATGCCGGTTCTCTCACATCTTAGAATAGCAAAAAAAGTAAGGCCCTGTCAAGGAAAACCGGGCCTTGGAGGGGCTGAATTTATTAGGGAAAAGAGGAATATCACCTTAAAAACGTAAAAGTGTGCCAAAAGGGTCGAAAAGGGATTGACGCGTGTTGTGCAATCTGCTATGCTGTGCCTGCATGAAGTTTAAATTTTGAAGAGCTTTATGCATCGGCAGAGTAGGAAACCATGTGTTTACGCGAAGAGCGAATAGTGCCGTCGGGATGGGAAGTTGCCCGCGGACGAAAAACCCATGGTTTGCAGTATGGTTTCCGCATCCGCTTGCCACTCAGAAGAGAGTTTAAGTGAGGCCTCTCCTCCGCGTGGTTCCTGCCATCCGGAGGGAGAGGTGTTTTCTTTTTCACCGGATCAAGCTGTTCCGCGCGGCGCCGCAGCCGCGGGAAAATCTTTTGATGAAAAAGGAGGTCCTCACAATGTCCCTTCAGATCGAAGCGCTTTCCCCTATCATGTGGACGATCATCATCGCGGTCGCCCTCGTGCTCATCGCCGCAGTGGTCTTCACGTGGAAGTCCTCGGCCATGTCCACGCGCAAAATGGTCACCATCGCCATGCTGACCGCAGTTTACGTTGTGCTGAACTTTGCCGGTACGGTGCGCCTTGGCTGGATCAATATCTCCGTCGCGTCGCTGCCCGTCATCGTGGGCGCGATGCTCTACGGTCCGGTCGGCGGCCTGCTCGTCGGTCTTCTCGGCGCATTCATGGGTCAGCTTCTCACCTATGGCGTGACCGCGACCACGATCCTGTGGATCCTGCCGCAGGCAGCGCGCGGCCTGCTCGTCGGCGTGTATGCCAAGCACTGCGGCTACAAGTTCTCCAGCGGTCAGCTCACGCTTGCGCTGATCGGCACGGCGCTGGTCGTGACGGCGCTCAACACGGGAGCGATGTATATCGACAGTGTGATCTACAACTACTACAGCTACGCCTATGTTTTCGGCGGCCTGGTGGTGCGTATCATCTCCGGCGCTGCTACGGCGGTGCTGATGGTGTTCGTGGCCCCGCCGGTCGTGAACCTGCTGAACCGCTCGCTCGACACGGTGCGCACGGCGCAGTAAGATAACTTCAAAAAAAGAAACCGCAGTGAATTTCACTGCGGTTCCTTTTTTTGAGACCATCGAAGAAGTGGCAGAGCCACTTCTTCGAGAAAGATTCGCTGCGTTTCGTGCCTCGCGAGGCTCGACACGCACTCCGCGCAAAGAGTAAATCCCGACGCGCATGTCGTCGGGATTTACGGATCAAGATTCTTTCACGCCTGCGGGCGTGAAATTTTTATGTTTCATCCTTTTGTACGAGCGACAATAGGGTCTGCTCAAAGCCGTATTGGTCGCGGAGACGGCGGGACTCGGTGAGTTTTTTGGTGCCGCGGTGGCCGGTACGGTGACAGCGGAGCATCAGATTTTTGGGCGAGTGGGCGAAGTCGATGAACTCGATGACGTCGACGTCGTAGCCTTCGTCCTCCAGGACCGCTGCGCGGATGGCGTCGGTCAGCAGCGCCGAGAAGCGCTCCTGAAACAGCCCGTGGGAGAGCAGAATGTCGAAATCGCCGCCCTTTTGGATGGTCTTATTGACCTCGTGCTGGCAGCAGGGGACGGAGAAGATGTGCTCGACGCCGCGGGAGATGGCGTAGTGCAGGGCGTAGTCGGTCGCGACGTCGCAGGCATGGAGCGTGACAAGCATGTCAATGTGCTCGCTGTAGAGCACATCGCGCGTAACATCAGCCACGACGAAGTGAAGATCTGAATAGCCGTAGCGCGCGGCGACCTCATTGCAGTGCTCGACGACATCCTCTTTTAAATCGTAGCCGATGATCTTGGCGCGCACGCCGCGCTTGACGGCGAAATAGTAGTACAGCACGAACGTGAGGTACGATTTGCCGCAGCCAAAATCGAGAATCGTGATCTCGTCGCGGCCGTAGGCGCGGAACGCGTCGTCCACGAGCTCAATGAAGCGGTTGATCTGCTTATATTTGTCGTACTTTGCCTTGACGATCTTGAAGTCCGGCGTGAAGACGCCGAGGTCGACGAGGGCGGGGATGTTCTCGCCCTCCTGCAAAATGTACTCCTTTTTGCGGTTGTGCGAGGCGGTCACGGCGGCGCGGGCCGCGCCGGACTTGGCCGTGCACTTGTACGCGCCGTTCGTCTTGCGGACGTACTGGCGCGTCTCCGTTTCGGTGCAGAGTGTGACAGAGCGGAACAGACCGTCAAGCTCCTGCTCGAACGTTTCGAGCAGCGCGCCGCGCGCGACGTTGCGGTGCGCGACCTTCTGCCCCTGCTGGTATTCGAGCTGGAAAAAGGCCTTGCCGCGCAGGGTGAGCGGCCGCACGGTGACACGCGAGTGCCCGATGCGCGCGACCGGCTCGGCGAGGACGAGCTTGGTGAGCGTGCCGAGGCGCTCGGCAAGGTCGCTGAGAACGATGCTCATGCGCCAAACCTCTCTTTGAGCGCAAGGTGCGCGGCGTACAGCTCGTTTTTGCTGTAGGTGTTGTTCTCGTCCTTGAGGAGCATTTTGATGGCGTCCTTGGCCGTGCAGTCATGCTGCACCATGCAGTCGACGAGCAGCGCCTCAGGCGAGGTGATGTGCTCGACCTCGCGCAGGCGGTAGTCATCGCAGACCTCGACAATGAGGGCATATTCGCCCTTTTCGTAAGTCTCCTTCGCGATGAGCTGGTCTTTGACCTCCTGCGGCGTGCCGCGGAAGGTCATCTCGTGGAGCTTCGTCATGTCGTTGCAGAGGCACAGGCGCAGCTGCGCGTTTTCCTCGATGAAGAAGTCGATGACGCTCATGATGCGCTTGGGAGATTCGTAAAAGGCGTAGGTCGCGGTGTCGCCCTTGCGCATCATCATCAGCACGCGGCGGCGGTCGGCCGTCTCGCGCGGGAAAAAGCCATAGAAGAAAAAGGTCGAGAGGTCAAAGCCCGAGATCGATAGCGCGTTGACCGCGGCGCAGCAGCCGGGCACGCCGACGACGCGAATGCCGTTTTCGACCGCGGCGCGGATGAGCTCGTTGCCGGGGTCGGAGATGCAGGGCGTGCCCGCGTCGGTGATGACGGCGATGTCCTTGCCGGAGGCAAGCTGTTCGATGAACCACTTCGCCTTGCCGTATTCGTTGAACTTGTGGTTGGCGCTCAGACTGTTGCCGCGGATGCCGAGCTTGTTGAGCAGCACCACGCTGCGGCGGGTGTCCTCGGCGGCGATGATGTCGGCGGTGGACAGGATTTCGCGTCCGCGCTCGGACATGTCGCGCGAGTTGCCGATGGGCGTTGCGACGATATAAAGGGTGCCGGTGGTCTTCTGCTCGTCCATAAGATCCTCCAAAAAGCAAAAATTTCTCATTATGCTGACAGTATAGCCTATTTTCACCCGCTTGGCAAGGCGGGAGAAGCGGCGGGATTTGCGATTGCTTTTTGCCGCGGGCACGGTATAATGGAGAAAACTGCCGAACAAAGGAGAATCGGGCATGAAAAAGAGACTGTTCCGCCTGGGCGCGCTCTGCTGCGTCGCGGCGATGACAATAACGACCAGCGCGCAGGCGCTCAGCGTGGAGGAGGCCTACGATATTTTGCAGCGCAGCTATGTTGATAAGCTGCCGCGCGCCGCGCAGGACGCGAAGTCGCTCGACGAGCTCTTTTCCTACACGGACGACTACACGTACTACATGACGGCGGAGGAGTATCAGGCGTTTTTGCAGGGCGTCGAGGGTGATGTGAGCTTCGCCGGCATCGGCGCGGAGATCACCTATGTGCCCGAGGGCATCCGCATCGTCTCCGTCCTCAAGGGCGGCGGCGCGGAGAAGGCGGGCCTTGCCGCGGGCGACATTATCATCGCCATTGAGAGCGAGTCCTGCGCGCCGGGCGGCGCGGAGCACCGCGCCAAGCTCCTCGGCGAAGCGGGGACGAGCGTGACCGTCACCGTCCGCCACGCGGACGGCACGCAGGCGGATTATACCGTTACGCGCGCGCTCGTCACGCAGACGAATACGACCGTCTCGGTCACGGGCGGCGTGGGCTACATCGACTGCGACAGCTTCGGCACGCAGACGGGGACGTATTTTCAAGAGGGCGTGCGTGGGAATGACAGCGCTGTGCACGCGTGGATCGTGGACCTTCGCGGCAACGGCGGAGGGCTGACCTCCGCGGCGGTGTCGGCGCTCGGCGCGTTTTCGGGCGAGGGAGACCTCATCTACTTTGTCGATCAGGATGGCGAGAGTACCGCGCAGAGCTATTCGGGCAAGGACCTGACGGACAAGCCCGCCATCGTGCTGATGGACAGCGGCAGTGCCAGCGCGTCGGAGATCTTTGCGGGCGGCGTGCTCGGCACGGGCAGCGGCATCGTCATCGGCACGCGCAGCTACGGCAAGGGCGTGGCGCAGGTCCTATACGATGAGTCGAACTGCCCGTATCTGCACGGCGACGCCGTGAAGGTGACGGCGTACCGCTTCTACTGTGCGGGCGGCAACACGACCGACCGCATCGGCGTGGTGCCGACGCTCTACATCCCGCAGGATCAGGCCGTTGCGGCGGCGCGCCTGCTGAGCGGCGAGAAGACGAAAGACAGCGCGTATCTCCGCCTGGTGCTGAACGGCTGCGACTTTTACATCAACATTCCCGCAGCGAAGGAGAGCTCTTCCGCCGCGCTTGAGGCCATTTTGGCGGCGCTGACGCCGGACGCCGTGCTTTACTGGGGCGAAAACGGCGGCGAAAGGAAGCTCACGCTCGCGCAGGCGCGCGAAAAGTGCGGCTTTGCCGCAGCCTCCGCGCTCGACTTTTCCGACGTGGCGGACAGCGAGTACGCGCAGGAGATCGATTCGCTTGCGGCGAGCCGCATCGTCTTTGGCGATGGCGGCAAGTTCCGCCCCGACGCGACGATGACGCGCGCGGAGGTCTGTGCGCTGCTCGCGCAGGCGCTTGACCTCTACTCCACGGCGAACGGGTGCTTTACCGACGTTGCCAAGGGGAGCTGGTACGCGCCCTCTGTGAACGCGATGGCGGCCATCGGCCTTGTCTCCGGCGTGGGCGGGGGAAAATTCGACCCGAACGCGACGATGACACAGGAGGAATTCATTACGGTGCTGGGCAGGCTCGTGGAATTCGTGAATCTGGATGCGCGTGAATTTTTGGACAAGAACCCGCTGGCCATTTTGCAGCCGCTGCCGAAGTATAAGAGCTTTTCACACTGGGCCATCCGCAGCGCGGAGCTTTTGACGAATTCCGTGTTCGATGAAAACGGCGATGCTGTGAATATGTACTGCATGAGCCTTGAAGATATCGAGCCCCAGGTCCCCATCCTGCGCGAGCAGGCTGCGGCGGCGCTCTATAACGCGCTGCGCACGACGGGCGTGCTCAAGTATTGAGATGGACTGGTACGTCTACATGCTGCGCTGCGAGGATGGCTCGCTCTACACCGGCATTGCCTCAGACGTGGAAAAGCGCTTTGCCATGCACAAGAGCGGGCACGGGGCGAAGTACACTCGCTCGCACCCGCCTGTCGCGGTCGTGTACCGCGAGCAATGCAGCGACAAGGGCGCGGCGCTGCGGCGCGAGGCCGCCATCAAGAAGCTACCGCGCGCGAAAAAACTCGAACTGACGGAGGAAAACTGTGATGCGTGAAACGATCGTCGACCGCGCGTATGCCAAGACGCTCCTGCCGCCGCGCAAAGAAGATGGGCACAAGGGCGACTTCGGCAAGCTCTTAGTCCTCGGCGGCAGCGTGGGCTATACGGGCGCGCCGTATCTGGCGGCGAGCGCGGCGGTGCATTCGGGCTGCGGGCTCGTGTATCTCGGCGTGCCGGAGAGCATCTGGGCGGTTGAGGCGCAAAAGTGCGTGAGCGCAATGCCGTTTCCGCTGCCGGAGACAGACGGAAGGCTCTGTCTCGCCGCGCTCGACAAGATGCAGGACAAGCTCAAAGGCTGTGATGTTTTAGCGCTCGGCCCCGGCCTTGGCCGCGGAAAAGAGACAGAGCAGCTCGTCCACGCGCTTTTGTGGCAGGTGAAAGAGCCGCTGGTGCTGGACGCCGACGGTCTGAACGCCTTACAGGGCTGCACGGAAAAGCTGGACGTCCGCCGCGGACGCGTGACGATTTTGACGCCGCACGACGGCGAATTTGCGCGTCTGACGGACCGGACGCTCCGGGAGATTGCGTCGAGCGAACGGACAGAGCTTGCGAGCCGCTTCGCCTGCGAGCACGGCTGTATCTTGGTGCTCAAGGGGCACCGGACGCGCATTGCGCTGCCGGACGGGCGGATGCTCGTCAACACGAGCGGCTGCTCGGCGCTCTCAAAGGGCGGGAGCGGGGACGTGCTGACAGGCTTGATCGCGTCGCTTCTGTGCCAGGGCATGGGCGCGGCAGAGGCCGCGGCGCTCGGCGTGTGGCTCCACGGCCGCGCGGGAGAGCTTCTGGCGCAGGAAATGACCGCGTATTGTGCGAGCCCGCGGGAGCTCGTGACGCGGGGACTGGGCCTCGCGTTCCGGGAGCTGCTGGAAGCATAAAAAGGCAAAGAGGAACAAGGCCGCCGCATCGAATGATTCGGCGGCTTGTTTGATAGAAGTGAAGACAGGAAAAGCGCCCCCGAACGAATCGCTTTTGCCTATTTTAACAGAGGATGGAAAGGATCACTTTTTGCCAGGAATGCGGCTCGGGTCATCGGCGTGCTTGACCACAAGGTTCGTCAGGGCGAAGAGGGCGATGACGTTGGGGATGACCATGAGGTTGTTGAACATATCGCTCAGCTCCCAGACGAGGTCGTTGGCCATCATCGTGCCAAGGAAGATGAAGATGAGCGCGAGGATGGTGTAGACGATGACGCTCTTCTTGCCGAAGAGGTAGGCGACGTTGATCTTGCCGAAGAGATTCCAGCCGAGGATGGTGGAGAAGGCAAAGAAGAACAGGCACACCGCGACGAACATGTTGCCCGCGGTCTCACCGAAGACAACGCCAAACGCGGTCTGGGCGAGGTTGGCCTTGCCGAGCGTGGTGGACGCGGCGGCAGCACCGCATTCGTGGAGGGGACCGCCCTCAGTGTAGAGGGTGGAGATGATGACGAGCGCGTTGAGGGTCAGGACGACGAAGGTATCGATGAACACGCCGATCATGGCGACAACGCCCTGATCGTGCGGGCACTTGACGTTCGCGAGCGCGTGGGCGTGGGGGGTAGAACCCATACCGGCCTCGTTGGAGAACAGGCCGCGCTTTGCACCCTGAGAAATGGCGGTCTTGATGGCATAGCCGAAGCCACCGCCGATGATGGCCTGCGGAGCGAAGGCATACTTGAAGATCATGCCGAAGGTCGCGGGGACATACTTGATGCGCGCGATGAGAACGATGAGACCGCCGAGCAGGAAGATCGCGGCCATGATGGGAACGACCTTCTCGGTGACGGAGGCGAGGCGCTGCACGCCGCCGATGAAGATGAAGCCGCAGATGGCGACGAGCACGAGACCGACGATCCAGGACGGGACACCGAAGGCGGTCTGCATCGTCGAGCCGATGGAGTTGGACTGCACCATGCAGCCGAAGAAGCCGAGCGCCAGCGTGATGGCGATGGCGAAGAAGCCGGCGAGGAACTTGCCGAAGCCGCCCTTAAAGGCCGTCGTGATGTAGTAGACAGGACCGCCCTTGACGTTGCCGTCCTTTTCGACGATGCGGGTCTCCTGGGCGAGCGTCGCTTCCGCGTAGATCGTGGCCATGCCGAAGAAGGCGATCAGCCACATCCAGAAGATGGCGCCGGGGCCGCCGGTGAGGATGGCACCGGAAGCGCCGACGATGTTGCCCGTGCCGACCTGAGCGGCAATGGCGGTGGCGAGCGCCTGGAAGGAGCTCATACCGCTGTCATGCTTCTTGCCGCGCAGCGACAGGTTGCCGAACACGCTGTTCCAGCCCTCCTTGAAGCAGCGGATCTGGACGAAGCGGGTCTTGATGGAGTACCAGAAACCAATGCCGAGCAGCAGGAACACAAGGATGTAGTTGCTCAGATATTCATTGATCTTGCATACAATTGGGAACAGTGCGGCTTCGATGGATTCAATCATAACTCTCTCTCTCCTAAAAAACAAAGAAGTTGCCGATACGAAAATCAGCAACTCCGGAAGTAGCATTCAGTTGAGCGGGGAGGAGAAACGGTGCGACGACGTAAAAACGTCCTGCTTCTCTGTCCCTTTGCCTGAGAGATTCGGCCACCATGGCCTTGCACCTTCGGCACTCAATTCAATGAGTTCTCCAGAGTTTCCTCGGCTTCCGGTTTGCGAGATCCCGAAAGCGTCATCGGTAGATATTCGTTTGTTTCAGCAGTAAAAGCGTAACATGCCGTAAAGAAGAAGTCAAGAGAAGCGGCGGCTTCAAAACCGCCAAAGATTCATCAAAAATATTATGCAAATTGATGATAAACTTTTATATTTTTAATGAATAGAAAATGGAATACCATTCCGAAAAGGAATTACGCCGCAAAACATTAAAAAATGCGGGTGGAGCATGAAAAAAGCGCGCGGCTTTTATCAAAAGCCGCGCGCTTTTGCGCTTTTTTGGGGAATATCAGCCGTTTTCCCGGCCGGACAGGCGGTCGGGCGTGTGGGAATGCTTGACGACGTGCCTCGTCAGGGCGAGCAGGGCGATGGCGTTGGGGATGACCATGAGCTGGTTGAGCATGTCGCTCAGCTCCCAGACGAGGTCGTTGGACATCGTGGTGCCGAGGAAGATGAAAATCAGCGCGAGCAGCGTGTAGACGTTGGCGCTCTTTTTGCCGAAGAGGTAGACCATGTTGATCTTGCCGAACAGGTTCCAGCTCAGGATCGTGGAGAACGCGAAGAAGAACAGGCAGATCGCGACGAACATACTGCCCGCCTTGTAGCCAAACACCGTGCCGAACGCGCACTGGGCAAGGTTCGTCTTATTGAAGGTGCTGCTCAGCGCCGCTGCGCCGCAGCCGGCGAGCGGGCCGTCGCCTGCGTAAAGTGTGGAGATGATGACGAGGGCGTTGAGCGTCAGGATGACGAACATGTCGATGAACACGCCGATGATGGCGACGGTGCCCTGCTCGTGCGGATTTTTGACGTTGGCGAGCGCGTGGGCGTGGGGCGTGGAGCCCATACCGGCCTCGTTGGAGAACAGGCCGCGCTTCGCGCCCTGGGAGATGGCGAGCTTGATGGCGTAGCCGAAGCCGCCGCCGACGATGGCCTGCGGCTCAAAGGCGTAGCGAAAGATCATGGCAAAGGTCTCGGGAATGTACTTGATGCGAACGGCAAGCACGATGAGGCCGCCGAAGAGGAATACCGCCGCCATGAGCGGCACGACCTTTTCCGTCACGGACGCAAGGCGCTGCACGCCGCCGAGGAAGATGAAGGCGCAGATGACGATCAGCACGATGCCGACGACCCAGGATGGGATGCCAAACGCGGTCTCCATCGTTGCGCCGATGGAGTTGGACTGCACCATGCAGCCCATGAAGCCGAGCGCGAGCGTGATGGCGACGGCGAAGAAGCCCGCGAGAAACTTGCCGAATTTCCCCTTGAAGGCTGTCGTAATGTAGTAGACAGGACCGCCCTTGATCGTGCCGTCGAGCTCGACGATGCGCGTCTCCTGCGCGAGCGTCGCTTCCGCGTAGATCGTGGCCATGCCGAAAAACGAGATGACCCACATCCAGAACACCGCGCCCGGGCCGCCGGTGAGGATCGCGCCCGCGACGCCGACGATGATGCCGGTGCCGACCTGGGCGGCGATGGCAGTGGCGAGCGCCTGAAACGAGCTCATTCCGCCGCCGCCCTTCTTGCCGTTGAGGGTGATGTTGCCGAACACGCGGTTCCAGCCCTCCTTAAAGCAGCGGACCTGTACGCAGCGCGTTTTGATCGTGTACCAGATGCCGACGCCGAGCAGCAGGATGACCAAAACGTAGTTGCTGAGGTATTCGTTGATGGTCTGAACGATAGGGAAAAGGGTGGTCTCGAATGATGAAGCCATGATGCTCTCCTTATATTGTAAAGTCGAAAATGCAAAAAAGCTGCCGATCCAACAGAAGATCGACAGCTTAAAAAACAATAGAGAGAAAAAGTGAGGACGGAAAAACCGGCATGGTGCCGATGCTCTCCGTCCTTTTGCCTGAGAGATTCAGCCTTAACAATTTTAGCAAAGGCCTTGCCCCTTCGGCACCCAACTGAATGAGTTCTCCAGAGTTTTCCAGCGCTTTCAGTTTCAAAAAGATCCTGAAAACCGTGTATCTTCGCTCGTTGCAGCGAAAAAGAGGGTAACATGCCGCAAAAATCTTGTCAAGAAAATCGCCTTGGCGAAAATGACAAAAATTATGCAGACTTGATGCGCAAAATGACGGAAACCTTGCAGAATTTAAACGGAAACAGATTTGCCCTGTAATTTTTCAAGCACATCGCGGGCAAAACGTTCGGTTGCGGCGCTGGGCGAAACGTTGCGCAGCATGCAGAGGTCGACGGTGCGCGGCGGGATGGAAAAAGCGGTGGAAAGCTCGCGGATCTCGCCCGCGGCGAGCTCGCCCTGGACGAATTCGCGCGTGACGCCCGCAACGCCGAAGCCAATCTTCGCCAGGTCGACAAGAAGGCTGCGCGCGCCGAGCTCGATCTCCGGCGTGAGCCTGACGCCGCTTTGGAGGAAGTATTTTTCAAGGTAAGTGCGCGAGGAGGCCTTCTTTTCAAGAAGAATGAGCGGGAATGCGGCGATCTCCTCAGTCGTGTAGGCGCGGGTGAAGTCGCAGGGGTAGTCCGGCGCGGCGACAAAGCAGGAATGTGTTTCAAAGCAGGGGATGTGCTCTAAGTCGTCCGCATCGCTGGGGGCGCTCGCAAAGGCGATATCGACCCTTCCGGCGCGGAGAAGCCCCAGCACCTTATAGCTGCGGCCGCTGATGATGCGGATGTGGATGTTGGGATAGCGGCGGTGGAAGGCGTCGAGATGCGGCAGCAGGAATTGACTTGTCACCGTGTCGCTCGCGCCGATGACGAGCGTGCCGGCCTGAAGCGTGCGCGACTGCTGGAGCTTATCTTCTCCGGTCTCGAGAAGACCCATGGCGCTGCGCACATATTCAAATAAGAGGCGGCCGTCCTCGGTGAGCGTGACGCCGCGCGGCGAGCGCAGGAAAAGACGCGTGCCGAGCTGCTGCTCGAGCTGCTTGACGCTCTGGCTGACGGCGGACTGCGAAAGGTAGAGATTCTCCGCTGCCAGGGAAATATTCCCGGCCTCGGCGACCTCGCGGAAGACGCGGTAAAGCTCCAGCTTGACCATTTGGCAAACCCTCCTGATCTTAAACCATAAGAATGATTTATATTTATTATCAAAAAACGATGCTTTACTTATCCCTATACTGTGATTATAATACTAGACTGTATGACTTTGCAAGAGCGCCTTGTGCGCTGACTATAAAATAAAAAGGAGATCAAGATGAGAACGATCGGAACTGTCGTGCGCGGCGTGCGCGCACCCATCATCCGCGAGGGAGATAACATTGCTGAGGTTGCTGCCGCTTCCGTGATGGAAGCGTGGAAGGAAGCGGGCATCGAGCCGCGCGACCGCGACGTCGTCGCCGTGACGGAATCCGTTGTGGCGCGTGCGCAGGGCAACTACGCAACGCTCGACCAGATCGCGAAAGACGTGCGCGAAAAGACCGGCGGCGGCACCGTGGGCGTCGCGTTCCCAATCCTGAGCCGCAACCGCTTCTCCCTGCTGCTGCGCGGCATGGCGATGGGCTGCAAGAAGATCGTGCTGCTGCTCTCCTACCCCTCTGACGAGGTGGGCAACGGCCTTGTCGACTGGGACAAGCTCGACGAGGCGGGCGTCGACCCGTACAGCGATGTTCTGACGCTCGAACAATTCCGCAAGAAATTCGGCGCGGCGGTGCACCCGTTCACGGGCGTCGACTACATCGACTTCTACTCCGGCATCATCACCGACGCCGGCGCTGAGGTCGAGGTCATCTTCGGCAATCGCGTGCAGACGCTGTGCGACTACACCGACGCCGTCATCACCTGCGACATCCACACCCGCGCGCGCAGCAAGCGCCTGCTCAAGGCCTCTGGCGCCCGCGTGGTGCTCGGCCTCGACGATCTGCTCAACAGAAGCGTCGACGGCAGCGGCTACAACGCTGAATACGGCCTGCTCGGCTCCAACAAGGCGACCGAGGAGACCGTTAAGCTCTTCCCGCGCGACTGCATGGCCGTTGCCGAGGAGCTGGGCGAGAGACTCAGCAAGGCCAGCGGCAAGCACATCGAGGCCATGGTCTACGGCGACGGTGCGTTCAAAGACCCCGTCGGCAAGATCTGGGAGCTCGCTGACCCCGTCGTCTCCCCCGGCTACACCAAGGGCCTTGTCGGCACGCCGAACGAGCTGAAGCTCAAGTACCTCGCTGACAATGACTTCGGCGATCTCAAGGGCGAGGCGCTGAAGGAAGCCATCGAAGAGCGCATCCGCGAGAAGACCAGCGAGAGCCTGGTCGGCAACATGGTGTCTGAGGGCACGACCCCCCGCCGCCTGACCGACCTGATCGGCTCGCTCTGCGACCTGACGAGCGGCAGCGGCGACAAGGGCACGCCCATCGTCTATATCCAGGGCTACTTCGACAACTACACGAACGACTAAAAAGCCGTGCGATTTTCATCCGCGCCGTGGGGAAGAACAAGCCCCGCGGCGCGGATTTTTCTCTTGACAGTTGTCCGAAATCGTACTATACTGGCAATCGTCCGATTTCGGACATGCTTCGCACACGGGAGGAACCCATGAACATCCAGCTCTCGGAGCACTTCACCTATGGCAAGCTGCTCCGCTTTACGCTCCCGTCCATCGTCATGATGGCCTTTTCGTCCATCTACGGCGTGGTGGACGGCGTTTTTGTCTCCAACTTCG